>Ga0172381_10003690_pt1 | contig 16099 bp, 22 predicted proteins | sample Leawel6488metaG_FD_119754 | JGI IMG/M metagenome (GOLD analysis project Ga0172381, IMG submission 119754) | Leachate microbial communities from a municipal landfill in Southern Ontario, Canada - Leachate well 64-88 metaG | ecosystem: Engineered > Solid waste > Landfill > Unclassified | place...
AACTCGGTTGGCGCGATCTTGGTCAAAGATAAACAAGCCATAGCATTAGGCTATAACGGAGCGCCTACAGCTCTTCCCCATTGTACTGACATAGGCTGTATCAGAACAGGCATACCAAGTGGAAAGCGATCTGAACTATGCCGAGCAGTCCATGCAGAACAATCTGCGCTCATCCAGGCAGCTCTACATGGCATATCTCCCAAGGGATCTACTCTGTACTGTACCCATCAGCCCTGCTCAACTTGTGCAAAGATACTTATCAACGCTGGTATCAAGCGAGTTGTTTACAAAAACATGTATGCAGACCAGCTTGGAATACAACTCTTGCACGAAGCAAAGATTGAGGTACTCCATCATGCTTGATCGAAAATTGATTATCTGGTACTCCATTCTAGCAGCAATCGTCTTAGTCATGTCGATCCCTCTCTGGAATGCTCAGATCCTTCCTGAGTCAGATATTTCCATGCTAAATGATCTCTTGACATCGTTTGATGATCCCAAAATGACCGTAAACGATCTAGCATTCTACCTAGAAACTCATAGTTTTAAAGCAACCCCGATGGAATCCTACGTAGAACTGAGTCTGCCCAACACGACATGCCAGCTCTTTCCCAACGGCGAGAATCCAGGGCTTTGTGATATTGCATGTCATCCCGTACAAACCTCGTAATCGCCCCGTAGAATGAGTTTGATCTAACCCAACACAATTATTCATAAATCTATACTTTGGCGATTTGGCTTGACTTGGAAAGGTTGTAGGACCATCCTAGTCCCTGGCTGGATCTACCAAAGAGATTCCGAGGAAATGCAACTTAGAAATCTTTTTATCTGAAGCAGAGTTTTTGTTAATCATGGCCTATAAAATTCCAACTCAGAAATCTACTTATTCAATTCCAAAGCAATCTACGTCAACTGCCGTAACGAAGGCATCAACTCAGTCTGTAACTAAATCATCAATCCCTTCAGTCCCCGCTGTAGCGCAGCCAGCTCTTTCAGCAATCGCACCAGGAATTAATTCAGTAGCAGATATTGGTAAAATAGGACAGCAAAAAGTAGTATCCACTTCGGAAGGAAGCGTAACGCTACAGCGAATCGATGATAATAAGTATTATTATATAAAAAGTGATAATAACGGTGGATATATAAGTGAAGTTCGGTCAGCTCCAACTATAGTACCGCAGGTAAAGGTGGATTCAGCAGTAGTTTCGAATCAAGTAGCAACTCCTGTTGCCAAAACACAGTTTAAGATAACCCCGCCAGCTACTAGTTATAAAATACCAACACCTTCTTCTAGTTATAAAATTCCAGAACAAGTTACAACTGGTAAATCAACTACAGTGCCAACGGTCCCTGTCGTAGCATCTATAAAAGTAGCTGACAAGCAATATTCAATCCCTTCAGTCCCCGCCACGGCGCAGCCAGCTCTTTCCAGTCCGGCTATCAAAACTGCGAAAATAAAATCAGTTCTTCAAGAAATATATCCAAAATTAGATACAGTACCAGATATACCTGAACCAATTTTGCATATTAAACAAATAGATTCTGTTCCAAATGTTATTTTGGACAAATCTAAAGTTTATACTCCTTCAATTCCAGAAGTACCTGAAGTTCGATTGATAGAACTTATACCCCATACAACAGAACCTGCTTTAATATCTGAAGATATTTATTCAGGTTATATAGATGTCTCTCCAGGAGAATCTAAAATATTATCTAGTTTTCAGCAATCATTAGCTAAATATCAAGATACTTGGCCAGATTATGTTGATGGTAAACAGCAATGTATTCAAGATGCAGCTTATGCAATGAATAACTGGAGAAAGGATTTAGCATCTGATGATGATCCAAGTAACGATAACTGGTATCAGTATGCTAGATTGGTAACTGCAAAAGATGATTGGCATGCGATGATAGTAGTTTCACCAAATGGATTATTTGCCAATCCTAAGAAAGATCATATTTTTGATCCTAGATATAACGCTTATCGTGGAACTATAAGTAATTATGATAATAAAGAAGAATCTGAATTGGCAATATGGAGTAAATTTAAAACGATAGCTGGATCAACTGAGATTTTAGCAGATAATGGATCTAGAATGTCTGAAGTATTTGTACCAAACTCAGAAAGTGAAGCAGAAGATTTTAAACCTGGATTTAATTCTGATGAGGTTTCACAAATTAAAATTGATATTGCAGAAAGTGGCATGATAGATGATCTTACTGGAACTGCAATACTTAGTGGTAAACCATATTATCAATCAAAACTCGATCCAAGTAAAAAATATAATGAAGAGACATATGAGTTGAAAATGAATATGGATGAAAAGAAAAATATGCAAAAAATGAATCCAGATGGAACGGTTGATACTAGGCTGAAGGTGCAATCAGCAGAACCAGAAAAACAGTTCATTGCTCTTAATGAAGGAAGTCGTGTTATTCCTAAAGGAACTTATTTATTTAAGACCGGCTATGTAAAAGTTGATGAATCATATAAACCAGATGATATAGTAAAATCTTTAAAGGAATGGGCTGATGATCCTAATAAAAATCCAGTTTTTAGTAAAGAATATAAACCTGGAGAATATACATGTGTTCAATTTGCAACTGATTTTGTAAATGCATCTAGAGAAGCTGGATTTGATACTTATGTTGTTGCTATGTCTAACGATGGTGATGGTTTTGGACATGCATTAGTAGGTCTAAAAGTTGGAGAAGAAATTTATGCATATGATCCAGAGGGTAACATAGAAAAGAATAAATATGATTTTAATAAAACTATATTAAATCCAAATAATTGGACATTAATAACTGGAGATGTAAATAAAACTACTTATACATTTGATACTGTTACAGTTCCTAAACTAGAGCTTATAGAACCACAATCCAGTGGTATAGGTCAGAAATTTTTAGATTTAGTGTCAAATTTACTAGGTGTTGATGGATTATTTAGCTTCTTAGGTGATTTAGATACTGGTGAAACTGCAAGTAATAGTAAATATGATAATATTGGAGTATATGAAAATACAAATCAAAATGCCAAGTCAAAAGTAAACGAGGATTCTTCAAATCAGTTATCAACAAAACCACAGTATATTTATACGACATTAAATCTAGACGGTTCTTCCATGACCACTAAACAAGTAGCTTTTACCCTGGCTAAACAGATCTATGGTGAAAACTTCAGCATTCCTCAGATGGTTGATATCTATCAGTTCGTACAAAAGTACTCGACTGATGGGAAATTCGATGTGAGTAAGCTGGGTGAGATAAATAAGGAGTTTGGGAGTACGCTGAAGGTATCTAATTAGTATCGTCGCGCGCACAAAACTATAAACGTCAATTTACGTACCTGATCTAGTATATAAATACTAGATCAATAAATAAACATCGGTTATGACAATTTTAATTGAAATTTTTATGGTATTTTAAAATATACACAAGTTTAGTATGTACACAAAGTCACGGAATGTTTATATATGTGTATATTATTGTATCGTGCTATGACAAACAAAACTCATGAAACAGAAGGATATATAAGATGCGAAGAATGTGGAACAACATCAAAACATGATTGGAGAAGCATTATGGACAAAGTAGAAAAGATATCTACGATGATAGAAACAAAAGTAGATGATAAAACATGGACTAGGAAACGAATCGTAGTTGAGAAATATCGGTGCAAGCGAGGACATGAGATAATAATTCATGCCTAAACCTTTTTCTACATAAAGCTTCTTTTATTAATGTATGAGTCTACTCTCCAGGGATTATTACGAATTAGTTTTTGTTCAACGTGGTCTTACCATCAGTGAAATTTCTAAACAACATCATTTTCCTCGCGAAGCGATAATTGCTGATCTTATAGAATATGGTCTATATAATACAACAAGTGGAGATTCGCTTGCAGAGCATGAAAGAACATATGATCATGCTGCAATTGGAGCAGGCGGATTTTCTACAATGGCAGGTGATCCACAGGATTTTATTCAAATTGGAGCAGGTGGTATTCCTGAAACCAGTGGTAAGAGTTCTGTAGATTTTGAGGTAGCTGGAGCTGCGGCAGCATCAAGAGCAGCACATGAAGCAGCAAATGATCATTTATTGCTCCATGATGATTCAATAGTCGATGGAGATGCAGTTGATGTTTCAGGTGCAGCAGTAAATGATGTTTTAACTTTCGATGGTACTAAGTGGGTTCCTGCGGTCCCACCCGGAGCTGTTGGTGGAGAAGCAAATACAGCATCTAACATTGGTATTGGTGGAGTTGGCCTATTTGATTCTAAAGTTGGAGTAGATCTTCAGTTCAAAAATATAATCGCTGCTAGTGCAAATGTTACGGTTACTGATAATGCAGTTACTAATAATATAGAAATTGATTTAGTAGGAGGCGCAGGAGCAAATGTAGATGGCGGGGATGCAGCAATTGCAGCAGGAGATAATTCAGTAACTGTAATTCATACACTTGGAGCAATACCTGAATTTGTAGGAATTACCCCATTGCCAGGTTTTGATGCTCCTTGGGAAGTCTATGATCGCGCAGTGGGCAGTTTCAAGGTAAGATATAAGGGTGGAGTGCTTCAGCCAGGAGGTACAACTGGTGATTTTACCTGGACCGCAGGTATTACTCCAATGTCGGCAGATCGAACGGTAGTTACAAGTCCCATAACAATTCATCATGATGATGCAAGTCCAATTGATCTAGTAGTTCCAACACCTGATAGATGTGAAATTCTAAAAGTTGCATATTTCCCAACTCAGAATTTTAATGGTGCTGCATCTACAATTGATATTGGTGAGGATGGTGATCATAGTGCATTCTTAGCAGATGCATTGGTTCCAAAACTTACTACAACTCCACCAGTAAATGCAGTAATCAATGAACTTTATTCATCTGCAATTAATATTAGATGTTGGATTACTCCCGGAGCAGGATGTACCCAAGGAGAAGGCGTAATCGTTATTACTTATGTAAATATGATATAATGCTTTTATTTTTTTATTTAAAATACATAATTTGTAGTATTAAATAGTGTTATTGTTAATGTAAGCTTGAAATACAATAACTATGTTTTTTTAATTATGATGATTGCATGGACAACGATTATTTTGAGGTATTTTTATGGTTGCTGGTAGAACACAAGTAAATTTTGTTGATGCAGATGCGGTAATTGCTGTATCAAGTACACCTTATACAATAGAAAATTCTAGTAATAATGAGAGATTGATTGATGTAGATTGCTCAAGTTTAGATATTGCAGTTACATTGCCAAGTGTTTCTATTAGTATTGGGCAACGATTGGCAGTGAAAAAGAACGGGGCGGCAAATTCTGTTACGATAACTCCTGCCACGGGTACGATAGACGGCGCGGGTTTGCTTATTCTCTACGAGGATAATGCTCTCATCGTGTTGATTAGCGACGGCACAAACTGGCATCTAGTATCGCCTTTTAATCGCTCATATGTAACGCCGCCCATAGAAGTCGATCATGCAGCAGCATCTCCGGTGACTATCGGAATAGCACCAGCGAACAGCATCGTGACACTCGAATCGTGTCGATGTACCGAGAACGAAAGCGGTTGCGTGCTGACCATAGGTGATGAGGATGACGCGGATTCTCATTGCCCGGATGCAGTCATGCCGATCCTAACCACAACACCCCCCATCAGGTGCCCGTTGGAGCCACAATATTACGCTGCGACGAATTCATTGAGGGTGACAATTACGACTGCTGGCAGTGCCGGGAAATGGTCTGTGCAATTCAGAATAACATTGGGGGCCTAAATGAGCGCTATTCTAAAAGATCCAGTTCCTTTCACATTCATGATTGGAAAGACATCGGACGGTTCCGAGGTCAGGGTAATCGATGCAAATGGGCGAAGGCGTTTTAATGGTGTGGCAGGATACTACGACCAAGGGGCGGTTCCGACCATGCACCCAGGAGATGACGCGCTCGCGTTGCAGTGGGCCATAGATAATTTACCTGCAACATCATTTTTCAGTTTCCCGTATAACAGCCCCTTCATAAACCGCCATATAGGGATCTGTACCGATCTTTTCACCGACCGGCTCATATCGATTGAATCCGGATTAATGAAAATTTCCGGTGGCCGACTGATAGCATCAGGGCCAAATGCCCTCCCCATAATCGACGTTGGGTACAGGCATGATGTCACCGGAAATTGGGCTACCGCCACGCCTTATGTGGCCGGAAATTTGAGACAAAATGATGGGGCATGCTATGTGTGCATCCAAAACCACACGTCGGGGGATTTGGATGATGAACCCGGAACCGGGGCGGTTTGGGGCACGTATTGGGCAGCAATCCGAACCGGAATAGTACGATTCGAGCGCGTAAATTTCTCCTCGCCGTATGGTGTAGATGTGGGGAACAACTATCTGATGCGGTGGAAAAACGGTGTGTCTCATAGTATGGATAACTGCCAGATGACAAATGAAGGCTCTACCGTGCCCTACGGTCTACTCGCAGAAGCTACATTAGGACAGTGCTGGCTATACAGATTTACAGGCTGCGATTTCTGGTCAGGCTCCGTTAAACTAGCTCTGGTGGGAGATAGTTGGTTCGATAATTGTACATTCTGTGGAGTGAACCGAAACGTCTATGATGCCTACTCCTTGGGACTGTACTCATGTGCAGACGTTAGGGTGATGAATAGCCATATCATGATCACGCCCGGAGCCTATGGCGGAATATTCTTTGAATCTACAGCAGGATATGGAGAAACGTTCAAGATAATCGCCAACCAGTTCGACGGAGGAGAAGTTGGTGCAACGCATGGACTAATCGGGTTTGCACACAATATCCATCTTATAGATAACGGATTCTCATTATGTGGAAAATCCGGGGCATATTTATATGGTGTTGGCCATAGAATCCACGGAAATGATTTTGTTAACTGCAACGTTCTCGACGGTTCGTGGAATGATATTTACCTAGAAAATTCCACTGACTCTATTTTATCCGAAAACAGGCACATTCAAGGCGTTTCTCGGACAAACAAGGGATATGCAGTCCAGGAAGCGGGCGGATCTTCGGCCCGTAACAGGCTGGTGAATATGAGGTGCGCTGATGCAACAAATTATCTCGCTGGCCTGTACTCATTCCCGTACGGGATAGTTGATATCGAAGGGATGCTTGCGGGTTATAATACGAAAGCGAGCGGGATTGCAGTCATTCCAAGTGGCTCAAATGGCGTAGTTGTGAATCATGGCCTACACGGAGTGCCGGTGGTAGTGCTGGGTGCCGGCCATGCCGAAGCGGAGTGCATCGTTGAGGAGGATTCCGGGCACCTCAACGCCACGTATTTCCTCCCAAGAACACTATCCGGGGCCAATACCACGGCCAACCGAAACGTGTTCTGGATGGCAAGGTGCTTGCACTAGAGTCTTTCCAGGACAGCGATGTACTGATCTATATGAGGTGGAGGGGAGTCGATGAACTTTATCAGGCGAAACCCCTTCCAGTTTTTCATATATGCTTTGGGTATGGCGGTTTCTCCATAGAAGTTATCGGAGAGATTACTTCCGCCATCCGAGGGCACATGCACAAATTTGCCCTCGGCATACCTATTTTTCAGTACTTCGATCTCATCATGCGATGGACGATTGAAATCTTTAAGTTTGCCCAAGATTGGAATGAAATCCCCTCCACGCGTGGTTATGACAACCATCCCACCCGGTGCGAGGATGCGATGGAATTCCGCAATCCAAGCGTTCGTTGCCACTTCCGAAAGATGACTGAAAACAGAGTATGCATAGATGAGATTGAAAGATCCATCCATGAATGATGACGGCGGCATTGGATCATTCAGGACAAATTCGCATGGCAGCATTTTCTCGCACAGCCCCACCATCTCGGGCATGCAGTCGCAGCCAATGATTCGCTCCGGGGGGTGATATCCAAGGGCACATCGCGTGATTCTTCCCCAGCCGCATCCAAAATCTAGGATATTTTCAGGATTTGGAGAATATTCTCGGACGATATCATAGAAAGCTCGCGCCTGAAGCATCGTGGACTCGCCGGATCGCCCAGTGAAATTGATCTGGATCTCTTCTGATGGCATCTGGTATTTCATACTGTCTCAGAAACAATATTACCATTTAGTTCTTTCGCCTTTTGCCTTTTACGATGCTAGATTTCCAAGTTCGGAATGCATCGCAGATACTCTTTTCTAATCCCCTCTAAATCATTGTGCAGGTAAATATCTATTGCCTCCCTCCCTACATCCCCCCGCAAGACCTGGATGTGCTCTCTTTTCATCCCTGCCCGGTCCAGGTGCGTAGTGAACCAGTGCCGGCAACTGTGTGGGCTGAAGTGCTTCTCCATGTCCGGGCTGCTGGAATTGCGTATTCAATTATCTACTTTTTCGATAACTATTTATACCATAACAATAAACATCATAGAACATGAAAATCGATATCGACGAGAATGCAAAACAGATTCTATTGGACGCGAAACAAGAACTCAAGAAGTTTGGTCATAGTTCAGCATCATATAGCGAAGCAATTAGACATCTTGCAAGGAAGCATCAATAATGAATCCACAAAAATATAATATCCATCCATCATTTCGACCAGGCCAGGAAGAATGCATTAGACAACTTGTAGATGCTAGTGATACCGGAGTAGCAGAGTTATCGGCGGCAACAGGATCAGGCAAGAGCATTTTGCTTTACGTCACAGGCAAACTCCTTTTAGACAAGGGCTTTGAAAAAGTAATCTATACCAGTCCGCAAATCTCGCTAGTTGATCAATTAGAACGAGATAATATGCCAGGAACTGTTACTCTTAAGGGTCAATCTAACTATAAATGTGACATAATTGAAGGATTAGATGTTTCTACATGTCCAAAAAGAGCAATGGAAGGAAGATCTTTCTACCCCTGTCCAGAATGCACTTATTATCATCTAAAAAGCAGGTTCCAGAACACAGATTTTGGCATCGCGACGTTGGACCTAGTTCTAACAAACAAAAAATTAGCAGATGCCGACGTTCTTATAGTTGATGAATCCCAACAATGGGAGCCAGCTCTTTTGAGACACTATGAAGTCAATCTCCCACTGGACATAGACGAGCAGAATATCATCCCAGGTCTACAAGCCTGGTCAAAGTCCCTAGATCAAGATTACGAGACTTTAGTAGAGGAGCAGTCATCTTTGTACCCCAGGATGGGAGAAAAGCCAATTTCGAGGACTACGATGGACTCCTGGCAGAAGCTCTATAGGAAGATTACTCGAATGGAAAACTCCATCCAGAAGGTCAGTGAAATCAAAGGTCTAATCAATGCTGGATGGCCCTGGTTGATCTCAGATACCAAAGATGATTATGGTAAGGATCACAAAACATTCAAGCTAGTAACCGGGGCAAGGTTGTTTGCTCAGATGCAGGAAAAGTACGAATATATTATCCTAGCCTCTGGAACACCCACAACTAGCGTAATGACCAATGATTTTACCAGAGTATCAATGCCAGCTCCAATTCCAATTGAAGATAGAAGAGTAATTTTTGATCCAGTGGGCAAAATGTCCATGAAGTACAAAGAAGCAACTCTCCCAAAAATGGCATCTAAAATCGTTGAGCTTCATAATGCATCAAAACAGTGCACATTAGTCCATTGTCATACTTACGATATCGCAAGTAATTTGTATGCAAGAATAAGAAGAAAAGTTCCAGTAGTATGCCAAACCAAAGAAACCAGAAAGGACAATGTTGCCCTTGAAGAATGGAAAAAGATGGATGAAGGTGTATTTCTTAGTGTGAATTATACGGAAGGGCTTGATCTATGGCAAGAGAAATTCAATCTTAATCTCATATCAAAAGTACCTTATCCAAATTTAGGTGATGCCTGGATGGTTAAGCGAAATGCTTATGATGAACAAAAACATGGATTCAAGCTTTGGTATCAACTATGTACTATAGTAAATGTCCAGCAAGCAGCAGGTAGAACATCGCGAGGTAAATTTCCAAGTACAGCTTATATCTTGGATTCATCGTTTGGCGGATTGTATCGACAAAATAAACGCCTTTTTGAACCATACTTTTGTGATGCCTTGGTGATGAAATGAGAGATGATTAAAATGATGTGTCTTGGATGTAAAAAGTATTTCGTGTTCCTGGAGCCTCCTGACAGATGCCCTGAGTGTGGAGGTGTTCTAGGTGAGAAGAAAGATGTTGCTATGATTAAGATAATAAAAATATGGGTGAAACCATGATCCCTATCATCTCATTTTCCCAGGTCGAAACTAAGGTAGGCCGAAAGCTCCAAACTTTTCCTCGATTCATTCGAGTAAGCGATCAAGAACTGTGGATAAAATCGGACTCCCAGGATGGCTACCACCAGCTCTTTCTCGATGCGCGAACATGTTCATGTCAAACCTTCGCGTTACCTGGGTATGATACATGTCCTCATATTATTATGGCTATCGAAAAGTATAGTAACAAACAATAATGTTATATCTTCCTTTTTAACGTATCCCGAAACATTTAAATACGTAAATGAACATGCATTGGTTCGAGGGATTGTAATCAATAATGGATTTCCTGGAAAATTAGTGACATTTGAAGGTATTGATGGGTCAGGTAAGACTACAATAATGAATCAATTAAAAGAGATTTTGGGAGATAATGGGATAATATACACGAAAGAGCCATATCAATTCTCAGGTGGGGCATTGGAACTAAAATACCCATACCAGAGACTATTTAGATTTATGGAAGATCATGTTCTTCACCTAGAAGAGGTAATATTGCCAGCACTCAGAGAAGGTAAATTGGTTATCTGTGATCGATATATCGATAGCAACCTAGCTTATCGATGTGTTGACATGGGTAATGCACGAAATAAATATGATGCAATCATTGAGTGGTTAGAGATGTTGCATGATTTTAGTGTCTGGCCATATCGTACTATCTTATTTGAAATTAGTCCAGAACTAGCAATTGAGAGATGTAAAAACAAGGGCGAAGAGCTGGCTACAGCTCAGGCAGAAAAATTAGTAGACTCATATAACAATATTGCAAATTATTATAATTTAAGATTTTGCAGAATAAATGCAGCGAAAGATATTGAATCGGTCACTGGAAAGGTAGTAGACATTATCCAAGATGTGATGTATAAGATGGCAAGGAGCAGTGATAAGAATGAAGAAGTTTAACGCGTGTGATATCTATCATATCTGTTGTCGGGCAGGAGGAGCATTATTTCCAGATATATTAGATTATGTAGTTATCAACATGGGTGCAACTCGATCAAGAGAATCAATGAATATGATAGCTTCAATTCTTAAATATTTACGTGAACTAGATTTTATAAAAGTTAGGTATCTGCCCAATAATTGGAGTCGAGTGCTTACGCAAACTGAAATTGATCAACTTGAGAAGTTTACAGGTGAGTAGAATATGGAAAAATACTTAATGCAAATTAATTTAGGTCATGAATTGGCACCAACTGTTAAAATAATTGATAAAAAATTGTTTATGGAAGGGAATAAAGAACAGTTCCAAACAATATATGATATGCTAGTTGATCAATTTGATTTTAACTTAGATGAATCCGAGGATTAAATGAATAAGAAATCGTATGCTCCGGCCATGATTGTTGACATCGAGACAGTTCCTCTCGAAGGCGACGAAATGCAGCTCTACAAAGATCGTTTCGAAACCCGTAAGATGGAGCTATATCGAGAATCATGTGCAATGCATGAAGATGTAAAGAAATCCAAAACAACCAAATCCAGAGCACCAAAGCGACCTGAGCTGAAATCCGATAAAGGAGCATTGCATTGGCTCACCGGCAAGGTAGTATGCGTTGGGCTGAATCCAATTGGATTTGTAGACGAGGAAGGGAAACAAGAGGATCCAGCAATTGTAATCATCAATGAATCTGAACAAGATACCCTGCAACAAGCGTGCGATTATATTGCTCAACGTTCGCCAGCTCTTTACGTTACGTTCAATGGAATAAGTTTTGACTTCCCATTCTTGGTACACCGAGCAGGAAAGTATGGTATCAATCTTGGAAGATATCTATCTTTGTATAAATTTGATCAATATCATTGTGATATTTATGAGAAATTCGGAGGCAAGTGGGGCATAAATGGCAAATTAGAAGAGTATGCTCATCATTATGGATGTTATGATTTGCTTTATGGCCGGGGATCCCAGGTAGAAGGCTGGTGGAGGGCTAAGAAATTCGATGAGATAACAAAGCACTGCATGGGTGATATTTTGACAACTGGTGAATTGTATTTGAAGAACAAGACTGTGTTGACGGGGGCTTATTGAGATGAAGTTTGTTGTATTTGATGCTGATGATCTTTTGTTTTTTAATGCTAGAAAAAACATAGGAACTAATAATCAAGAGGATTCTCTCGATACTTCTACAAAAATAGAAAATAATACTTTTGCTAACTTAGCAGAAGCGTTGAGTTGTTATGAAGAATCTCAAAAGTGCGATAAGTGTAAAGGAATAGGTACTCTATATAAGATTACTAAAAATACAGGCACTGCAAATGTATGTGATATTTGTCATGGAATGGGAAAAGTACCTACAAAAGGAATTGGAAAAACAGAGATTTCTCATATTTCTAAGCATATGGTAGATTGTGATTTGTGTAACGGTGCCGGATTTAATGTTCATGGTAGTAATGGTGATATAAAATGTAAAAAGTGTAATGGATCTGGAGAGATCGAATCTACACTAGTAATTGAAGGATGGAAACCAATCGACACAGCTCTAATGAATACTCCAGTATTTATCAAAGATGAAGATGGTGATATTGGAATTGGGGTATGCTGTGAAATTGTTCGCAATTATCGTGATCTTGGAGTAGTTCGAAATAAAGCTTGGAAAATCTATTTCAACACACTTGGAGATCCCAAGTTCTGGTTGCCGATAAACTGGCCGGAGGTATAAATGATTATCAGGAAAGCAGCTCCAGCTCTTTTGATGCTGGTAATTTTTATGTTTGTAATACCATCAGTTGCAGAAAAATACGTTAACATAACTACTGATAAGTATATATTTGTAGAATTTCCAAACGGTGAAACTTGGATTGATAAAGCTAGATGGGATGATGCAGGATATATAAATATTGCTATACGTGGTGGTAATTCACTTAATTTCCTGGGAAATGAATCGCTCAAACTTAGCAGTGGAGATATCATTTATGGTGGAACTATTATCAGTGATATAATTTCGTGTTCTGTACTTGAAATAAGTGGTTCAAATATACTTATAGACGGATTTCGTTTTATGGTAAACGATAACACGTTTTCAATAATACGATGTATGTCTAAAGTAGATAACCTTATAATTACAAATTGTATATTTAGAGAAAATTCAACCAGGAGGTGTAATGATGCTAGGTGTTAATTTTATAATGCCAGCGTTTGTACAATATATTAAAAAACTTGAAGAGGAAAATGCGAAGGCTAGACAGTATTGGTTAGATAATGGTAAACTTATTGAGCAAAGAAATCAATATGCAACTGAAAATAAAAAGCTTAGAAACGCAAATGACGTACTGATTGATAATATTGCTCTTATAAAGAAAGAGCGTAATGATCTCAAAAGAGAATTAAATAGAGTACAGTATAATATGATAAAAACAATTGCAATTGGATTAACCGAAGGAGATTATATCAATTTATCTAAAATTGATCAACATTGTTGGAGAGAATATGTAAGTTTGGTTATAGCCAACGCTTCGTTTTTGGAGGTAGTATCATGTCAGCCGTAGCCAGCTCTTTATTCCAAGACACAAGACCCAAATCCAAGAAAACGAATCGTCTAGCAGAAGCATACAACGAGGTAGGATACGCAATAGCGCCAAGTCTCGGAGTAATTGGCTCCTGGATAGGTAATAAGCGAGCCCGCACGAACAGCGCAGCTCTTTGGACGGATGGTAGCGTTCTTGGATACAAAGATTGCTGTATTGGTGTAACGTCTGATGATAGCGATAGAATAAAATATATAGTTTGGCCAGAAATAATAGATAAAGGATGTGCTAGAATATTGAATACGTTAGAACAGGCTGCCGATATTGTAAATTCTGCAATGGATTATGAAATGATTTCCAGGGAAGCACCAATTAAGTTGCAAGATAATGGATTAGCCATTACTTTGAATCGAGTTGCTAAAGGAGAGATCAAGATTGGAATTTCCAAAGATGTTTGTGGTAACGAATGTTAGAGGTAAGTTTGGGATCGAGCGTAATGTTGGAGGTTTGAAAGATGGACAAAGATGGGATAGATGTGCTGGAAAGGTTAGAAAAGTTGGAAAAGGGAATGATTAAATTAAGCAAGAAAGTTGCTAAGTTACAAAATGATATCATGAGATCTTATGAAGATAAATCAGAAATTAAATTTAATGCTAATAAAATATATACATCTAGTTCAAATAATGTATGTTACCATAATTATCCAAGATTAGAATCTACTGGCGGTAAAACATGTTCGAACTGTGGTAAAGTTATGGAAGCTTTGTTTGCTCCGAGAGAAACTACAGGGATTAGGATGCATTTATGATCTTTGATTTAGTCGCTGGATTTAATAGTATGTTGTTGGTAATAGAATGTATAATATTTTTTGCGATTGGATCATCATTTGGGTTGGGATTTTGGGTGCGGTGGTGTATTTTCAAATGAGCGCACACACGGAATTTGGATTATATTATTTTGGGTGGACAATATTAGTATTCATAGTCGGTTTCTTGACGGGGCGATCTGTTTGAAAAAAAAGCTGAAATTGTGGGATCTGAGGTACATTTCCATTAAATAACTTTATTTAGTTTAGAACACTTTTTTTAATTATGAAGAAATCTCCAACGTATAGTGTGCAAGGTACTGATGGTACTTGGAATTGTTACGATTATGATATGGCCTGGGAAGGTAAACCTGGGGTGCAAACTCATTGTGATGGTCCAAATGGTAAAGTGTTTGATCAAAAAATACCGAACAAGGCATTTCATACGACACAAGTAGAGAGACTTACAATGGTTGTTACACCACCGACTCAAGTGGTTGAAACTATTCCAGTAGTTGAAACGGTTAATGTAAACCCTGCTCCAGTAACGACTACTCCGTATCCTTCGGAAGTTTGCACCGAGACAACTGCATCCAGTGGAGCTATAACTAAGAAATGCTGTGTTGGATCAGTTTGTAATTCTAAAATAATAGCTAAGGATACGGCAGCATGTGACTGTGATGAGAATTTTAAGTATGCTATTAATGATGCTATAAGTAGAGGTAACGTACAAGAGCTGGCAGATCTGAGGGCAAGACAAGGTGCTTGTTTTGCAAGATGTAGAACTCCTGAGCCAGTTGTAACCAGAAAGAAGAAGACTAAAGAGGTTGCTACTGTGACTCCATCTAAGCCGACAGTTAGAGATAGGAGAAGAGTAGTTTATTCTAGTGGAAACCAGTAGAAGGTGGTTAAATGCAGTTTAAATGGATTGGACCTGAGAATTGGTTTGTTGGTGATGCTGGTGGAGAAGGCATTAGGATGAGTATCCTGGTGGATGCATACGATTGCGCGGAGTTTGGTGGGAAAATTAAGTACTGGACTAAAAGAGGGTGGATTAAGGTGATTGATTAGCGTTTGGACATGCTATTATAATTATTACTTTTTTAGATAAATTTATTAATATACAGTAACAGAAGAGATCATGTGCATCATATTTAAGTTAAGATATATTAGACAATATTAAATACATTTGGACAAAGTGCTAATTTCTTGGTGTCCTATAATAGGTATTAGAAGAGAGTATTGTAAGGATTTTCGTTAGGGGTATCTGGAGTTAGGGTTTTAGGGGATTGAGTATGAGGTTGAGGGGTTTTGAGAGGAGGTGGCCCTGGACACCATAAGGATTTTAGGGATAGATTCGAGGGTTTTGGTTGGAGTCTCCGGGGAGACAGCGATGATTTTGAGGGGATTTGGATAGGAGTACCATACTTTTGTATGGTACGTTAGGCTACCACCATACTTTTTTTCCGTACAAAAGAGGGCTTGTCCCGATTTTTGTACCATGCGACCCCTGGTAGGTCGTCAGCGGCTGATTGCAGTCGAAAATCGAATACAAAC
>Ga0172381_10003691_pt1 | contig 16096 bp, 28 predicted proteins | sample Leawel6488metaG_FD_119754 | JGI IMG/M metagenome (GOLD analysis project Ga0172381, IMG submission 119754) | Leachate microbial communities from a municipal landfill in Southern Ontario, Canada - Leachate well 64-88 metaG | ecosystem: Engineered > Solid waste > Landfill > Unclassified | place...
CGTTAACGCCCATTTAAGAGCGTAAAGAGTCCTGCCATTTTCGAATAGCTTTAACCAAGCTCTGAACATTATTTTTGTGAATTTCAGGGCATTTGTTTTTTCTTATACCATTTCGGTCGCCTTTATTCAAAAATCTGCTTAGTTCTGACCAGTTTATAATATTTTCAGGCTCAAATATTTCAATAAAAACATTAGAATAGTTTTCTGAAATCCAATTTACTTGCTGAGCTTCTGAACGGAAATCCCAATCTCCTGGGAGATGTGGGATTCCTTTTTGCTGTAAAAATTCTCTTTCGTATTTCATTTTAGTAATTCAAAAGGGTTAGAAGTTACTTCGATGTTTACGTTCATTGAAATAGGCAATAAATCACCGTCAATCAATACAGCATAAGTTTCGTTTGCGTTTGATTGCATCAATTGAGTTTCGCTCATCATTACAGGTTTATCGTTTACAAACAAACCTTTTTGTTCGTCACTAATAGCCCAAATAATTGCGTTAATGATTTGGGCTACAAATTCTTTTTTCAAATCAGAAACATGATTGAAGTTAATTTCTTCATTTGCTTTGTCGAAAATTGTACCTGTTACTTTTGCTTCGTAGTTGATTCCGTTTTCTTCAAATTTGTAAGTTGCGCTGTAAATTTTCATTTTCTTTAGTTTTTCATTCAGTTTGTTTGTCTCTGAATTGTTCTGTAAATATACGCAATTGCGTAAAGCGAAACAAGCATTTTGCTATTTATTTTTACTCAATTGCGTAATTTAATTTCATTCTAAATAAGACGAAAAGAAAAACGAAGCATAACCGCACCTATAAGCAATACAGCCAGATACTTACGTGCAACTTTGAAAAATACTGCAAGGCTGTACTGCTCATAGCTGCAACACGTTACGCGCAACCAAAAGAGGCGGCAGCGTGTTTTTTGATACATTCGAATAAATAATGTGCTATTGTTGGGTTTACGGAGTTTCCGACTGACCCAACTCTGTGTGTCCAGGATTGAAACCCATTACCATTTCGAATAACTTCACTCGGTCCGATTTCATGAATCCTTTTTGACAAAGTATATCCATCATTCTGATTTGGTGTCCACTTTCTAAATATCGATTCAAAGCCTCTATTTGTGCAAATGTCGCTTTGTAATCGCTTTTCGTTGGTGTAGGCAATAGCATACAATCTTTCTCTTTTGTGTGGGTATCCAAAAGCTGAGTTCGAAATACACTGCCATTCTGTGCTATACCCGATTTCGGAAAGGTCGCATAACACCCGCTCAAATCCTCGAATAAGCAGAGCTGGCGAGTTTTCAATGATGACGTATTTAGGTCTAATGTCCCGTGTAATTCTAAACATTTCACTCCATAACCCAGAGCGTTGTCCTTTGATACCTTCCATTTTTCCCGCAACGCTAATGTCTTGGCATGGAAATCCTCCACTAATAATGTCAACTTTTGTGGATATGTTTGCGGTTCGCACGTCTGTATATTGTTCATTATCTTTATAGTGTTTATGTAAAATACTTCTTTGAAATGTTTCAAATTCACAGTTCCAAAGTGTTTTTATTCCAGCTCTTTCTGCTCCTTCTTCAAAGCCTCCAATACCCGAAAACAAAGAACCATGAGAAAGCAATGGCAGCGCGTAACACGGTATATAACCAATAGCGGTTTCATCGGTTATTGTCGCTTCTGTGCTTGTATTTAAGTCTGTCATAATTTGATAATTTAGTGTTTCAAAATCCGCTACTGGTCATATACCCAACGTCAGCGTTCATTTGCCAACGCACTCTAGTTTGTCAAGCAATTCTATACTTATTTTTGACGTATGCAAATATTTCTCTCAATTTGTATAAAATCAATATGTAAAAATTGAAGTCGTTCTTTTGAAAAAATGCCTTGGTGTGCTTTTGTATGACAATCGCGGCATAGAGCCATTAGATTTATGATGTTATTGCAATCTTTGTGGCGCCCGTTTATATGATGTATATCCACAGCTTTTGATCCGCAAATTTCGCAAGGAATAAAATCATTCTCACCCAGATCAAAATATTTCATGTATATTTTTGTGTGTTTTTGCATATTAAAATTTTTAATCCCCAGTCTGTCACTCTGGGGATATTGGTTACTTTACAAAACTTTTGAATTTCTTACCAGCCTTAAATACAGGCAACCGATGTTCCGGGACAATGATTTCAGTTCCTTTCTGTATATTTCTCGCTTTTTTTGTTTTACGCGTTATTGCCTCAAACGTACCGAAGCCCCTAAATGTGACTTTACTTCCTGCTCTTACTCTAAGCCTTATTGTATTAAAAGTCTTATTAAGAACATCTTCTACAACGAGAGGTTTTAAATCTGCCAACGTTGCTACTACTTCTGCTAATTGTTTTTTTGTCATGATGATTAAATTTAGATTAATAAAAGAAAACTATTTGCGTTTATCATTTCCTGGGAAAAGAATTATATTGAACATCTCACGCATTCTTGAAGAAACAAATTCTCCATTCTCACCAATTTCCTGAGGTTCCAAATTAGTTGAGATATGCGTTAACTTATAATTATCAGTAAACGTGAGATATCTCCTTTGAATTAACTCGCTGATGATATTAGTCGAATTGCCGTAATATTTTGCGTTATTGGCCGCCTGACCAAGATCATCAATTAAGATATTACTTGCTACAGATCTCATTGCATCAGAATAATTCATGCTTTTAAAGTATTCAGAACCGTTTTTCTGATAACCATCAATAATTTCGAGCATATTAAATTTGCGAAATGTATTTCCTGTTTTTGTTGCATCGTTCAAGGCTTTAAAAATTCTAAAGAATGTCGTTTTGCCAGAACCAATTTTCCCGTATAAATAAATTCCTTTTTTAAGATTCCATTCGCATTTCGGGTCCCCGGAAAAATACCTAATTCCATTTTCATAAATTCTCCGCGACTCGTCATAGATTTGAAAATTTGGAAGCATGGCAGTAGCAATCATCAAAAGAGATTCCCATCGAGCGGCAAAATCATAATTTTTATACATGAGATAATTTGCTGGCCGGAGAGAAGCCAAAAAATCCTCTCTTTTTTCTTCGTCTGATTTTATATTCGTTGTCATATCTTAAAATGTTTGATTGGGTTCATATGTTCTTATTTTATCAGGTATCCCAAATGTTTGATTGCCGTTAAATTTCTTCTCAAAAACTTTGAAATAACAAATTCCTTCTTTATTTTTTTGTCTCAGCTTTTGAATTGATAGAAAATTTTGCCGCCAGAAAGCATCCATGCGGGCCCGTTTTATTATGCTGATTATTTTATCCGCTGATATATTATCTATCCTTAAAAGCTTATCAATCGTATCCAGCCATTTATCTTTTTGCGCGCCGGAAGGTCTTAAATCTTCATCAAAAAAAATGATAATAGAATCATAAAGATTTAAAGTCTCTTGTGAAAAAGTTTTTTCAACTTTTTCTTTATTATTTCTTATCTTCTTTATCTTCTTATATTCTTCTTCTTCTTGTTTGTTGTCGTTTGTTTGTCGTTTGTTTGTCGTTTGTTTGTCAGCTTGCTTGTCGTTTAGCTTGTCGCTATTTAAAAAATTGTCTTGGTAAGCATCATAATTTAAGATAGATATAATACTAAATTTGTTTGTCGTTTTGATTGTCAGTTCGCCTGTCGATTTTAGACGTTCGAGACAAGTACGCAAAGAACGAATACTAATTCCTGTTTGAGAACTTAAAGAATTAAGTCCAGTAATTAATTGACCACGATCAATAGTAATTCCATGCCAATTATTAGATTCCTTATTAGCACTAAGCAATAAATGAATAAACAAATGGACCATGTGAGAATCGTTATACCATTCCCATTCTTTAAATTTTCGATATAATTTAATCCATCCGTTCATTTTAATAGTAAAAGCCTCAGGAACAAAAGAAAATCCCACAAAGGTAAGCATCACCGAACCTTTTGTGGGAATCTTTTGCCCTGAGGCAATATTTTAAAATGTTATAAATTTCTTTTATCATTGTGATGCCTTTGATAACAAATATAGAAAATTAATTTGAATAATCAAACATATTTGTACTTTTTATCCCTGAAATTATTTGCAATTCTTCTGATACATTTTTCGCTGATCTTATTTTTCTGACATACAAGAGAAATTAAATCATCATTAACATTATCATTTCTGATTATTTCTGTGATTGTCTTTTCGATTATTTGTGAAGTCTCTTTTTGTGTTCTCATAATCATTATTTTTTACGTTTTCTTCTTTTATTACCGCCGTTTTTCTTCCCTCCTCAAACCTGCTAACATTGTTTGCAATAAGCAGGTAGCCTGCCGGAGCCATCGTTGCCCCCTCTACTATGTGCCAGCCGGGTGGAATTGAATTGAGTTCTAACCAATTTTTCAGGAGTTTTGTATAATAAGTTCCTAAAGCGTCAATTATGTCTACCTTTTGTAGACATATAAACAGTTAGCCACAATGCTTAGACAGCACTTCGATAGCTAACTGTAATTTCATTTGATTAGTTGCATCTTCGTCAACAACTTCTCCTGGGCCACCACATACATCACACCAATCAGGTTCACCGCAAGTATGGGCATATCCTTTCCCATTGCAATTACTACATGGTTTAAATTTAAAATTAGGTTCATCATTCCGCAATGCCTTAACTACTTCTAATAAAGCACTGTGGCTAACACCATGTATAGCCAATAAAGGCTGTTGTGGTGTTTCTGGTGTACTGCTTTCTATTTTCTTTGTCATATCTTGATAAGTTTTAGTTATTAATCCTTTACTGGCCATACATTTTACCGTTAGGCAAAATGAAAACCGGGACTTGGCATTCCCGCAATGCTTTCCGCACACGGTTTTTTCAAAACCGGGATTGTTCCCTCCAGTGAGTTACGCCAATATAAGACTGCAATTCATCAGTCTTATCACCGTACAATTCCACAAGCCAATTATTGTCCATATAATTATATCGTCCTATACCCCATCCACGAGGAGTGATTACCTCTACCTCAATACTAAAAAACTTCATTGATTTGTCAGGGGGAGGACAATTACTTGTATCGCCCTCGTCAACAACAAACTCAGTAAACGAACCAAAAGTATGTCTCATTTTTAAGTCATCAATAGATGGCTTGTAATTCTTTAAGTGTTCTAATTCGCTTTGACTATTCATTTTGTTTTGATTTATATATTTCATTTATACCAACATATCCATGCTTATCACATAACTCTCTTTGATGATCATAGAAGGCTTTTAAGCCGTGATACCCGCAAAATGCCACCGTGATAAGCCCGGCCTACACATACACCAGTCCGTTAGGTTGCATGGCTCGATGCCGTACCGCTTCAAATGCCCTGCACCACGACAACCTAACTACAGATAAAACAAATTAAAAATGCCATCACACTCGTTACCATTCAGTTTCTGCCACCGCTGGCCATCCCCACTTTTGTAAATAACGCTCTATGTATTCACAAAGTGTCGGGCATGCACCAGGTGAAGCCTCCTCCATATTCACAATGTATAAGCCCTCTTTCTTGGTCACAGTTGCCGAAAGGTCGCCCCAATTAATAGGCTCATTGTTGTCAATGCCTGCCCGCCTTACCCTTGCTCGGTCTACCACAAACTTACATTGCCCCGGTGTTGGCCGGTAAAGCGCAGCAATAAGTTTGTTGGCCAGTGCTTCAACGTGCCAGACATCAGATTCGGGCATATACATTCCCGCCTTGATCATGAAGTCGTAGTGTTCTTTGTCGTTCATTTCCATCGTGATATATTTTTAACTTGTTTTATCAGTGTCCGTTATGTGCCACCCAGAGTCTCGACAGCCTCAAACTTTCACAGATTTTAAAACGTAAGAATCCCTATCTCTTTAAAGATAAGTACATTTTGACATCTGAATTATTCTTTTTGCTATTTGGTGTGCTATCATTTGAAATTCTGTTATCTCTTTCATTTTTTATTAGTGTTATGTTAAACTTCTGCATTCGCAGCGTCATTTTATCAAAAACCTGCGGGTCCCGGATTTATCAATTGGCTAAAAGGGTAGATCTTCATTTGGAGTTGCCTCTTTTGCTGATTTTGTTTCATCTTTTTTACCAATAAAATCAAATCGAGAACATATTATCTCAGTTATGTAGATTTTCTGACCTTCTTTGTTTTCGTAATTGCGATATTGTATTTCACCTGAGACAATAACTTCAGAACCTTTGCTAAGATATTTTTCTGCAAATTCAGCAAGCTTTTCCCAGACTAAAATATTATGCCAATCGGTTATTTTATTGCCGTCTTTGTCTTTGTAACTCCGTGTTGTGGCGATAGAAAAACTGGCGACTTTTTTATCGCCTACTGTTTTGATTTTAGGGTCTTTACCCAGATTGCCGTGTAAAAATGCGATATTTGTACTCATGATTAATAATATTTGCAAATAATTTGTGTGGTACTACTTTTTGGAGGTCTATTAATAAAAAGACCAGTTTCTGGATCAACAATCCCCTCCATAGGAATGTTTTGCAGTAATTTTTCTCTTTCTTTTATCTTTTCTGTAAGTTCTTTTATTTGTTTGTCGAGATCAATCCATTTCTGATCACCAGATTCAGCGTATTGATATTTTATTCCTGTTTCTTGAGATGATAGTTTTGCTCCGTTAATTTCAACAATCTTTTCCTTACTATATAACTCAAATTCATTAATAAAATGATCTTTAATTTCGCTGTCGTCCAAAATCTCTTTAATGACTTTCTCAATGTATTTAAGTTGAATAAAGATAGGAAGAGGATCTTTGTCATTTGCTAACAATTCACTTTTAAGTGAACGTTTAAATTTTGTTATTTGTTCTTTGCCTGATGGCATAAGATTAATTACTGATAGTGTTGTTTCCATTATTCTAAGGTACTACTGATTAATAATTCCTGATCGTCTGAACTTATTTCATAATGTTTTAATAATTCTGTCATCGTTCCGTTCCCTTTAAGATATTCAATTGCACCAAGCCATTTTTCATGAGAAGGAGTTAGTGCTATTTTATGTTTTTTTTCTGGTAAAATACCTTCTTTTTTCTTCTGCGGAACCTCAATTGAATCAGAATGATTATTGTCTGCATCATCAATTTTCCCTGTAGGCACCATAAATAGATAAAGAAGTAAATATTTTAAAGCATAAGTTGTAGCCTTACCGGCTGATTTGTCCTGACTATCAACGCCCTGACCAATGCCCTTGACTTCAATCCATTCGCCAGAAATATGGCTCAATAAATAAGTAGTAGAAACTTTTGTAAATATAGATTGTTTATGTTTCTTGCCATATTGTCCATTTTCTTCCCATGTTTCAATTTTGGTATTTTCATCTATATTAACAGGAATAATTGCAAGACCATTTTGAGCCATTAATTCTCCTATTATAGATTTCACGTCTTTATCAGCAACACCCTGATAAGCGCTTTTGCCTTCACCAACGGTTAGATTTTTCTCTATCCCTTTACAACTTGCCATTACATTGATAATAGCTCTTGTGATTTCTTTTATTGATTCTGATTTCATGATCATTTTCGATTTATTATCTTTTTCCCATTTTGCAATATTAATTTAAGATTTTCATATTCAACTATATCAACATTTTTGATGTCGGTCGTAATCCTGATAAATTTGACATTATCAAGAATAAACGGGCGTCCTTTTGAGATCGCATAAGTTGCCTTGCGATATTCCTCAGACATTTTTTCAGTCATCAGCGCCGTTACAAGAGATCGAAAAGCCTCAACTTTTTTCCCTGTTTTTAATTGAATTTCTTTGATATATATATGCACCATAAAAACAAATTTAATAATTATTTTTTGATTGTTGCAAGTTTTACAGAATTATTTTGCGACTTAATTAGATTTTTCATGTCGATTTCAAAACATAAATCTGCATCGAATTGCGAAAGATATCTTTTGCCGCAATGACGACAATAATAATACTTTTTCATGATGCTCTATTATTATACTGTATTTACTCTTTGTTTGTTCAGGCATGCTATGCATACGCCATGTTTAGAAAGGGTCTTGGTTATTGCCTTGTTGTTACCATCGACATTAAAAAAGTAATGTTTGTTACAGCACTTCTGGCCACATTTTGAGCAGATGTTAACCGTTTTGCCTATCTGGATTTTAGCGTCTGAAATCTGACATCCACAGGAGCCAGTTATTAGCTTCTTCATGATGTCTGTATTTATGCTAATGATTTAAGCAGCCCGTTAGTGGCATTAATCGCATTTTGCGTTAACTGTCGCTGCCAGCACATGTTAGAAGGGGACCATTTGAAGGCGTTATGCTTCAAAGAGTAGATGACATCCGGGGCCGGTTTGCCGTCAAAGAACAACTGGATCCTTTCGGCCTGGAAGTTCTTAACAACCTTGACCCCATTGATCTCATACTCTGAGCTTTCAGTAGTCTGCCTGTCAGCTTCCTTCTCCCTGTTAATCTCGCACTCGTCAAGCAGCTTCCAGATAGAGTTCTTTTCTGTGATGATAGGCTTTGGATACTTGCCGTTCCATTCCTTTATCAGGTTCAGGCTCCTTTGAACCATCTCGGCATCAGCGTTCTTTGCCAGAGTTTTAATGGTGCCGGCGATTGAGCTCACAAATAGCGGCCGGGCACTGAAAGTATTGATCCCGTTATCGATCTCCACAATAGTCCGCATAGAGGATTCCAGTCTGCCTTTGATATGAGCCCAGCGTTCAGCGTTCTTTTGCTCTTCCGGCTTGGCATCCTCTTCTCTGCGTGCGATAATCCTTAGAGCTTTATCGCGCCACTCAGAAAAGTCATTGTACCGGTTTTCCTCTGTTCTGTTTGCTCTCTCTGCCCTGCGGACGGGGAAGTTTGACGGCCCGGCGATCATAGATGAAAGGCAGTTGCTTTTTGCAGACAACCAAGAAGATAGACGTTTTACGTATCCTTCTATGTAGCGTTCGCGTTCAGTCTCTGGGATATTCTTCAGATCATCATTAAGCTGTCCTTCATAGTTAGCAACTATTTTGTAAGCCCTTTTTTCAGGGCTAAAAGAAATATTAGAATGCGCTCTATAAGCCAAATCATAAAGATTTGGTATTGATATCCAAGAATCATTTGTTACTGTTTCCATTTTCACTTAAATATTTATTATCATTTAATTTCTTTTTTTTAATCAAAAGTCCAGTTCCATGACATTCTGGGCAAATTACTTCTTCTAAGTTTGCTCCTGAAACAAGACCTTCACCGCCACAAATCTGACAATTTTCAATATCTACCTCACGGTAAAAATCATCGTACATTTTGCAGATAATTTTTTTCGGAAATAGCTTTGCAGTAGCCGGATAATTTATATGTCTTTACTTCTTCAGTTGTCTCGACTACATCACATGATTCTGAATTAGATGTTTCGACATAGACAATAACCATTGTTTCAATATGGCGGCTGCCAAAATATGTATCTCTCCAAAATCCATAAGTTGCCGATAAGTTCTTCTTGTCAATGTGTTTGGACGGCTCGATATTAAAGTTTCTCGATATAGTAGATAATAACTTATCGAAACGATCGGCAGTTAGTCCTTCTGCTTTAGATTTAATTTTAATGAAACCTTTGTAGTTTGCTAATTCTATTTTCCATTGTTTTGGAAGTAAAGGTTCAATTTCTTGAGAGAGTGTATGAGCAAATGAGATCCTTCTGATAGTATCGTCAAAGTCTCTTTTTGCTTCTTTGTAATCTGTTGTAAAATCTATTGTTTTCATAAGTAAAGATTAATGATTTTTTCAGTTAATTCTTCGATTATTTGATTGTATTTGCTTTTAAGATATTCAATAAGTTCGATTTTATCATCAAGATATATAGCGTCAATGTTATCTATAACAGGATAATATTGAGATGGCATACAACCCTTTGCCCCCCAGAACTCATAAGAGCCTATTGAATCGTCTTGCCAATGAAAAGTGACCTCAACATCAATGTCTTTGTAATAATCTGTGTTTAATGTAAATTCTGCTGTCATTTTACTATTTTTGTTAAGATTTTAATAAAATTACCCGGCTTGCCATTTCTAGGACTATCATTTCCGAATTGTAATTTAATACCAATTTTTGACATGTGCAAATAAAAAGCACAATATTTGCAATAAAAATGAAATATTTTTTATTTTCATTGAAATAAGTTAAATTTGAATTTCTAATATTTCATTATGCAGCAGATAATAAAAGTTCCAGTTTCATCACTTCAGTTAAATAATGGTCAGATTGAGGGAGTACCAAAGAATCCAAGATTTATTAAAGATGATTCATTTGCCAAACTAGTAGAATCGTTGCGATCCCTTCCAAAGATGACTGAGATAAAACCTTTATGGATTTATAATAATGTCGTTATCTCCGGAAATATGCGATTACGGGCCGCCAGAGAGCTTAAATGGAAAGAAATACCGGTAATCATATTGCCTCCTGAAACAACAAAAGAAGAGCTTTGCGCTTATGCAATTTTGGATAATACGCACTATGGAGATCACGATTGGGATATTTTGGCTAATGAATGGTCTGATTGTCCTTTGAGTCTTTGGGGATTAAGTAATGAATATATAAGTGATGAATTAGAAGAAAGAGGGAATAATAATAAAAAATCAAATAAAAAAGAAATAGAAGTCACTTGTCCAATATGCAATCATAATTTTAAGATCAATGAAAACAAAAGATGAAATAAAATCTGCGCATAAAGTCGGCAGACCTGAGGTTGTTATCACAGAGCAAGATTGGAAAATAATCAATCAATCGTTGATGTCAGGCTGTGATGGAGCTTCAATTGCAAGGCATTTCGGAATGCATCCAGATACCTTTTATACAAAAGTTGTCGAAAAGTATGGAGAGTTATACAATATTTCGCTTTTTTCCGACTATTCAAAAGCAAAAAGGATTGAAGGAGATAATCTGATCAGAAATAAACAATTCGATCGAGCTAATTCAGGATCTGATACGATGCTTATCTGGCTTGGTAAACAGAGACTCGGACAAAAAGAAAAGGTTGAAAATGATATACATTTTAGCGAACCAATTACCGGCGTGATTATTAAAAAAGATGAAGATTGAAATCGCCTTTCAGCCGAAGCAAATTGAAGCAGCCGAATATTGGAATGATAATACAACTGAGGAAATATTATTTGGCGGCGCAAAAGGTGGAACAAAGAGCTTTACCGGTTCTGCATTGATTTTCATTGATGCTTTACTTTACCCCGGGACTTATTATTTTATAGCACGTCAAAATCTTAATGACCTTACGAAGTATACCACAGCTTCAATAACTGAGGTGTTTTCATTTATGCATATACCATTTGAAAAGTATGTAAATTACAACGGTCAAAATAGTTATTTTGAGCTATATAATGGGTCAAAAGTCTTTTATATAGACTGCAAATACGCACCTTCTGATCCAGAATATCATAGATTTGGCTCTTTGCAGTTTACCCGGGGATGGTTTGAAGAAATTGGACAGATAGCATCTTTAGCAATCATCAATCTTTCTGCATCAGTCGGAAGATGGAAAAACTCAAACTACAATCTCAAAAGAAAGATATTATTTACCTGCAATCCATACAAAGGTTACGGGTATAATAATTTTTATCTTCCAAGTAAAAACGGGTCACTTCCAGAATATAGAAAGTTCATATCATCCTTACCAACAGATAATAAATATTTGACAAATGATTATCTGAATATGCTTGATCGCCTACCATCAGCTGAACGCGAGCGGTTAAAAATGGGCAACTGGGAATACGACAATGATCCTTCTGTTCTTATTGATTTTGAAACTATCAATAATATGTTTTCAAATATATATGTTAATGGCGGCAAAAAGAAGATTGTTGCGGATATTGCCCGTTATGGGTCAGATAGGGCCATAATAACAGTCTGGGATGGATATGTTTTAGTTGATTATGTAATTTTTAATATCTCATCAACGGTCGAAATAAAGAATGCGATAAATACTCTCAGGATAAAATATAAAGTACAATTGAGTGATATAGTCTGTGATGAAGATGGTGTTGGCGGTGGTATCGTTGATGAGTTAAGATGTCAGGGATTTTTAAATAATTCTACTCCTGAGAACAAACACTATCAAAACCTCAAATCAGAATGTGGTTATAAGTTAGCTGAAAAAGCATCTAATATCTGGATTAAATGCGGATTGCCAGAGAAAGAAGTTGAGATGATAAAGCAAGAATTAGGAATGCTGAAAACCTTCGATACAGACAAAGATGGTAAGCTCAGAATATTGCCAAAAGAGAAAATCAAAGAGCATATCGGAAGATCACCTGACTGGCTGGATATTTTTATTATGCGGATGTACTGGGATGTTGTTAACGTTAGCAATGGAAAGCAAAGATGGCACATGTAATCAAAATTGAAAAGCTCACGCTCAAGCAAATGATATTTGATCAGTCATATCATTCGCTGGCTGATGATCTCATTAATGTTCCGCTTCCTGAATCATTCAAAATATGCAATAAACGGTTCCCAATACCTCAATCAGTTGATGAGTTTTCAAAGAATCTTTGTTATGCTCAAAGGTTATTCTTGCCCCGAAAAGAAGATAACGACTTTGGCGCGATAGTCAGAACGATAGACGGCTACTATTATCCGATCGTGAATTGTAAAATGTGGGATGATGAAAAAGCTTTGCATTTTGGGAAAAATGTTTTATCTTGCAAAGTAATTGAACTTTACCCTGTGGCAATGAGATTGATTCAATATACATCTGACCTCCTCGAAAATGAATACCGGCTACTTCATCGGGAGCCAACAAAACAAGAAATTGCTGCCGGTGTTGACAAATTAAATATTTTCTCCGAACTTTACTCATTGAATTTTTTACGCGATGATATGAAGATTTCAACGCAAGAGGTTCTTTTAACACCATATAATGAAATTCTTGTCAGATTTATGATGCATAAAGAAACAGAAGATTTCAGAAAACGATATGAAGATCTGCTAAGAATGGAGGCTGAAGCAAAAAGTAAAAAAGGAATAAAAAAATGATAACATCAATAATTAAGAAGATACTCGCTGATTCTGGCTGTACGCTTGTAATTTATGAACAACCACAACTTGCAAATCTTTATACTGATCAAAGCAATTGCTTAGACTATGTCGGTGTTATCATGCAGCCAAATTCTGTCGATCTGGAAGTAAAAGGCAATGCAATCCATGAACATTATACTCCTTTGACTATTGACATAATTACACAAGTAGAACTTGAGGATAAGGCAGAAGTCAATGAAACTAAATTACAGAAGACATTAAATATCTGCAAAAGGATTATTGAAAGATTGATCAACGAAGCAGTATTTAAAACTATAACCCCGGTTACGGTCAATAAAATCCTTGAAACAAAATATGATGCAAATGCCATTGGCTGGACCATGAATCTTAATCTTTATTATCTTGCAAATGAAAATAAAGACGTCTGTAGACATGAAATCGTCTGAAAATTTAGACGACATTATTCCATCAAATCATCTTTTTGAATGATACCAGATATTACACCGGAACTTAAAGAATTGATTACAAATATCGGTAATCGCACCGGCTATAACGGTCAGAAGATACCTGAGTCAATTATGAAGATGTTTGAGATCGAGAATACAGATAAGAATGCCGGTATACTTGTCCCATATTGGCTGGGAGTTTTGCAGAAAGGGCGAGGACCGCGCAAGTCCAATAAAGATTATGGTCTTGTTAAAATTATCTTTTTATGGATGCAAAAGCATAATTTATTCAGATCAAAGATTCCAGCAGGACAATTGAATGAGGCGAAAAGTGTAACGTGGTATATTAATAAATATGGCAATAAGCATTTTCGCTCAAAGGCATTTATTGATGTCTACAAGACTGAGCGTGAAAAGACGATCAAAAAGATTGACGAAAAATATGGTAAGGCAATTTCAAAAATAACAATGGATGTGATATGATATCAGAGACGAGATTAAGAACTAAAGATCATGATTCAGGAACCTATGAAGAAAACTGGGTGACTGGTTACTTTATGACTCTTGATGATATAGTAAAAATCTGTCAGGCATATATAGCAGATAACCGAGATGGATTTATCTCAAATAACAAGGCTTATCTTGAATCAAAATTAAAAGAACTATGATAAGCCTTGTCAGCACTCCTGAGTATATTGTTCGGACTTCTCCGGAATTAACTTCCAGATGGGTTGCGACAGAATCGCCTAATAATTTTCGTTTGCTTCGCCATGACTTCGATATTGTCACGGCAGCAAATAATGGAGGCTTTTTAAGGTTGACGGTTGCGGCTGGAACATATACTGGAATTGCCGGAGATGTTATTGCAGTCTATAATAAAACTCTTAATGCAATGTATTCCGGAATTGTTCAGGCAGGATCAACGACAACGACTATAGATACAGATATTGCTTTCATAACCGGTTTTGATCCTTCAGATACCGCGCTTGATGCAACAAGAGCGATCACTTATATCAATGACAACACACTTCACGCCGGATATTATTTTGAGGGGCGCCTTACAATCAATGGTGTTCTTAACGCTCTTTCGATTGTTGCCTCTCCGGATTCATTTGGTTATGCTGATCTTGACGTTTCCGGGATATTGCGCATAATCACGACAATTGGCAAGACTGCGGATTATTCAGCACTCATCATGGCTGAGACAAATAAATCCGGGAACTTCTCTCTTGAATATCGCGAATGCTGGTACGGTTCCTCTAATGTTTGGATTCCGGCAGAAGGTTCACCTTCCGGAATATGGTATTATGCTGAGGCGGTCAGATCTGAAGAACAAGGTTCAAATCTTCATGAATACGTTGCTGATGATGTCAATGACGCACCGTTTTTTAATTCATTTGAGCAGCCGGTCTATTTTTTAGGTCTACCTTTCGATATTTCTTTTATCATTCCGGAACGCGCGGAAATATCTCCCGCATCTGATATTACAGTTACGCTCAGAACATATAATGCAGCTAATACTTTATTAAGCGAAAACGTCTCAACAATTGCAGCAGGAACAATGGAGGGGCATGTATGTTCCTTAAATATCGCACCTTCTGCAATTGAAATAAATGCTCATCATTTTACAGTTGAAATAACCACGCCATGAGTTTACTCTATTCTGCAAAGGTCCCTATATATAGTCGGTGGCGTGGTTATTATCTCAGATGGTATTACAACGGTTGGCATTATTGGTATTTCTTGCCCGGGCAAATAATCTTTGATACGCAAGGAGAAAAATATAGAACAGTCGGAACCAGAAAAGTGATAATTGGAACAGGTCAGATAACAGAATCTCAGGTGAAAGCGATCAGGACAATTGCAAATACGAAAGAGATATATATTTATGCTGATTCTGGCTGGGGGGTTGTCAGACTTGAACATAATCCAATCATTACCTATGATCATTATACTCATGGTTACGAGATAGAATTAAATATCACAATTGGCAGCAACGGAGTTTCAAAATCAGGATTCAGCCCGGCAATCATTTTGCCTGAGGTTCCTGCATCTTATGAATATTGCGAACTCCCTTGTATCGATGGTCAAACATGGATGTGTGCAAATTATGGAAGTGATTATCCGGGATCTCTGGATATTAATAATGATATATCAAATAGAGCAACGAGAGGTAAATTATATTCTTTCAATATGGTTAATTCTGCCGGTTTTTGCCCGACCGGTTGGCATGTGCCGACTGTCGCAGAATGGAATAAATTAGCAGTTGCTGCAGGAGGTTCATCTGTAGCTGGAAAATTAAAAGAGACAGGAACAACATATTGGGATTCTCCAAATACGGGAGCAAATAGCGAATTTGGCTTTAACCTGCGATCGACAGGTTATTATGATCTTGTATCTCATTCATTTCTTTTGTTTGGTCAACAGGCATTGATGTTAACATCTGATTCTTATGACGCAACGCATTGTTATTATGTGGAGGCTGAATATAATTCTGATAATCTCAATATCGGGCATGCTTTAAAAAATCAATTATTAGCTGTTAGATTGATAAAAGATAATCCTTGTCAAAATCCATTAAATTATGGTGCGCTGTATAACTGGTATGCTGCTAATGATGTAAG
>Ga0172381_10003693_pt1 | contig 16088 bp, 21 predicted proteins | sample Leawel6488metaG_FD_119754 | JGI IMG/M metagenome (GOLD analysis project Ga0172381, IMG submission 119754) | Leachate microbial communities from a municipal landfill in Southern Ontario, Canada - Leachate well 64-88 metaG | ecosystem: Engineered > Solid waste > Landfill > Unclassified | place...
CAGGAAATAAATTTTATCAAGATTATCCAGCAACAGAGATATGCACTCCGCCAGTTGCATTAAATAAAGGATTTGCGACTCGCTTAACTGATGCTCTAATGATTGGAAGAGACTACCTAATAACAGAATCACCTCATCTTAAAAATACAGGATATTCTATGCACTGGAATTTAAGTAATACTAAAACAATAGGAAATCAAAAAGATTATCTTGATTTTTATAGTCCTCTTGTTGTTCCATTCCACCTATTCGCACTAAATCCTCTTTCTTGCGGTTCAAGATTAAGATTAAAGAAAAATAGATTTGAATTATTGGGCGAATCAATTAAAGATGAAGAACAGATTAAAGCAACTGCTTTGATGCTAGGAGCCTATTCATGGATAAAAGAAAAAGATACATTCCCAATAAAATTAAAGTTTTTAGAATTGGAAAGTATGATGGATATAGATGAAACAGATATTATAAGCGAATATTATGACGGAGAAAGAATAGAAAATGATTTTTTAAAAGAAGGGAGAAATTCTCAATTAAGATTAAAACAAGACAAGATTATCTCTGCACAAGATTATTTAGAGCAATTTTATCAATGGATAAGTCCATTTGTTCAAGAACTAGGAACAAAGAATGAAATTAAAATTTGCAAGATTTTGTTAATGGAAAAAAAACATTAGAAATAGATGAAAGAGAATATTTCAGAAAAGTTAAAAACAAGGGCTTCTATAAGTCAGATGACTATTCCGGAATTTATCCCCCCGCAAAAATTAACTTTCCAGGAAAAGAAGAAGGACAAATCATCTTATCTACTCAAAAGAAAAGAGAACTGCCTTTAGAATCAAAATTATCAAGTGAATTAATAAAAATCCATTCTATGAGATATACTGCTTTTGAAGAAATATCTCTTCATTACCTATCAAAAATTAAAATAATTGGAATAGAAGATCTTTATTATTATGCTTCTAAGAATCATCCAAAACTTCCAAAATTTATACCATCTGCAGATTTAAGATGGTTACAAAAAGAACAAAAATTTCTAGAAGGATTAAAGATTTAGAGAAAGATTTATATATGTTTAATGTGTCACTAAGTAATGATAAAAGATACTGATTTAATAAATGAAAATATGTGGCCCTTATACCATGAAGCTGGACACTGGATAATAGCCAAGGCCTTAGGTTATGAAGGCTATCTAACAGGAGATTTAGAAAAAAATGGGGATTTTAGATTTATTCAAACTTCACCAAGAGTTTTTAGTAATCAAGGATTAAAAAATCAAATTCTAATTGCTTTTGGAGGTCTTAGTGCTGAAAAATTACTAAACATCCCACTTAATGCAGGATGCATCGGAGATCTAACAATCGCCTGTGAAGATTTAAAACAATTACATTCACTTGAAGGAAAAACATTTGAGTATAATAATTATCTCGATTTTCCAGATAAAGATTATGATTACTATCTCTCTCAAGGTCAAATTGTTCTTGAAAAGCTTGGAGGAAAAAAAGCTATTTTAGAAATAGGAAATTACTTCTATAATGAATTAAAAAAAGCTCATTCAATACAATAAAAAATAAACATATTTAACTTAGCAAAGATTTCTTATGATAAATCTATGACTAAAACAAATTACAAGCATCCTTCTAGAAAAAATTTTAAAAAAATAAAAAAATAAATTTACTCAAAATGAGTAATTAATAACGACCTCTACCGCCAGAACTTCTTCCACCAGAGCTACCTCTGCCAGAATCTCTGTTACCAAAACTTCTTCCACCAGAACTTCTGCCGCTTCCGCCGCCGAAACTTCTGCCTGAATCTCTTCTTGGTGGTCTATTATTAGGATCAATTGGCTTTGCTTCGTTAACAGTTAATTTCCTGCCATCGAATTCTTTTTCATGTAATTCAGCAATTGCTTTTTTAGCAGCTTCATCACTTGTAAGAGTTACAAATCCGAATCCTTTAGATCTTCCAGAAAACTTATCCTTGATGATTACAGCTTCTTCAACATCCCCGTAAGGTGCGAATAGTTCTTTCAAACCAGCTTCTTCAACCTTGAATGACAAGTTTCCAACATATATCTTCATCTTATTATCCTCCTGAATCTTATTTAAGACAGCAATAACGCCATCTCAAAACAATAGAAAATATGTGTATTTAAACTCTTGTATTGCCCCAACAAGTTTAAATAATTCAAGTCTGTCTTAAAACTGATTAAAAGGAGGTTAAATATGAAAAAAACACTGACATTTTTGGTTTTAACAATGTTTTTATTTAGTTTAGGAACTGTTTTTGCTATACCTGAAAATACCGGACCACAAGATGGAACTGGAATAAATCATGACGCAGTTATTGCTGCAGGTGGACAAAATGGAACTGGTGCACAAGGTGCAATTGGTTCTCAAGATGGCACAGGAATGGGAAATGGCTCTGGAAATGTTGACAGAGAGCAAGTTGGAAATAAGAGCACTGGCTCTAATTTAATGACAAGAAATCAAAACTTTTTTCCAAATGCTAACATGAGCCTAGGACAATGTAAGGCTGGATTTGCAAAAGAACAGAATGCTTGTATGAAGGAATTCAAAGCAAAACAAAAGGAATGTAAATCTAATGCAAGAAATTCTACAAACAAAAAAGCTGAACTTAAACTTTGTAGTTCAAATTACAAAAATGAGACTAAGCAATGCAAAGCAACTTACAAATTAGGTAAAACAGAATGTGGAAATCTTACGCAAAAGAATTCCATTATCTAAATAGATTTATTTTTCATTTTTAATATCTTACAATATCCAAAAGATCCTTTATATCTGAAAGTTCAAAATCAGCCCCGCTTTGACCCTTTTCTGGGGGGTTTTCATCCCCATAACGAGCATAGCATGTTTGAATTCCAAGTTTTTTAGCAGTTTGAACATCCCGAGAAATTCTATCTCCAACCATAATTGCCTCTTCTGGCTTAGCACCAAGTGCATTTAAAGCTGCTTTAAATGGGGCAGTATGAGTCTTTTGCCTCCGAGCATCACGTTTAGTAATAACAATGTCAAAGAAATTGTCTAATCTAGTCCCAACAAGCCTCATCCAAGCTTCCATAACAGGAGCATCAGATACAATTGCAAGTTTGTAGTGATTCTTTAATTGAATCAAGGTTGGAATCACATTGGAATAAGGAATAAGATAGCTTTCTCTCATTTTCCTATAAGCAATAACTCCATAAGAAATAATTCTATAATCAATCTTACCAGTCAAATGTTTCGTAAATTTTTCAAAAATCTTTTGATATTCAAGACCATATTTGTCATAGAGCATATAAAGTGTCTTTAGAGCTTCCTCTCTTTCAATTTGTAATCCTGCGCTAATCATAGCATCAATTGCAGCTTCACAGCTTTTTCTCTTCATCTTCATAAAGTCAATTAATGTATTATCAATATCAAAAAGTATTACTTTAGCTTTCATTGTCATAAACGACTTAACTTAGCAAACTATAAAAAATTATCTAATAACTATTAAAAGAAATACTTGCATTCTTCATCTTATCATGAAAATTAGCATCTGGTTGCTTTTCTTTTGCAGAAGTAAAAATTTTATCAAGTCCTTCCCAAAATAAAAACCATCCTGCAGGTTCTGAGATAACTAAAAGAAATCTATAAAAAAATTCATTTAAGTCATAAAGAAAAGTTGCACCAACCATAACTAAAGCTCCCAGTAAGAACCAGATAAGTCCCTCACGTTTAATTTTTTTAATTTCTTCTCTTGTTTGGTTAGCATGTTTTTGGAAATGACCTTTTAATCTTTTTTTTATTACATTCTCAGTTTCATAATTTCTCTTTCCTTTAGGAAGGCTTAACTTTAATTCAAAATTATATTTTTTGTCCAAAGATGCATTCTTGCACTCTTGAATAAAATCATGAGAAAGTGCTTTTTCTGCATATGGTCTTGAATCAAAATCAGAAAAAAGATCATCATAACTATCCAAACTTAAAGAAATATCCTTATCTTTCATTCTAAATCCCTCTTTTTCTGCATTCTAATTAGAAGAAAAATGACTTTTTATTTCTTTCTAATCAGTCTCAATGCATTATAGCATTGGATTATAGAAATATATAAAACCTTATATTTCTTTCCGAAAAAAGATGAGAAAAGAAAAATTAGCTAATCTTAACGGAAGCATAGACTTAGGAACATTAGAAGCATTAGTTAAAAGAAGATTTAGAACTTATCCTAAATTAGAAATAGAAAAAGTATATTTCACAGTAACAGATTATTTCTTAGACAAGTGTAATGAATATGATTTGACTCATACAAATCCCGAAGAAGTGCAAAAAGCATATAACGACACAAAAGCCTATTTAAAAAAATTAAAATTTGAGATGGATGGAGAAAAAGAGAGTTTAAAAAATATTTTAGATAAGTTTAAGTGTGATGAGGATTAAAACAAAAGTATAACATTCTTAAGATATCAAAATAGACAAATTTATTTTTAGTTTTATTTTTTAAAATTTATAAAAAGAAGAAAAAAAATAAAAAAAGAAAAAAAATAATAAGAAAATTTATTTCTTTTTTTTAGGTTTACACTCACATCCACAGGCACAACAATGCCCGCATAAACTATAAATGATTCCATAAACAGCTGCTAGTCCTACAAGAGCATAGATTATTCTAGCTACTAAAGACATTGCTCCGAAAATAGCTGCTACAAGGTCCCAGTTGAAGAATCCAATTAATCCCCAATTAAGAGCACCTATGAACACAAGAATCATTGCAATCACATTTAATACTTTGCACATTTTACACCTCCTTTACATTTGAATTAAGGAAAAATACATTTAAATAGGTTTTGCAAAAGGATAGTCAGCTATTAATTCTTTTTTTTCTTTTCAATTATCAAAGTTACTTCTTTTCCTGTTGTAAGATTCTTAATTTTAAACTTTTTCTGCTCAACTTCTTTTTCGCCAACAAAAATTACTTGATTAAATCCGTAAGAATTCGCATATTCAAGTGCCTTACTTGGCTTTCCAAAATAAACACTTGTATTCTGATCTTTTTTTCTTAATTGCTTAGATAAAGAAATTGCTTTTTCATCCTGATTTAATGAAACAATTAAAGTTTTATCAATTTTCATTAATAAATTAACAACAGCCATTAATCTCTCAATTGAAAAAGAAATTCCACTAGAAACATTTTCACCGATGAGGTAAGTACCCCCCCCGCAAATTGTTTCTTTAATGGTTGATTTTACTTCAAACACATTGCCAGTATAATAAGAAAGCCCACGAGCAAGTGAAGGTTGAAATTTAATTTCAAAACCATAAAGTTTACAATATCTCTTCAATTCTTCAATTTCTTCATAGGCTTTGTATTTCTTAAAATATTCTTCTGGCTTTTGAAATATTTTTAAAACATCCTGAGCATTGTATTGCTGCAAATTTTTCTTAATTTCTTCAGAAGATAATTTATCTAATTTATCAATTTCTCTAATAACTTGCTCTTTTTCTTTTACTCCTTGTTCTTCAAGAATTTCATTTAATAATTTTCTATTATTCACATAAATTACAGATTTTATTTTTAATGCATCAAGAACTTCTTTTATTACTGCCAAAATCTCTGCTTCATCTTTTATTGTAGCACCGATAGTATCTATGTCACATTGAGTTAATTGCCGAACTCTATTTTCAGAAACAGGCTCATCTCTAAAAACAGGTCCAATTTGAAATCTCTTAAAAGGTAATTTTTGATTAATTGCAATCCTTTTTAATTGAAAAGTAAATTCATATCTAAGAGCTAATTCTCTTTTTCCTTTGTCCTGTAGTCTAAAAATATCTGAAACAGCTTCATCATTTGTATTATCTCCTTTAACAAATTTCTCATACTCTACAACTGGAGTTTGCACTTCTTGAAAATTATATTTTTCAAAAGTTTGCCTAGCTATTTCTCTTATAAAAGCAAATTTCTCTGCATCTTTTCCTAAAAAATCCTTAAATCCCTTTACTGTTTCCATTTTATACCACCTAAATTTTCTACAGAACCAAAAGGAGAAACAAGTCTCAATCCACCAATAGAATCAAATTCAACATTTCTTTTCATCTCAGTCAAAGCTAAAGGTGGTGAGGGTGAAAGTTCCAATGAAATTGTGCAATTCTTCATATTCAAGGGCGAAAGGGGGGAGTCGAACCCCCTTTGTACGGACCACAACCGCACGTCATAACCGTTAGACCACATTCGCCATAAATCATCACCTGAGTCTGTGTCCAGACTAATATCATTAAGCATATTTAATTCAGGTAATTGTAATTTAAAAGTCTTATTAGAAGCCCTGCTAGAAAAATCATTCCTCGTGATGGGGACATGAGGCACTCGATGCCTCAAAAATATTTTCCATAAACTAAGCTAGAACTAAGAGTTTTTAAATCTTCTGTTAAATCTAAATCTTTTAAAACTTATACTTACTTTTTTCAAAATGACAGAAATTCCTGAATACTCAAGAGATAGTTCTAAAGATTATCTAAGAATTCTTGAAGCTTTAAATAAAATACCTTTTCCAGTAGGAAAAATACTACTCTGCGATTTTCTTAAAGGAGATGAATCTAATAAATCAATTGAAAAAAATGAATTATATAATATAGATAATTTCGGAAGTCTAAATTTTTTAACTAAAGAAGAGATAATTTCTCTTATTGAAAATGTTTTGTATAATAAATTAGTAGAAATCAAAAGTTCAACCTTTAACCAATTTGTTAAAGTATTAGAATTAACAGAAAAAGGTAAAAAAGAACTTATTTTTCCTGTTCATAATGAAAAAAAATTAGAAATAGCAAAAGAAGAAACAGAAGAGTTTAATGAAAGAGAACTTCAAGCATTTAAAGAATTAAACGAATTTCTTCAAGGTTTTAATATGAATCAAAAAAGAGCAATAATTGATTCGTCTAATAAAATTCTGTGCATTGCAGGCGCAGGCGCAGGAAAAACAACTGTTCTGACAAAGAGAATAGAATTTCTGAATAAATACAAAAAAATTAGGGGGGATGATATACTTGCAATAACCTTTACACGTAAAGCAAGAGAAGAAATGCAAAAAAGATTAGAAAAAATTGGAGTGAGAACAAATGTTGAAACATTTAACTCTTTTTGCGAGAAAATTTTACTAAAAAATGGTGGAAAAATTTATGGAAAAAAAGTAAGATTAGCGGGATATCATGAAAAAATGCTTCTTTTTCTTAGTGCATTAGATTACATTGGATTAGATTTACAAAAGGCAGTAGATAGATATTTTAATGCAAATCAAAAGAAAAACAAAACATTTCAACAATTGCAGAACATTTTAATGAACGATTGTTTTTCTGTTTTAGATTATCTCAAAATTAAGGAAAGAAACCTTACAGAAATTAAAAGTGAATTTCAAGATAAATCTGATTATAAGATGATTTATGAAATAGTAAATTTTTTAAAAAAGCAAATGGAAATTCAAGGTTTAAGAACTTATGCAGATCAAATCCAAGATACAATTTCCTTTTTTAAAAAATATCCTAAACAGATTCCAAAATTTCAGCATATTTTAGTAGATGAATACCAAGATGTAAACTCTTCTCAAGTAGAGATATTAGAACTCCTTAATCCAGAAAACATATTTGCTGTAGGAGACCCTCGTCAAGCAATCTTTGGTTGGAGGGGGGCAGATATTAGATTCATTTTGGACTTTAAGAAAGAACATGAATCTGCAAAAATAATTCATCTAACTAAAAATTACAGAAGTAATGAACATATTGTTTCTCTTATGAATAAAACAATATCAAATATGAAGATGCCTAATCTTGAATCTAATTTTAAGGGAGAGAAATTCATTGAGCTTAAAAAATTTGACAATGAAGAAGCAGAATTAGAATTTATTTCAGCAAGTGTAAAGAATATTAATACCCCCTTAAGAGAAGTATTCATTCTTGCACGAACAAATAGACAATTAGAAGAATTAGCAAAAATATTCAAAAGAGAAGGAATTCCTTATATACTAAAAACAGAAGAAACTCCAGATATTGAAAGCAAAGGGGAATTAACTTTAGCTACAATTCATTCAATTAAAGGATTGGAAGCAGAAGTAGTTTTTTTAATTGGAACAAATGCAATTAATTTCCCATGCAAAGCCTCAGAACATCCAGTTATAGAAGAAATAAAAATGTATGATTATGATAAAGAGGAAGAAGAAAGAAGATTGTTTTACGTTGCGATTTCACGTGCAAAAAATAAATTAATATTAACTTATTCTGGAAAAAGACCCACATATTTTTTAAATGAAAAGGATTTTGATTAAAGATATGCACTAATCAAAAATACCCTTCATTGTCTTTCTCTGCATCTCTTTTCTAAAACACAATTCACAAACTTTTAATTTACCGAGATGCTTAAATCCAGATGGGTCTTTAAATTCATTACATTTTTCGCATTTAATAAGACAATTTTTGCAGATATTTCTTTTAGAAATGTCATCATGTTTAACATGAGTTTTACACATTAATTGACCACAAGAATTGCATCGAGTATAACAATCTTTACATAAAAGCTTATTACAAAGCTCACACTTTCTAAAAAGACATTGTTTACAAAACAATTTACCACAAGATTCACATCGAATTGCACACTTTTTGCAAATTGCATGTCCTGTTGAGCACAAAAAAATTTCGTTTATACCTGCGTTACATGTTTCACATTTAAATGGAACCAATTTCTTTGTAATCGGGTCAATAGAAATTTCTATTTCTTTAGATATACTTTCATTTTCTAAAAGTAATTTTGAACAAAAAAGAGGATAATATATCACTGTAGTGTTAAACAATTTGTTATTAATATTTAGCACATGTTTTTGCTTTTCAATTTGAATAGCTCTTTGCTTTTCTTTTTCTAATTCATCTGTATCAACTTGCTCTTTTACTGAATGTAAATTATTCTTATGTTTTGCAATTTTATCTTCATATTCTTTTTTTTCATGTTGAAAATGCTCTTTAATTCTGGATAATTCTTTTTCTAATTTCTTGTTTAATACTCTAGAAAGATCTTGAGTTTTTTCAACTAATTGGACTTTAAGATTTTCTTTTGCAATAAAATAAGCTTCTTTTGGATCAGGAATTTTTATATCAGTTTTTTTTCCTTCGAGAATGGGATATCCAGAAAGGTCTCCTTTAATTAATTTACCATCAGAAATAAAAAATTCATTTATAATTTTTTCATTTTCATTTAAATATTGAAAAGATGTATGAAAAGTAAACCTAAAGAAAGAGTTAAATTTCTTTTTAGGATAAATTTTTTTAATTTTGGAATTTGGTAAGACTATAAACTTATTAAGTTCTTTGGAGAAATCATCATTTATTTCTAACTTCAATAGTGTAGTTTTTCCTGATTCTTCTAAGTAATTAGAGATTGTTTTAAGTAAATAATTAGATTTATCAATAAATTCAAAATCGTCTTTCAAATCCTCTTTAGAAAAAACAAATTTATAAGGAGATTTTCTACCGTAATATTTTTCAAATTCTTGAGGAACATCTTGAATAATTAAATATTCCCCAGAAGCAGAAATTTTTGCTCCAAGATTAATAAAAAACTTTTTTACAAACTCCGAAATTTTATTTTCCATTTTTATCTAAAAATTCCTCATTTATTTTTTTTGATTCTTCATATTCTTGCACCCCTTCTTTAATTACCCTTTCTATTTCTTTTACTCCTTTTGCAAATAAAGAAAGATTATTCTTTGAATCAAGAAAAACATTCAGCAAGCGTTCTTCAATTTTGCTTGCGCCGATTTTTCCTTCTTCGTCTAACCCCAAATTAAACAAAATTATAGGTAATTCCCCAATAACCAAACCAACACAGCACATTTTGTTAATAATTAAATCAACAACATATTCTTCCATAGTATCTTTTGTTGCTAAACTGTAAATTTCCATGTCTTTTTGTTGCCCAATCCTGTCAATTCTACCAATTCTTTGCTCAACAGCCATTGGATTCCAAGGTAAGTCATAATTAATTAAAGTGTGACAAAATTGTAAATTTAATCCTTCTGCTCCTGCATCAGTACAAATCATAATTTGAGCTCTTTTCTTAAAATCAAGAATTTTCTCAGATTTTTCTTCTCGAGATAATCCTCCTCTAAATTGAGTTATTTTAAGTTTGTAAGGCTCAAGCCTTTCAATCATGTAATCCGCAGTTGTTGGATGCTTAGTATAAATTAAAATTTTTTCTTCAGGAGCCTCTTTCAGTCTCTGCTCAATTAGATTAATTAATACTTTTATTTTAGAATCTACTTCAAGACTTTTATAATCTTCTAATATCTCATTGGCAAATTCTCTTGTTTTAAGATGATATTTCTCATCTTTAGAGATTCTTTCAAGAGATTCAATTGCAGATTTAGAAGAACTAGTCACCTTAGGCAATAGAGCAAAAATAATTAGTCTACCATTGATTTGACTTCCTGCTGCAGAAAAATATTGCTCTTTAAGTAATTCACAAATTTTATTATAAATCTCTTTTTCCTTAGAAGTCAATTCTACAGGAATTACCTTAGGAATCCTTTTCATATATTTAACTCCAGTTTCACATCTTTTTCTACGAATCATTACTTCATCTAATTTAGCTTTCAGTTCTTTTGGATTTAAAGGTTTCCGCTTATTTCCTTGTTGAATAAATTTTTTCCTAAATTCTTTAATTGTACCCAAATGTCCTTTTTTAAGAAGATGCAAAAGATTGTATAATTCAAATAAATCATTTTGAAATGGAGTTGCAGTCAAAAGCAAAAATCTTTTCTTATGAATTCTATCAACAAATTTCCAACGGATAGTATTCTTTTCTTTAAGTTTATGCGCTTCATCTACCATCAACATATCCCAAGATATTTCATGAGCCTTATGATGTTTAAAATCTCCTGTTCTTTTATCAAAAATTTTAACTCTATCAATTGATGCTAAAGCAAGAGAAACATTATCCCAATCAGATTCTTTTTCAATTATCTTAAAATCAAGCTCAAATTTATCTTTTAATTCATGAAACCATTGATTAACCAATGAAGGAGGAACTAAAATTAAGGCCTTTTTGACAAAACCCCTAACAATACATTCTTTCAAAACTAAACCTGAAGTAATTGTTTTACCTAAACCAACTTCATCAGCAAGCAAAGCAGATCCGTTTAAATCACGCAAAATTTTAATTGCTCCATCGATCTGATAAGGAAGTTTATAAGAAAGATTGTTTTTAATTAAATTATAGGAGACTAAATCATTTATCTCACTATCAGAAGTTATTTCCTCTGCACTAACCTTTAAGTCTAAGATTTCTTGAGATTCAAACTCTTTTTTTTCTAATTTATCAAAAAGAGAAAGATCTTCATTAGAAAAAGATTCATTGATTATTATGTTGTCCATTTTCACCTCGTAAGGCTCTCTAAGATATTTCTTGTTTTTAATAATTTCTAAGCTTTAAAATTCATTTTTAAATCTTACGCAAGTAATAATGGGATATTTAGAATAGCAAAAGCTTTAAAAAAGAAGCAGGATATTACAATTTCAATTAAAGGAGTCAAAATGACAGCAAAAAACGAAGAAGAAGACTTTGAAGAAGACTTTGAAGACGATGATGGCAAAGACGATAGTGAAGACGACTTCTCTGATAGTGACTATTAAGTCATCACTTCACTTATTGTTGCATAGCTTTAGCTTCAATTAAATATCTTTATATAATTTAATTTGCTCTTGGTATTATGAGCTGGCAAAAAGTAATTGGATTTATATTGATGATTTTAGCTTTGATATTAGTAATATTATACTGGTACTTTCCCTCAGATGTCAAAGAATTTAAATTTGAAACAAATCCTTCTGCAAATTTTAGTACAAACGAAAGTAAAGTAATGCAATTTTATCCAAATATGAGATTCCCGAGCAATAATATTTCTTATTCAATATCAGAAGAATGTGATGTGCAGAAAAAATCGGAAATGCTTTGGGCTTTTGAAACTTTAGAAGAAAAAACTATTTTAAATTTCTATGAATCTGAAGAAGCAGAAATTAATGTCTTTTGCGAGAATAAGGCCAAAATAGAAAACGGCATGTTCATTGCCGGAGAAGGTGGACCTGCAAATGTAAGTTTAGGAAGCAAATTTAACGTAATTATGAATGGCCACATACTGTTATTAAAAAAATCCGATTGCGAAAGGCCTAATATCGCAATTCATGAACTTTTACATGTATTGGGTTTTGATCATTCAGAAAATGCTAATAACATTATGTATCCTATAAGCAAATGCAACCAAATTGTCAGCGAAGATATAATTTCAGAGATAAATAAGCTTTATACAATAGAAAGTCAGCCAGATTTACAAATAGAATCTGTTTCTGCATCAGTACAAGCAAGATTTTTAGATACAAACATTGTGATTAAGAATGAAGGATTAAAAGATTCTTCAGATTTTATTTTAAGAATATATGCAAATAATAAATCAATTGAAAAAATGGATGTAGAAGGAATAAAAATTGGTTATGGAAAAATGATTAACATTACAAATATCCTTGTTCCTCAAATCAGAATTGATACGCTGAAGTTCGTTCTTGAGACAGAATTTCCTGAACTGGATAAACAAAACAACTATGTGAACTTAGAATTAACTAAAAATTAATCTAAATCAAGTTCTTCAAGATCATTCTCAAAGTTGTCTTCTAAATGTTCTGGATTAAACTCTTCCTCTTCAATGAATTCGCTTTCTTCCATTTTTTCAGTATTGCAGGATCCCTGCATTTTACCTCATTTTTAGATAAATTTTAGATATTCTGATGGTATTTAAACTCTTCTATCCGAATGTATATACTTAAAAAAATCAGTTTTTTATAAAAAGATTTTTAAACCACGTTTTAGCATATTTAAGAAATTTTATAAAAGAAAATTCTATAAACCTAAAAGATTATAACAAATAATGAGTTTGTTTGATTTTCTAAAAAAGAAAAAAGAAATTAAGTTAGCTGAGAATGAGAAAAAAATTCTAACAATTGAAGAAATTGAAATTTCGTTAACTAACAAAAAACAAGAAGCAAAATCAAAAGAAAAAGATTTAGTAAATAAAATAAATTTTTTGATAAATCACTTATCCTCAGAGTTAAAAGAAAAGAATGAAAAATTAAAAAAGGTTGATTTATCAAAAAAAGAAGAGAATCAAAATGTTAAAGATTTGGTTTTAGAAAATTTGCATGTTTACTCTAATTTTATCGACGAGCTTATCAGTTCACTAAAAGAAATTAAAGAAGAAAACCTTCAACAATTAATAAATGAAATAAACAAAAAGATTACAAACTTTGAAAGAAATTCTAAATTCAGTTTTAATAGGGCAAATTTCTTAGTCGGCAAAGAGATTACAACGACAAAAGAAAGCATTAAGTCTTTCTTTAATCAACTGAATGAAGTGATTCGAGAAGAAAAGAGTTTTTTGGATAGTTTAAGCAAAATAAATTTAATCGAAAAACAAATAGCTGAATTAAAAAAAGAACAAGAGCAATGTGAAAATGTTAAAAAAGAAATTAAAGAAATTAATGTAAAAAAATTAGAACTTGAGAGACAGCAAGACATACTAAAAGCTCAAATCTTAGAAATAGAAAATAGTGAAGAATACCTCGCGAAGAAATTAAAAAAGATATGTATGCAAGAAGAGAAAAAAGAAATTGAAAAAGAATTACTAAAAATTAAAATGGCCATTAATTGGAAAAAACTTGCAGAAATTTTTCACTCAGTTAAAAAGAAAATGGAAAGCATAAAGAGTTATGAACAAGATTTTAGTAAAATTCTATTGCACGAGGAAGAATTTATCTTAATACTAAAAGAAACAAATATAGAAACAGAGAATATCTCTTCTAGTCTTAAACAAATAAGAGAAAAAAAGAAAGTAATCGACGAGATTTTAGCTCAAAAAGACGAATTAGACGGCCCAAGATTTACATTTAATAGTAACGAGATAGAAATAAAGAATCAAACAGAAAAAGAAGAAAGAATTTCAAAGAAATTTTATGAACTTGAAGAGAATATACTTAATTTAAAATCAAAAATTAATGAAGAATTTGGAAGTTTAAAAAATTAAAAAAAGAATTAGTAAGCATAAAAAATAAATTAAAAATAAAAAGTTATTTCTTCTTAACGAAATAATAAACTATTGCAGTAATTATGCTAAAGACTATTGCAAACACAGTCCAAATCACTTTCATGTCATTAGATAATTTTTTTTGATTAGTAAAAACATCATAAATTACCCAAATAGCACAAAGAACTGCTATTATTGAAATAATTGCTCCCCACATCTTAACCTCCTGTTAAGGTTAGTAGACTCACTGAATATAAAAGGTTATTCCTTTAAGAAAAAAATTCTAATTTTTCTTCTTGAGATAATTGTTTTAATTTATATTCTAATTTAAGAGCCTCAGACCTATTAAAACAGTGTTTAGAACCAATTAAGCAACAAAATCCTCTTGATCTAATATATTTGCTTCCTTTTCCAGATTGATGCGTCTTCATCCTTTTATCTAAATTATTAGTAATACCTGTATAATATGAATTATCTAAACATTTCAGAAGATAAACACACCAAGTAGAACCTTTTTTTAGCATATTATGCTTAGTACAGATAGATTTTAATGCTTTCTCCATCGAACAATCATAATAACTAATCCAACAATAAAAATAAGTGCCCCGATAATATCAATATCTATTCTCCAAAGTCCATATGTTAAAATATTTAATAATTGAAAAGCTAAACCTATAAGCATCATCCAGATACCAGTTTCTCTTGTAACTTTAAACTCCATTTTACTCAGTTTATTTAAGAAAAGATATTATTTAAAACTTTATTTAAGAAAGATTTCTTCATCAAGAGTGTATTAATACTGTACTATTTTAGAGAATTTATTTTAAAAATCTCTTATATTCATCCAAGTATCTTCTAAAAAACCATTGAACAAAGATGTTTTCATCTTTTTTTGTTTGTGCCCTCTCCAAAGCATTATAATAACCTGTTCTCTTTGTGTAAGGAATATCTAAGAAAGGAAACTTGTTCTTTCTTAAAACAAAATTCATCATTAATCTAGACATTCTGCCATTCCCATCGCTGAATGGATGAATTGTAACAAACTTTAAATGAACAAGAGCAGCTAATTCCACAGGATGTAAATTATTTTTCTTTTTGTTATACCATTCAAAAAATTCCCTTAACAGAATGTCTAATTCTAAATGCATTGGGGGATTAAATTTTGATTGAGAAATAGCTACTTCATGATTTCTAATCTTGCCAGCAATATCTTCTTTTGTATTCTGCATTAATTCCTTATGCCATTTTAAGAGAATTTGCAAATTCAAATCTTTATCATAATCCAACATTTCAAAAAAGATTTTTTTATGGGCTTCTGCTTCTTTTACATCACTCATAGATTTAGAACTTGGAGTTATTCCATTTTCCAACAGATTCCCAGTTTCTTTTAGAGTAAGTGTGGAACCTTCTATTCTTTGAGTATTATAAGTAAATTTAATAACAAATTGCCCCTTGAACTTTTCTTTTGCTGAATTTGGTAAGTTTTTATATTCTGTGTTAAATTTATTTCTTACCTTGTCCAAGTTGATTAAAAACTTTTCTTTATAAAATTCTTGCATAAACTTCCTCTTTTCTTCTTCAAGATTATTAGGAATATCATCTCCCAGATAAAATTGTTTCTTTTTCACAGATGTACCATCACGATAACTATGAACAAGATAGTAATACTTCTTACTTCCCTTAGTCAATTTCTTTAATTCTACCATAATAAGACGTATACCTACATATTTATAAATTTATTGTTTTTAACAAAATGTAGGGTTACGTTTATTTGTTGTAATTAAATTGAAATCCCTCACTTCAAAGTTTACATTGAAATCTTCGGGATATTTTCAAAGAAAATATCCCTCCACCAAGAGTCGAACTTGGATCTTCCGGGTGCTGCTTGCAACCGTGGCTTTTAGGGTTTCATTTAATTTCCTTATTCAAAGTCATTTATTACTTTGAATACTTTATGGAATATCCACCTTAGTAATCTACAGCCAGACGCTCTAACCCCTGAGCTATGGAGGGA
>Ga0172381_10003695_pt1 | contig 16081 bp, 12 predicted proteins | sample Leawel6488metaG_FD_119754 | JGI IMG/M metagenome (GOLD analysis project Ga0172381, IMG submission 119754) | Leachate microbial communities from a municipal landfill in Southern Ontario, Canada - Leachate well 64-88 metaG | ecosystem: Engineered > Solid waste > Landfill > Unclassified | place...
ACGTGCTCCGGATGTTGGCGGTGATGTTGTGGTGCGCCTCGTCGGCCATCTTTTCCGCCCGGTCCACCGCCTTCGCCGCTTCCGGGCTGGGCTGTTCGCAGTATTTCTGCGCGGTTCGGAGTCCCTCCAGCACGATCCCGGCCTGCTCTGACAAGAGGTTCCGAAAGTTGATCTGTTTCACAAAGAAGCGCGACACGGAGAGTTTTTTCCAGAGCATATGGGCGAGGGTTGCACTTATGATTATCGCTATGACATGGAGCCACTTTCCCCGGAACAGGAGAAGGAGGGTCGCGGAGGCGGCGGCGGAAGCCGGAATGGTGACGAGCCAGGCGAAGGACATCTCCCTCGCGACCTCCCAATGCACGCGCCTGGGGTTTTCCGCGGCTCCGGCGCCCATCACGGAAGACGAGATTACCTGGGTGGTCGAGACGGGGTAACCGAAGACCGAAGAGAGGTAGATGATGGACGCCGAGGAGAACTGCGAGGTGAAGGAGTGGACGGGCTTGATGTCGTAGATGCCCCAACCTAAGGTGCGGATGATCCGCCAGCCGCCGCACAGGGCACCGAGGGCGATGGCGGTCGAGCACGCGAGCGTGACCCACACGGGAATGAAGGCCTCCCCCGCCGCCGGCGCATACAGGCCGGCGATAGTCAGGACGAAAACGATGACGCCCATGGTCTTCTGCGCGTCGTTGGTCCCGTGCGACAGGGCCTGGGAGATGAGGGTCGCATATTGCGCCCTCCGAAAGAAGTTGTTCGCCCGCGCGGGCAACGAGACGACCGAGCTCACGAAGATGAGGATGCGGGTCAGGGTCGAGGCGACGGCGAAACCGATGAGCGGCGAGGCGACGAGGATGACGAAGACGCCGAGCACCTTCATCCAGTTGACCGGGGCGAAACCCCAGCCGACCACGAACGCGCCGAGCATCCCGCCGATGAGGGCGTGCGACGACGAAGACGGGGTGCCTGTTCGCCAGGTCCACAGGTTCCAGAGGATTGCCCCGAGCAGGGCCGCGACGATGACGAGGACGCCCGACGCCCCCTTGGTCATCATGTCCGGATCCACGATGCCCTTGCCGACCGTCTCCGCCACCTTACTGCCGAGGAAAAAAGCGCCGACAAAATCGAAGGTGGCCGCGATGAGCAGGGCGCGGAGGGGCTTGATGGCGGAGGTCTTGATCGCGGTCGCGACCTGGTTCGCGGCATCATGAAAGCCGTTGGTGAAGTCGAACACCAAAGCCAAGCCGACGACGATGATGACAATGACGATCTCGAAGCCCATCGGTCTTGCCGGTTAAGGCGGCATGTTTTTAGCGTAGATAATCGATGGGCGGGTGTCAATTTAAGGAAAAACAGGAAACACCCCCGTCATTGCGAGCGGAACGGAGTGGAGCGCGGCAATCCCACCCCCGTTCTGACCCGACTGGCATGGAGGGACCCACCCCCGTCATGCGACCCCGGCCCACGAGCCGGGGGAAGCAATCCCCGCCCCGTCATTGCGAGCCCCCCACCGCCGCCGTCGAACGAGGCCGAAGCAATCTCACCACGATCTTCCCCGAATGGAGCCGGGTTTTGACTCCGCAACCCTCACCACCCCGCTTTCTTGAGGCCGTTGGAGTCTTGGCCCCAGGCGAAGAAAGGCTTGTTGCTGACGTAATAGGCGCGGAAATCGAGGAACGGCTGGACCTTGTCGGGGCGGCTAACTTCTAGGTATTTGAGCACGTCACCGTCCGGCAGGCTGGCCAGGTCCAGGCCGTCCTTGAAGGCCTCAAACTTGCTCATGTCGAACAGGCCAAGCGACTGCTTGAGCCTCTTCGCGGTCATGTCGTCGCGCGTTACCGTCGTCTCCCAGAATTCGCGCTCGGCGTCGAGCATGTCCACGAGCGACTGACGGGTGCTCCGGTCGGGCCCGAAGAAGCGAGGCAAATCCCCTTCCGGCTTCAACTGCTTGTAGTAGGCGGGCCAGTCCGCGGCAAAGCCGCCACGCTCAAGGTCGGACGCGACGATGTAATCGGTGAACCGGTATTCCGCGTCCATGACCGCAAGCGTGCCCATGGCGCAGTTCGTCCCCCAATCGAGAAAGTCGAGTTTCTTGCCGACGGTCGCGTTGGTGAAGGAAAGGAAGCGCTCGGAGTCCTCCGGCGACAGCAATCCCGCGAACAGCCCGGCGGACGAGCCGTGACCGAGGTACTTGATCCCGTAATGCTCGGCCGGCTGGTCGGCGACCGCCCGGGCGAAAACCTGCTCGAGCGCCGCGCGGTAGAGAGCACTGCATGTGTAATAGGCCAGGCCGGTCGGGGCGAAGCACTCCTTCGGGATATCGACGTCGAGGACGTTGAATCGCTCGCGATACGCGACCCACTCGTCCCCGCCCCCAATGAAGCGCGCCTGCGCCGGGTCGAACGTGCGGTCGAACTTGTATAGGCTGACGCGGCTGGGGTTGTCGGCCCCGGACCGCGCCCAGACGGCCACCTCGTAAATCTGGACGTCGTCGCTTGCCTTGGTCGCGAGGGTGCGCTCCCAAGTGTTGCCCGCAAAATCGCCGTCCACGCCCGCAACCGAAACGATGGTGAGGAACTTCCTCGGCGGGGCCGCTGTTTCGGGCGGAACGGCGCTCGGCTCGGCCGCCTCGGGGGCACCCCCGGCCGGCGGGGTCATGGTGACAGGGGCGGACGGAACATCTCCCGGGTGAGCCCGAAACACGGCCGTGCCCAAGACGACCAGCGCCGCCAAAACCCCCAACGCCAAAAGCCAGCCCCAAGGCCGCCAAGACGATCGTTTGCCATAAAAATCATGCTTCATGAGAGAATCATACCAGCATCGCCCGCCTTTGCGTTAGGGGGCGTGATTTAGCCATCATTGGGCGTTGCTTATGTATCACGGCGAAAAAGGTTGCGGGTGTCGTGACCACGACGGCCTGTTGATAAACTACTCTTGACAGTCTAAGACCGTTCGTCTAAACTGACTTCATAAAGTCTCCTGTGCCTGCCCTTCGGGGGAGTGTGCAGGACTTTTGTTTTTAGACGGTTTTCGCTATCCTTCAGGCAACCTTATGATGCGAGTCCAAATCTTCATTGACGGCGGAAATTTCCATCACCTCGCCCTCAAGCCCCTCGGCCTTCAGGAGGAAGGTTTCGACTTTGACGCTTTCGCGTCGTTTCTGGCTGACGGCCGGGAGATTGCCGAAATGGGCAAGCGCTACTATATCGGGACTGTTCGCGAGAAGGAGGGCGACCAGCGGAGCAAGGCCGCCATGGCCAAGCAGACGAGGCTGTTTAACCGGTTCAAGACTACGAGGTGGGAGCTGAAGACGAGCAAGCTTCGTGAGAGGACGGAGAAAATCGTGGTTGACGCCAGGGTGGTTGATTGCGAGAGGCTCTTGAGCCTCGACATCACCGAGGTCGTCTATAACACCTACCGCGAAAAGGGCATTGACGTGAAGATCGCCACGGACATGGCAGCCGCCGCCGTGGACGACAGGTGCGACGCCCTGATAATCGTCAGCTCCGACACCGACTTGGTGCCGATGATTGATTGGGTTCGTCGGCGCTACCACAAGCGCGTGGAGTATGTCGGTTTCTCAATCCCCGACAAGCACGGCAGAAAGGACTTGGACGTTAAGCCGACCCAGTCGCTCATTGGACGGACTGACGTTCAGCGCATCTTGGTAGAGAGCGATATTAGACGGTTTGTAATGGCGGCGGGTTCCAAGCTACTTTGATGATATTTAGGAATGGACGCTTAAATACAAAGGCCGCTCATCAAGGGCGGCCCTTGTGGTTGGCGGGTGGGGGTATATGCGCCTCCAGAGACGGATGAAGTTTGAACCGCCGCCCAGGCCTCCGCAAACCGCAAACACAAGCGCCAGCAACAAGCCGATGTCTCCGGCGAAATTTCGTTTCAGCAAGCCCGGCGGAGTCATCGTGACAGGGGCGGACGGAACTTCTCCTTGGCGAGACCGAAAAACGACCGTGCCCAAAACGACCAGCGCGGCGAAAGCCCCCAACGCCAACAGCCAGCGCCAAGGCCGCCAAGACGATTGTTTGTCGTAAAAACCATGCTTCATGAGGGAATTATACCAGCATTGCCCGCATTTGCGTTAGGAGCGTGCGGCCCTCCGCGGCGATAACAGTTACTTGATCAGCCCCCTTTTCACCGCCTCGTCAACGATGGCCTTGTCACGGACGATGTTGAAGCCGGTGTTGTAGAATTCGATCTTTCCCTCGGCAAGGCGTCGGTTCTGGTCGGCGAAAATCTTGAGCACGTCGTCGAGAGGGTACCAGTTCACCTTGAGCCCCAAGTCCTTTTCGTTGCCGGTGCGGGTGTCCTCTTCAGTCGGCGTATCGGCCAGTGCCGCAACCCCGCTCGTGATGTAGTGCTTGCCGTCGCGGGCGCGGAACTCCTCGACGATTCCGATGTCAACTGGCTGTTTGATCGACCGATTGGCCTCCTCGCGGCACTCCCGGTCAGCGGCTTGGTGGACCGACTCACCGTCCTCAATCTCGCCACCGGGCAAAAGGTGGCAGTTGTGAACAGGGTTCGTAACCAGCGCGATCTCGCCGCGTTCGTTCTGGAGGACTATCTTGACGGTGCGACGCTCGCTCCAAGTTTCGACGGCGGCGGCCTGCTTGTGCGGAAACACGTCGCTGTCGTTGAGGGTGGTGATTGGTTTCATGCTTTTTTTCAGTAAAAACGACGGAGGCTGTCGGGGGGTTTTGCGGCGAAGGTTTGGATATTTACGCTTGTGGTCAGCGCCACATCCACTTAAGACGCCCTTCTTCAGTAGCCAGTCGTTAATACATGACAGGCGAACCTCGATGGAGGCCGGACGATCTTGTCATTCTGCCTGTTCTTCCGCCGCAATCAGCGCGTCGTAAATTCGTTTAATCTGCGTGGACGATAGGGTGTTTGGAAACCGGGGGTCGTAAATCAGCTTTAGGAGCCACGAAGACCCTATCACGAAAACCTCGTTTACCGGAGTCGTGCCAAAACGCACTCGGGCATAATACCCGGAAAATATCAGAACGGGAAAAACCGGCGCCCCTATCCCCGACCGGACAAGACAATCTCTTACCGCCCGCGCCTCTGCAAAAGTCTGCTGCAGAAAATTCTTTTGGTACGCTCTGTCGTTCACCAGTAACCGACCGTCCTTTACGGTTACGGCCCCGTCCAGGTGCTTGGTCTCAATGACCCAAACCCCATTCGGGGCAACCACCACGTGGTCTATGTCACCTCTCCCCTTTTCGAGCTCCAAATTCTCCAGCACGCGACAGCCGGGGCCGAGTTGAGACAGAATTGCGTTAACACTGAACTCGCCCTTGAGGCCACGAAGCCAAGTCATCGCGCGGTTCAAGGAAAACGCATAAAGGCCCATGAATGACGGAATGGCTATCACGGCGAAGACGCGAATTTTTGTGTCCTGCGACAGCATCACTCCACAGGCGACACCCATCAACATCGCCGACGCGACGGCCGCACCCGAGTACCGGGCGAGCCTAACCGAACAATAGTTGAGTTCGGTTTCCGGCTCACGGACGGCTTGCTTACCGACGCCGCAATAACCCCGCATCCGCCACAGCAAGACAAGCGCCACGAGGCCAGAAAGGGTGGCCGAGGCGGCGACGGGGTCGAATTTTGGCCAAAACCGAATCACGAAGCTCGTCAGTAATCCGGTGTCGGCCAGGATCGCCAGTACGGTTGTCAGCCAAACCCACCTGCCGGCGCGATCCAGCATCACGGCAAGTGTCAGGAGCGCCGCCGCCCAGAAGGCGAACAGAAAGGCTACCTCCTGGATATCTGGCCGTCCCCAAAATGCACCGTATAAGCCCATCAAATACCAAACTAAGGCATGCGCGCCGATGACGATTTTGACGGTTAACAGGCGTGTCTTGGGGTGCATAAATCAAGCCGATGGGCCACCTAATGGTTGAAACTCCTCGATGACTTCTAAAATGGTTCGTCTGTCGGAAGGCCCGTCACTCGTGAAATTCAAACCCAGATACTCGTTCCACGTTACGTCCATTTCGTCGTCATGGCCCAATTCGTCCAAATCTAATTTTGGAATCCCGACTTTTTCGGGATAGAAATAGGTCTGGTCGATTAGGCGCTGACGAATCTGGCTGTCGAGCGCTGACAAGTCACTGCCCTCGGCACCACGAAAAATTACCGCCCCGCGCTTTTTATAGTTGCCGGCGTCGCGGTAAAGATACTCAAAACGGACGTTAGGGCTTGAAGATGTGGGCATGGTGGCAAACAGCAACCGCGTTACGAAAAAATCTACAGATCGCCGATCATCTTCTCCCAATCAGACTTACTCCATTTCAGGTTACCGGTGTTGAAAAGGTACCCCTTATCATGGGACAGTTCCCCTATGCTTTCAAGCCGCACCGTTCCCGGGACAGACTCCTTCCTTTTTATTGAATCAAGGAATAGTTTGTTGTACTCTCCCGCCCATTCCGTAACCGTATAATTTTTCTTCTTAAGAACGCCGCTGAATGTGTGTGATCCGACGTGTTCTTTTACGTTAACAAAACCACAGATATATGACGGGATTTTTTTGAAGGTCGGCAACTCCTCATACAAATCCGCGGACTGCTGTTCCGTCAGTGCACCCACCCGGACGCCCCTAGGCAGGACCTTATCCCTCATGACGCTCAAAGACTTCAAGAAAGCCATCAGGTGGTCTTTGAAAACTCCCACCTTGACCAGGGCATGGACGTCGGAATGGCCAAATTCGGCATAAGGAATATCAAACCAGATGCCGTTCCACTTGGTGGTTTTGACGCCGAGCCTCAACCTGGGTTCTCGAACAACGCCGCCCTTCTCAATCTGGTTTATGTCGAGGCTCAAGAATTCGTCCGTCGTCTCGCCACGTTCATGGGCGAGACCAGCCCTTATCCCGTGTTTTTCCGAAAGAAAATTAACGAAAGCCTGTTCGCCCAAGTATCCACGCGTCATGTCCGCCCAGACCTGTGCCAAATCACGCTGTCGAGACGCACCCATGTCGGTGTGGGCCACGGTCGGGACGATCTTCAGGGCATCCACGCACATCTTCGCGTAGTCGTCATCGCTCAAAAATACGGTATTGGGCTCGAATCTATGAGCAAACCACTCGTCCTGCGACATTTCGTTCATCTCGCCACCTAACGCGGACTTGCTCAAAATCAGTTCAGCCTCCTTGACGTCAACCGAAATCAACTCCTGTATTTTCGCTATAACGGACTGTTCGGGCTTGAAGGCCATATCATTCCATCATGGTTACGGCGTCGAACTTGGCGGGTGCGCTTGGATAACGAACGCCCGCGAACGTCTTGAGCACGGCTTCGATGATGGCCTTCGCGCCGACGCACGGAACGGCCATGCCAATTTGCTTGCGAACCGATTCCTTGGAACCCTCGAAGTCAAAATCGTCCGGGAACGTCTGGATTCTCGCCCGCTCGCGGTTGGTCAAGGCGCGCGGCTCGGACCAGTGATATCCGTGCGTCCCACCTCCGCCGCTGCCCGTAATGGTGTAGGAAGGCTTGTCGGGATGCAACCTCTTGTATATCTGGCTCATCCTCGCGTTCTTCACGTCCAGCTGAAGGCGGGGCGGCAATCCCTCATACCACGCGTTCTCTCCCGCCGGGATGTTCATCAGGCGTTCCACGACCAAGGCGGACTGCTTGGTCATTTCACGACCCGTCGCGTTCTCTGGGATGGGCGGCGTTTCGAGCGCCTGCCTGGCGGTTACGGGACGACCGGCCGTCGTGGGCGCAGGCACCTTAAAGGCAACCTTCTGGTCCTTCCTGACGCCGATAATCACTATGCGATGCCTCGTTTGCGGGACGCCGTAATCCTCGAATTTATACAAGTGCGGCGTCAAGACGTACCCGCGGCCGGCGGACGCCAACTCTCTTAGGATGACCCTGAACGCCTCGCCGTCATTCGCGCTCTGCAGACCACCGACGTTTTCGGCCATGAACCACTTCGGGTTGTGGTGAGCGATCGCTTTGACGCCGTAGCTGTAAAGCGGCCCATACTTCCCGGCAAAACCCTTTTGCTTGCCCACGACGCTGAAATCATTGCATGGGAAGCCAAACGCCAGCGCGTCGAACCTCGGCACCCGCGAGAAGTCTATTTTCCTGACATCGCCACACACCACGGCATTCGAATCGTCGGGATGAATGTTCTTTCTGTAGGTCGCGCATGTGTCCTCGTCAATATCGTTGGCCCACACCGGCCTAACCATGTAGGCGACACCGTTCTTGCTCGCCTTGGACGCCAAAGCCCCACGAGCGATGCCGCCCGGTCCGCAAAACAGCTCCGCAAGCTTGAATTCAACCTTTCGTTTGGCCGGCATAATTAGTCCTTGCTGACGCATATATCATACACACGCCAACACCATTTAACCAGACAAGATATGTGCCTAATTTTGGCAAAAATTCATGAAAATTCAGAGGTCAAACTTATCCACATATTATTACCTCGGCCGGTTCGAGTTCCCGATCGGGAGCGGCAACTGGTTCGAGGGCAAGCATGACCCACTCGTCACCAAGGCAATTTACGATAAGGTTCAGGAAACGATGAAGACTGCACCGCACGCCCCTTACGGGTCGAAAGAATTCGCATTCACTCGCCTCATGAAGTGCGGCGAGTGCGGTGCCGGAATAACTGCGGAGGAAAAGCTAAAGAGGCTCAAGTCCGGCGAGATGGTGCGGTACGTCTACTACGGATGCATGGGCAGATGGGCGAGGAAATGCAGTCAGCTGTACATCCGCGAGGAAGAACTGACAAAGCAGCTGTGCCGCATGATTGACGACATCGAGATCGACAGGCTGGCCGCCTCGCGGGCGGTGCAGGCCGAGATAGACAAAGTGAGGAAGGTGGCCGTCATGATTGGCGGCAAGGGCGTAATCAACAAGCTGACCAAGGCCGCCGAGGGGTTCGACCTACGAACTTATGCAAAATACATCCTCAAAGAAGGGACGAGGGAAGAAAAACGCGGCGTTCTGGAAAAAATTAAATCAACATTCGTTCTGCGCGACGGACACATCTTTATGGGATGACGGCCAAAATACTCATCCGACATTTTCAAAATCGTCAATCATCTGTCGAATATTCCGTACTGACAGTGCCGGAAGTTCCGAGAAAACGGACGTTATAATCTCTTCCTTGTGCTCTATCAGATAATTTTTCAGTTCCTGCCCAGTACGGCTAAACCCTTCTCGAACCAAATAATTCCCGACGATGACATTCCCCAGCCGATCTTTGAGACCGATATCGACCATCGCCAAATTTACAGCGGTCGGCAGCCCGAACTGGAGGGCATCGGGGAATTGTTTAGCCGTCTCAGACATAGGCAACTCGTTTTCTTCAAATACCTGTTCAGCGACGCCGACGAGTGTCGAGAGGTATCTTTTCATCTGCGGAATCAAACCGGACTGCAACTTCAGTATTTGGCTCACCTCAAGGCCGAGAACGTCAGAGAGTTCCCTGTACTGATGCCCGCGTATCCACGACGTCACGTAGGGTCGCAAGACATCACCCCTCATCCAAGCGTTTCTGCTCGAGAAATTCTCAAGATCGTAATTCCACTGCGGAATCAACGCCAGACGCCCAAAGAAATAATCCAGTAGCCCATCGTCCAAAAAATTCGCCGACAAGGCCCATGCGGGATTGCTCACATCAACTACGGATTTTATCGATGCGAACAGCCGAGGCTCAACTCCCGCCTTTCTGAGGTTCGCGTATTCTCCGGATTCGACAAGCGTTTTGATGACGTGGCCCCTCAGATGGAAAAACCTCCTCAAGACTTGACGCTGTGCTTCATTTGACTGGCTGAAGGCGAAGGTGGATTCAGCCAAAGCATCAATCAGGTTGTCGAAATCGGCGGTACCGGGTTCTAGCCCAAGCATTTCTAGCAGTGAAAAATCCACATCGTCGATTTTTCGTTTAATGTCCTCCGGCGCGTTATCGAACAAGTCATTGGTAATCTCGCCAGACCTGTTGGGGAAATGGCCGTCTAGGAACCTGATGAGCCTAAAAAGGTATCCGTTGGCCCGCTCCCCGCCGGTTTGGTTGATGACATCGGTTACTCGCGGGAAATCCTGCGGATCGGTAAATATGACCAGCCCCCTGGTCTCTTTGCCTGCTCGACCGGCCCTTCCCACGATGTTTGAGATGTCACGAAGCGGTATCGGGCTGAACCTCTGATTGCCCGCAAACCGTTTTGCGCTGTGAACGACCATCGTCCTGATTGGGAGATTTACACCCTCGGCCAGAGTATTGGTGCACACAACTAGTCGGATTGACCCGTCGACGATGGCTTTTTCGATGATTTCCCTGACATACTGCGGTAAATCGCCGTGATGATAGGCGACGCCCAAAGGGATGACGCCGGTCAACGAGAATTCGGGGCCGAACACCGCGCTAAAATACGCGGAGATATCAGCCAGACGCTCACGCGATGAAGAAATATCGGCGGGCTTAGTCAACGGCAGGTGCTCCAGCTGTTTTTTGACTTCTAGTGCGAGCGCCTCTGCACCCGATGGGCCTCCCTTAGAGGGCACGAATAGTGCGACCGGCCCGCTGACGACCGATTTCAGTGCAGTCGTAACAGATAGTGTCTTTTTCGTGCTGTGCGGATAGACTCTTGAGCGATTGTTGCGGCGATAGACGTAATCATCGGGCGACAGAAATTGGTAAAGGGTGTACTTCTCCGGCTCATTTTTTGTAGGATTGACGCTCAACGAGAATCTTCCGCCTGTTGAGCTGACGAGGAACGCAAAGCTGATCGGAACCGGGCGAAAGCTTGAGGAAACAAGCCCATCTGAATCGCCGCCCAACCACGAGTTAATTTCGGATACGTTGGGAACGATGGCAGACAGGAAAATAAACTTCACGCCTACGTCCCTGTGTAATTTAGACAACAGAAGCTCGTAACCCAAGCCCCTCTCTTGGTCATCAAGCAGGTGACCCTCATCGCAAATTATCGTGGCAAATTGCTCCTGAATTTCCGGCAATGCGTTCAGCAAAGATATCAGCTTCTCGGGAGTCGAGATCAGCAGGTTGCAGGCCCTAATCTCATCTAGGGCGGTGCCAGAAACCGGGTCTTCCCCGTAAAAAACTTTGGTTTTCACCCCGCTCTTTGCGAGGCGAAAAACAAAGTTGATCTTCAATTCTGATGCCAGAGCCCGAAACGGGGCGAGAAACAAAACCTTCTTTTCGGGCTGTCGAAAATGCGAAGAAAGGATGACCAGCTCGCAAAGCGCGGTTTTCCCGGAACTTGTGGGCATTTGAAGCGAAACTGTTTTGTTGCCGTCCAAAATGCCCTTATTGATGGCCGATATCTGCGACGGGAAGAAATCCCATACGTGCGGGTTTCTCGCCAGCAAATTTTCACTAATAATTTTTTGCAATTGTTCGTGCGTGAACAGACCTGTTTCCCTCAAGGCCTTCCAGCAATTACTCGAGCTGAATTTCCTCAAAATACAAAGGGCCAAGACGTAGAGTGGGTAGTCTTGGGGGTTGGTAGTAAACGATATTTCCTGCGCATCCCTAATTTCCCCGATGAGGTCATCTAGAGATTCTTGGTTGCCGTTGACAACAAAATCTGTCAGCTTGGCACGATATCTGCCCTCGATCGTCAGGTTTCGTTTAAGGAACGAAAAAATCAGGCGGCGGATGTCGTCGTCGAAAGTTGCACCGTCAAACTTTGAGAGCAGGTACCATGATGAAGCCGAGTAGTCGGCCAAGTAATATAGACCGGCCGCGAGCAGCAAATTCTCCGATACATCCACCCCCTCAAAATTGTTCTTCGTGTGGCCAAGCGAGTAGATTTCAAGTCCGCCAGCCAGCGCGGCCAAGTCGCCCTTTGTGGCGTCATCAACATTTTCTCTTGCCATGATGGCGAAGGCACTGCCGAACAGTTCAACAAAAAAATCCTCTTTCCGAAACAGGAATGGGTATCTCGCCATCGTTTCGATTCTCAATCTAAAATCTATGAATGTGTGCCACGATTCGGCACCAGCAACTAACCGTTTGAGCACTGGCGGAATCATAAGGCTATGTCGTCGGCACCTCGGCAAAGAGATGCTCGTAAAAATCTTTCATGTTTGGGATGCTTATGACTACCGCCTCGATTTCCCCGAAGTCCTGTACCGCCGTATTCAGCCTGTTGATCTCGTCCGTTTCGAAATTAATGTCGGTTACGAGCACGGCCATAAAATTTTTCTCATAGGGACCGTTGCCGTCCTCCAAGGAGTAGATGAAACGTTTGATTTTACTCAATAGTTCTGTGTCCCCACCTCTGGTGGCTTTCTCCTTAAACCATATCAAGGTTTTGGCTAGCCTGCTGGCGCGGTCCGTCTCTGCTCCCTTGAAGGCTTCCACAAACTGACCGGCAGATCCCGCCGTGGCGCGGGATTTAGATTCGGCCGCCACAATCAGGTCCGAAGGAGAGGACACATTCCCCACAGAGAACAGCACCACATCTGTTTTGTTTAGTGGCCTATTACGATCGATTTTCCACCGCCATTTTTTTGGGCCATCAGCGGATCGAGAGGCGTATGCCTCCTTCAGCAAGAAATACGAAAAAATCTCGCCGAAATCGCCTGACATTACTGACGGATTATCAGGCACCGTATTTGAAATCACCTCGCCTCTACTTATCGTGCCTCCGCCCGCCGATGCTCTAGTAAGGGCAGAATTAATTTCTCCATTATCTATATAGCAGTCACGAAATGCAGACGGTAATCCGGCAGCAAAAACCGCGGCCTCGCTAGAAGTCATCCTGTAAATGATAACGCTGCCGCTGGCAGTTTTTGCTAGATGCTTAAGAATTTCCATGCGTGGATTGTATCATCTTTTAAAGATGAGCGATGATATGGTTGGGATTATAACCGGAAAAAATCGCTTGTTCGCCACGCTGACGCAAATTCCGGTTCCAGTCCCGGCCAAGGGTCGATTTTGAACGGTGATTAGAAGTATGGCTGATTTGGATGCCGCCCCAACTCAAAAACCCGTCATCGTGGGATGGCGGGTTTTTGACCAGGCACGTGGGTATTCCACACGCCTGCTCATGGCTCCGAGGCTGGGATTCGAACCCAGGACCAATGGATTACAGCTCTGACTGCTGGACTATGTCATCACCGCTTGCGCGGTGCCGGGCGCTTCGACCCCTCGATTCTCTTGGGGCCTACTCCCTTTCGGGATAGTCTCTACACCTTCCTAAATCGAGATTGCTTCGTCGGCTTTGGGGCCTCCTCGCAATGACGGTTCAGGCTTGGCTCGGCGTTGGTTGGACCTACGTTCGCCGAATTCACCCGGTTTTTACACTCCCCGACCCCGTCGGGGGCGTGCTGCCTATATTCTTTCTGGATTCCGGGTCAAGCCCGGAATGACGGAAAGAAGATCCGCTTCCGGCCCTTTCGGGCCGGGTCAGCTTTGACAGTCCACTGCTCTACCGCTGAGCTACCTCGGAATACATTTTTCCAAAGGACGATTTCGGTTGTGCTGGATTCCGGCTCGGGGGCCGGAATGACGGGTGTAGGTTGTCGCCCGCCTCCGCCGAGGCTTCGGCGGACAGACGGTTCCAACGCGTCGCCGTCTGCGAAAAAGAGTATAACATGCCCTGAAAAGTTGACAATAGCGGGGTTATCACCAGAACCCGGCACCCAACTTTGCCACACAAAATCCCGCGGCGCTTGGCGGCGTCACGGGATTTTTCGCTGATTTAGAGCCTGTTCATAATCTTTGCCCCCGCCAATGGCCGGCCAATTTCAGGCCAGAACGGGCCTCTGGAGGCCGAAAGGCATCGGGATGCCTTGAGGCTGAAGAGGGCCGTTATGGACGAAATTCGCCGGCCAGGGGCGGGGGAAGGCCGCAACCTACGCGCCGTTCAGCCAAAACACCGAAAGGATACGGCCGTTAGATTATGAACAGGCTCTAATAATGATTTTTTACGCCTCACAACCGGCCGCGGCGTAGCCGCCCTCGGCCACCTTGGCCGCGAGCTCCGCGCCGCCGGAGGCGACGATGCGCCCGTGGCAGAGGATGTGCACCTCGTCGGGCGCGATCATCTCAAGGACGCGCGGGTTGTGGGTGATGAGGAGCACACCGGCGCCGCGCTCCACGGCTGACCGCACGCCGTCCGCGACGGTCTTAAGGGCATCCACGTCGAGGCCGGAGTCGGTCTCGTCGAGAAGGGCGTAGCGCGGTTCGAGCAGGGCGAGCTGGAGCATCTCGAGACGCTTGCGCTCGCCGCCGGAGAAGCCCTCGTTGAGGCCGCGGTTGAGCAAGGCCGGGTCGAGCCGCATCTGCTCGATGAGCAGGCGCAGGCGCTCGCGGAACTCGGCGACCCCGACCTTCTCGCCGGAGACGGCGGTGAAGGCCGCGCGCAGGAAGCTCGCGACAGTGACGCCGGGCACCTCCGGCGGGTTCTGGACGGAGAGGAACAGGCCGCGCCGCGCGCGCTCCTCGGGGGGGAGCCCACCCAGCGGCTCGCCGTCGAGCGTCGCGGTGCCGCCGGTCACGACGCAGAGCGGATGGCCCATGAGCGCGGAGACGAGCGACGACTTGCCGGACCCGTTCGGCCCGAGCAGGGCGACGAGCTTGCCCGACGCGACGGCAAGCGTCACGCCCTTCACGATCTCCTGCCCGTCACGCTCCACGCGCAGGTCGTTGATTTGGAGTCCTGGTTCCATGGTTGTGGTTGGTAGATTTCTGGATTCCGGCTCAAGGCCGGAATGACGGGGTAAAACATGAATGGCAAGGGCGGGTTTGCTTCGTCCCTCCCGCTGGTCGCTCCTCGCAATGACGGAAAGCTTACGGCTTCCCCAGGTATTCCGCCAGCCCGCGCTGGAGCACCTTGAGGGCGAGCGTGGCGCATCCTAGGCGCGAGGCGTTGACTTCGAAGCCGAGCATCCGCGAAACGTCCGCCTCGCCAAGCGCCTGCAGTTCCGCGACGGTCTTGCCCTTCACGAAATCGGTGAGCATGGAGGCGGCGGCCACGGACATCGAACAGCCGCTTCCGTCGAACTTCGCCTCCTCGACGCGGCCGTCGGCACCGAGGCGGACGGCGACCTCGAGGTCGTCCCCGCAACTCAACCGCGCCTCGCGGTAACGGAAAGTCGCGTCCGCGAGCGGCCCCTTGTTGTGCGGGTCGCGGTAGTGGTCGAGGATTATCTCGAGATGCAAGCCGCGCTCGCCGTCGATTTCATGCCAGTCGTTCATACGCGAAAGATTTCCTTGGCCTTGAGCAGGCCGGCCACCAGCGCGTCGGTATCCGACGGCAGGCTGTAGGGGCCGAAGCTCGCCCGCACCGTGCCGACCATGAAGCCGAACTTGCGGTGGAGGGGCATGGCGCAATGGTGGCCGGCGCGCACGCAGACGCCGCCGGCGTCGAGGACGGTCGCGACGTCGTGCGGGTGGAGGCCGTCAATCACGAAGGAGACGTTGCCGAGGCGCGGCTTGTCCGCGGTCGGGCCGAGAATCTTGATCCCGGGAATCTCGCCGAGATGCGCGAGGGCGGCGCGGGCGAGGGCTGACTCGTGCTCGGCTATGGCCGGGACGCCGAGCCGCGCGAGGTACTCGACCGCGGCCCCGAGGCCGATGACGCCGGCGATGTTGGGTGTGCCCGGCTCGAAGCGGTAGGGCGCGTCGGCCCAGGCGGCGTCTTCAAAGGTCACGTCGCGGATCATGTCCCCGCCGAAATTCACGGGCTCGAGGCCGGCGAGGACCTCGCGGCGGCCGAAAAGGACGCCGGTGCCGGTCGGGCCCAGCATCTTGTGGCCGGAGAAGGCGAGGAAGTCGCAGCCGATTTGCTTCACGTCCACGGGGAGGTGCCCGACGGCCTGGGCGGCATCCACGACGCTCACCGCGCCGACGGACTTCGCGAGGGTGCAGAGCTCGGCGGCCGGGTTTACCGTGCCGAGGACGTTCGACGCCCAGGCGAAGGCGACGATGCGCGTCCTCTCCCCCATGAGCGCGCGCGCCGCGTCGAGGGCGAGGGTGAAGGCGTCGCGGACCGGGATGAGCCGGGGCTTCGCGCGGGTGCGCGTCGCGAGTTTCTGCCGAGGGGGGAGGTTGGCGTGGTGCTCCATCC
>Ga0172381_10003696_pt1 | contig 16076 bp, 18 predicted proteins | sample Leawel6488metaG_FD_119754 | JGI IMG/M metagenome (GOLD analysis project Ga0172381, IMG submission 119754) | Leachate microbial communities from a municipal landfill in Southern Ontario, Canada - Leachate well 64-88 metaG | ecosystem: Engineered > Solid waste > Landfill > Unclassified | place...
AAAACAAAACTAAGGATTGCTTTAAAAAACGCAAAAACAGATGTAGAAAATAATATTACTTTAATTATAGGGTGATTGGTAAAACCATGCAAATACTCGCGCAAACAAAACGCGAAACCACCAATAAACTACCCCGCGGCAAAGCCCCGGGGTATTCTGGCGGGTAAATAAATACTTTTCAAAAAATCCATCATAGCGCCGCGCCGCCGACAAACCGCCATAACGTAAAAAATTCCGCCATGGCAAGCGAATACATTTACCAAATGTATTTTTTTAACCATGCTGCGTTCTATGGCAAACAAGATACATGAAGAAAAAAATTCTCCTTGCGCTAAAATCAAAAACATTTCCGCAATCCTGAATCCTGGCAATTACCTAAGGACATAGTAATGTTTCCGCCCAAGGTTTCAAAATGGAACTCCCGATCCTCACGATGAGGCACCTTGGCTTTCCCCCTGACATACTTAGGACTTGCAGTCGGCCGCTTAAAACGTCCTATGCGGCATTTTAGGGGTCACCCGAATTTCGCGGCGATAGGCCATAAAGCTAGTTAAAGCAATACATCCCAAACCGACCTATCTTTTCCGCATATCCCGCCGAGATAATATGTCCTATTACTATTTCGCGGCTTATTTGTCCTAATGTCCGCAGTGCGGCCATAATCAAAAACCCAATGTCTTACACTGGGTTTTCAAACCGTGTCTTTGAAACAATTTCGCGATCAGAAAATTATTTTGCAACGGCCGGCGCCAAAGGCAAGCGAATGGCAAAATGCGACCCTACCCCCTCGATGCTTTCGACCGATATCTTGCCTCCCATTTTTTCCACGACTTCCTTGGTAATCCAAAGGCCCAGACCCGTTCCGGAAATAGTCCGGGTCTTCTCGTTCTTTACCCGATAGAACTTCTGGAAAAGATTGGCCTGGTCCTCGGCCGACATACCAATACCCGTATCGGCGATCGTAATAATATAACTGTCGTTTTTTATGGCAGTGGTCACGTCTATCGATCCTTTTTCGGTATATTTTATGGCGTTTCCAATAAGATTGACTACTACCTGCTTGAAACGACTCTCGTCGGCAAGAATATTAGCTGCCTCTCCGGGTTTATAATTTAAGGCCAAGCCTTTCTGTGCTGCCGCCGCGCGCATTTCCTCCGTGCTCTTGGAAATTGCCGCCATCGGATTAAATGAAATTATTTCCATGGGCAAGCGATTTCCCTCAAGTCGCGAAACATCCAAAATATCCTCCACCAAGTTAGCCAAGCGCTGCACCGATGAATTGATGTTTTCCACGTACCGACCGGTTTCGACATCAAAGTTCAGCGTCTTTGAATTTTTAAGCAAATCCATATAACCTTTGATGGCGGTCAACGGCGAACGTAATTCGTGGCTGGCCATGGAAATGAACATATCCTTCATTTTGTCGACTTCCTTGAGCTTGACTACGGTCGCGGCAAAACCTACGAGCCGCGCCTGGTTGGCAACCAGCAACACCACCGCCAACAGCGTTACAAACATTATCATATAAGAATTCGAGATCACTTCGTTCATCACGGCATCTTGGTTGTTTATCGACAGCTTCATATCGATAAGCCCTGCCTTATGGCTTGATTCGTCCAAAAGCAGCCGGGTAGCCTTCCAAAATCTGCCGCTCTCATTTTGATCCAAATAAACAAAAGCTTGCTCCGGACTGGCCCAAGCAAATCCGTTTTGCGCCCCCTGCTCCTGGATTTGGCCAACCAGGCCGGAATCGCTGGAGGCAACCACTTCAAAATCACCATCCTCGCCCGACGGCACCAATATCGACATGGCAATAATTTCCGAGTTCCCTTCCGAATCGTAGCCAACGCTGCGCATCGCCCGGTTGATAGCCGTTTGCAACCCAACAACATCATCCAGCCGGCCACCGATAAACCCGTTTAAAACATCCTCGATCATCGCCACTTTTTTACTGGTAACAAACTCGATCGCCTCGGTATATTTTAAATTTGTATAATAGGTATTCGCGAAGAACGCCGCCGGGATCAACACCAAAAGGAACAGCGAATAAACAATGATGACATTTCCCTTTATATAGGTGATCGTCTTTACCAGGAATTCCTTGGACTTTTTTTCAATTTTCATGTTTTTTAAATCTTTGGACGGAATATGGGAAAACCTATCCCACCCCACAATCCAATTCTAACATACCGGCACGATCATTTACTTCGAATACGCATCCAATGGTTTACGTTGAGTCGCTTATATTTAGGGTCAAAATATTGACTAATCGCAATAATTAACTATCATAATGCCATTGGAATTAAGGAGGTTCCTTGAAATGATGAATATTAGCCACAGCCTGTTTTTGGAAATATTCTTTAACGCCAACGCCGTCCGCCTCATTGACCGGCCGGCCCCGGACCACAAATTCCGCCGCGACGAGATGCTTATTTGCGGCGTTCCCAGTGAAGACGGATTGATGTTTGAATACTTTATCTGCCACACCGCCCGGGATATCATCGGAATCCCAAGAAGATTCGTAACCTGGTTTTTATGCGAAGGTTATCCCAAAATGAATGGCTGCGTGATCGTAACCGCCTGCAACCCCGCCGTCAGCCGGATGGTTCGCGGCAACCCCTCGACCATAAAAGATGTTATCGACTCCATTGAAAAAGAATTGCCGCAAAGGCAAAACTTGACCCCGATCGTAATCATGCCGCAGCAAAAAACGCCTCAAATAAGCCCGCGCATATATTGGAAGGCGCAACGCCGCCATAATCCCAACGATCGTTGTTATACTCGCGGCCGCCCCGGACGACAACATTAGAACAAGCCAAACAGAATTGTCGGTTTTGCAACATTTGGATCAATCGATCCGGAGGAACCCAAGGGTTCCTCCTTTTCAATAATCCGGGGCGGTAAAAAACAAAAGGAACGGATTTATCGGTCCATTCCCTATTATAGTCTCAATACTCGCATTGCATTATTGCGTTTATTGCCTCCAGCGGATCGTCGCAAATAAATCCCATCCCGTGGGCGGCACACCACGGCGCACACTCAAACTCGCTGCCGATATGCGCCAAAAACACCAGCCGATTCTTTTTCCGTTTCTCATTCTTTTGGAAAAGTTCTTCGACCCAGCCATAATCCGGCGCGTCGCAATCAACAATAATCCCGTTGCAGCGGGCCTTCGTCGCCTCCAGGAGAAGATCCCGCTCAAACGAATCGGCATATCCGCCGCCGATATAAACCGTCGCCACTCCGCCAAGATCTTTTTTTATTTGCCGCAAAAACGGCCCGTCCGCCGAACAGAACGCAAACGCCAAACCGCGGGGCACGGCCAAGGAAACCGCCCCGGCGGCACATTCTTTGCCGGCATTGCCACTCTGCAACAGATTGAGGAATAATAATACTTGCTTATCCTCTGCCCAACTCACAGCATCCTCAAAAAGGACTACGTCATCTTTGGCCAAATGAATATCGGCCTCGTGGCTCATAAGCACCTTGTCGCCGCGGCCAAGGACAAGATCGATCAGCGAACCCCGGCCAAGTTCCCATGATCTTTCCAGACCCTCCCGGGAATGGTCTTTTATCCCCGGCACGCCGCAGCATCCATGATTGCCCAATAAAAAACCACCTCCCAATCCTGACATTTCCAACAAATTCACTTTTGGCATCCTCCTTGGGCAGATTTTATCCCAACATTATTAAAAATAGATTTATAAAACAAAGAAGCCGCAACCGCGACACCCAAAAAAAGGTCCGGAGCCGCTATCGGCATCCGGAAACCATCAATAGATTATTCACTATTATATACTTAATGCCGATGTTGGTAAGCTGGTCCACGCACCAAATCTTACTCACACCGGACAAAACCAATTCGACCTTGCTTGCCCGCGCCCTCAGTAAGAACTGCCGCAGAAAATGATCGTACTCGCCGCCCCTATCCGGAAATACCACATACCGCGCGCCGATTGACTGGGCAACCCTTAATGGATTGCCGCGGCCATCCCGCGACCATAATCCCAGATCGACTTCGAGTTTTTCATCTTTGGCAACCACACGTGCCGCCTCCAAAACCGACCGGTACGGCGAACAGAAAGCAAACGCCAACCGAGAATCCGCGGCAGCGGTAATAATATCCTCCGCAGACACGCCCCATCCCACATTGAAATAAATTTTGGGCACCCTTTCGCAATAAGGCAAACTTGCCACCATGCCCCGCACGAAACGCACGAAAGAAATCGTGTCGGGCCAGCGTTTGATAAGATACTTAAAGCTAAGCACCCTAGGAAGTATCCCGCCAAGATCATCGGAGCTAATGACAACGCACCGGCCATCTTTTGTTACGGAAAGATCCACGTGGATATCCAACCCCTGGACCAGCGCGCAGCGGATCGCCGCTTTAGTGTGCGGTTCTATCCCATTCCCGGCATTGGTAGCGCCGCGAAAGGAAATGAGGTTTATCTTTTCGCCCGCGGGAAACGCACCTTTTAATGTACTGTTCAATCTCATCCTCTCCTTTTTTGATTTTCGTATATTATACATTTTAGCGCGCGCCAATCAAGCCCCGCCGCCGCCGAACAAAAAAGCTCACGATAACGCCATTTCATCAAAGCGTTTCATGAGCCAGTAGTGAACTTTGGCCGGGGCGCCGTTTTTCTTGGGCAAACCGTCCCGGACCAAATTGATATTGGGATATTTTTCCGGCGCGGAATCGAAAAACCTGATCAGCCAATAATACTCCTTAACGGGTTTTCCCTTTTTTCTCGAATAAACCCTTTGGCCACTTTCCAGCTCCGACATTCCCAGACGAATCGCTTTCCTGAACTTTTTAAGGAACTTAAATGGCTCAACAAATCTTTCGATCACGATATCGACCTCGTTGGTATTGGTATTAAACAGCAGGATCCTGAATTTGTTGAATTTATCGAAACCCAGCATCCAGCAATAATAACAACACTGAAAGATCGCCCGCTCCACCTGATAAGGAATATCGCGCGAATCGCCATAGCTCTTGAATTCGACCACTAAACCGTTTTTAACATCCAACTCATCGGGAACGCCGACCGCATAGAGCCTTATCCCGAAATTTTTTATCCATTTCCGTTTCCGGACGATTCCCCCACCACCATAACCCTTGATATTGTGCAGATAATTGCCGCCTCGGACAGGTCCGGCAATTTCAAGATTCGGTCTTTGGTAAGGTTTGCCCAATTCCAACAAACGCATGGCTCCTGCCGGCCCCATTTCCAATTCGGCAATCATTAAAACCTTCCCTTGCCTATTTAATGATTTTTTAAGATTATAACAAGAAATTTTATTTTTTCCAGCCACATAGCAGCCAAATAAAAAAAGAGCCTCTGTTTAAATGGCTATAAACAGAAGCCCAACCGTCACTCCGACAATCCCCGCGACCTTGGAGAGCGTAAGCTCATCGCCAAGCAACCGCGCCGACAATATTGTCACAATTCCAATCTGCGCCGCATTGATCGCATTAACGTACCCAAGATTGGGGGCGATCGCGATCGCGGAATACAGGGATAGATTAACCATTGCCGACATTAGCCCGACCCCCGCCAAAAGAGCAAGGGCTTCGCGCGTCCGAGGAACTTTTTTCCCCTGGTACCGCCAGTTTGCGGCAAATAGGATAAAAACCGGTCCGGCCAGAAAAACCAGGAATACCAACCGATCCATCCCCGCCAGCATCAGATATTTTCCGGCAAGCGATAATCCCGCCAATCCGATCAGCGAAAGCACGGAATATCTAGCCCAGCTGCCATCGTTTTCCGCGGAAATATTTTGCGCCTGCCAAGGAGCGCGCGCCACGATCTGGAAAATGACGATTAACGCCACGCCCAGAATTTTTTGCGCTTCCATCTGGCTGCCAAACAGCCACCAGGCGGCAACCAGCGTAACCGCCGCAAAGCTTTTGTTGATCGCCAGCACATAACCAGGATTAGGCGCGACGGCAACCCCCCGCAATTCGTAGATATTACCGCCATAACAGCACGCAATGGCAATAATAAGCACGAATAGCATTTTAGGATCCGCAACGGACAGACCCAGCAACGGTAAACCGGAATTAACCGCCAGAAGCGCGCTTACCGCCGCGGTCGCCCCCATACTGCAGGCCAGGATCGCAAAGATATCGATTCCAATCTGCGTCGCCCGGCGGGACAATAAAAAATAACCCGCACCCGCCAGCATCGCAAAAAAACTCAACGCCAGACATTCAGAAATCATGCCCTACACCCTGCCGGTCGAAATAGCGCCTCATGGCGTCGCGGATCAAACGATATTCTTCGGAGCCCGCCCCAAATTGTCTGGCAAAATATTCTAGGAACTTTTCCACCACACGCTCCCTTGCCAATATCTCCAGCGTTTCAACAAAGTTTATGTTGAATATCCACGCCAGATGGCAAAGCTGGTATGTTTCCCACGACCCCTCTTTGTTGTCTTTGATCATTCCCGCATCAATGGGCAGGAATCGCGTAAAATCTTCCAATGCGGCGGCAAGGACACCTCCTTTTTCATCCTCAATGCCGTACTGGGCCATCTCGTTTTTCTTCTTGTCTTTATTGCCTAGCCAAGCATCGGTTTTCCGGAGCAAGCCGCCCAGCATATCCAAATCGCGCAGGAACCGCGCGAAAAAGTCCGCGTTGCGGTCGGATTCCGAGGCGTTCGCGGCCAAATCCGGCAAAAACCGGTCATGGTGGCGCGAGATCGCGTAGTCCAACATCTTTTGCGCTTGGACGCCAAGCACCATGGATACAGCAAAGCGGCTTAGCACCAGATGGACGGCGGCCCGGCCGTGGTTCGCATAACCCACCGGAACGCCGATGGCATTATTTTTGGTCATGATCATGCAACCCTCGAATAACCGGCCGATATCATGGCATCGATAAAGCAAAATGACAAATAGAACCAACTGCGGGGCAATCCCGGACATTGCGTCCGAATAAAGAGATACCGTCTCTTCGATCACTTCCATCCCGCGCCATTTCGGGAAATGATAGTTGTCCCCGCGAAGATACGACGTATCTTCCAGTATTTGCGCCACGCCCATATCAACCTTATTTAAGGCGTCCTCGACCTGCTTCGCCGTACACAGGGAAGGATCGATCTTTTTAAACTCTTTTCCCAAACTTCGCAACCGTATCACCTCCCTGTTTGTAAGTTGTAAAACAACGGTCGCACAATCGATAATTTAAGCACAAAAAAACCGGCAAGGCAACCCGCGGAACCGGGAAAACCAAAAAAACTAATATCAGTTTTTGGGTATCGAAAGCGTCCACAAAAAGTCATAGATACTTTTTATGCCTTTATATATGGCGTCGTGCTTAACCGCCACCAAAAAAACCGGATTGCCCGAAAAATGCACGATCGTATCCTCGGTGAGCCACAAAGACGTGTCAAAAGATATCCGCTCGGGCATTTCCCGGATCTTGATGGATTGGGTCTTCAGCTTATGGTCTTCGATACTCCCGAAGGAACCGTACGGGATCAGTGTGTGTGTCAGCACGCCTTTCTTTTGTTTTTCGCGGCGCGCCATCTCGCCGATATCCTTGAAATAGACCTTGGCGTAATTCTTTTCCTTGGGGCTGTCGATACTGTAGATTACGGAATTTTTTTCCAAGCCGATCACGAATTTTTCGATATAGTTTTTTACCGCGGTCTTGGAATCGAAAGTTTGCACATAAGGAAAATGCGCCTCCGACCGGTAAAGGTCGGCAAACGCGGAATTGAGATTTTCCGCGATCTTGAGCTTCTGCTCGAAAACCTGGCCGATGATCCGGGGCGATTCGATCCAGTAATAGGTTATGCCCTGGTAAATATGGCTGGTGATGTAATTCTGCTCCTTGAGCCGCGCTAGCAGGCTGATCGCGGTGGTGCGCGGCAAATCGGATTTTTTCGCCACCTGCGCGGCGGTCGCCTCGCCCATCTGCGTAACGGCGATATACACCTTCACTTCATTGGAATTAAATCCCAATTCTTTCAGGCTTTCCTTGATCTCTTTTGGGTTCATATATTTTTTTAAATTACACGATTGCGCCTTACGGGCAAAGCCCGGAAGCGCAATTTCGTTAAGAAATTAAGCGATTGCAGTTTAGGTAATCCGAAAGCGCCAATGCGCTTCAATGCTAGGCGGACAAAAAATTTACGCCGGAGCCCCGCCGAGGCGGGGCGACTAGTAAATTTTTGGTCCAACAACGCAGATGCCGCAAGCCCCGCAGGGGTTTATAAATAATATTCCTATTATCGATGAAACGCTTAATTTTTTTTGGTGTCGAAAAAAATCGACAAAATTAGCGTATATTTAAGATCATTTTAGAGCTTTACCTATTTTTTGCAAAAAATCACCGCAGGAAACTGGCTTTTTGGTTAAAGTTATGCCAGTACATTACCAAGAGGTGAATATGAATGAAGATAACCCACGCTAACCCGGGGACATTCGACGGCGTGCATTGGGGACATGTAGCTGTCGTTATCGAAACTGTAACGATTTGCGGCAAGATAACCGTGGTCTGCTCCGACAACAAAGACAAGGACCGATGGTTCTCGCCCGAAGAAAGCAAAGCAATGTGGAAAATTTACGATCTGGGTGAAAACGTCAAGATCGTAACCTTCGATGAATTCATGGCGGAACACACTCCGGATGAAATCATCGTAATGATAAGAGGTATCCGCGACGGAAAAGATATCCTGTTCGAACAAAAGATCGTTGAGCAAAATTTTCGCGAGTACAACATCAGAAACTATAACTATGTGATCGCCGAAGAAAAATACCGCGGATTCTCTTCCACGGAGGCCAGAAGACTGGCAATGGAAGAAAATCTCGAAAAACTCGAAAAACTCGCACACCCCAAGATCGCCCAAATAATGATCGAGCGGGCGCGGGAGATCAAAAGGAGAAAAACACAATGACGAACATGTTTGCGGCGATAGTCCTCGGCCACCTGGCCGGAGATTACCTGCTGCAGAACCGGGCAATGATGCTGAGCAAATCCAAACCGGGCCAAAAGGGCCGCTTGATCTGCACACTTCATTGCCTTTTTTATACCCTCGCGGTCTGTGTATTCCTCAAAAAAACGGATATTAGGACCGCCGCGGTAGTCTTTGCCAGCCATTGGTTCATCGACCGCTGGTCGCTGGCGGCAAAATGGATGGCGCTGATAAAAAGCCGCCAACCCGGGGTTACTTACCGACACAAAGAGATTGACGCGGCGTTTTACGCCATTGTCTATACGGCTTGCGACAACGCGATGCATCTGATCCTGATGTGGATCGGGCTGAACTACACAACCAAAAGAGGTGAAAAAAATGAAAGATGATATCGACATGATATTCGCCCAGCAAGTGCTGGCGCTGATGGAAAAGAAAAAATTCGACGTTATAACCTACCGCGAGATCGGCCGGGACGGCGACAACTTTAAAGCCGAGATCAGAATCCCGAATACCGAGGTCGCCATAACCATTGAAAGAAAAAACATACCACAAGCCATAGCTCGATCGAACCCGATCCCCGGATGTTTGGCGACACCGCCGCGGTTACCGCCAGCGCGATGCGCGACTGGTATCCCGGCAAGACCAACAACTGGTCCGAAACCAAAACCGCGGTCGTAATCGAGGCCAGCGGCCTTCCCGACATCGGCTACCACAAAGAAAACTACCAATATACCGAGTGGTCCTATTCCGACGACACCAAAAAAGCCGTAAATGAAATCCTGCGGCTTGTCCAAGACCGGAACCGGGAAATGGGTTTCGAAAAAGACCGACAAAACAAAACCACCGAGGCGCAAAAGATCAAAAACGCTTTTGTCAAAATCTGAAAGCAGGCAATCATCGCCTGCTTTTTTTAATACAAATCCCTATTTTCTCTCAAACAGCTTGTCCAGCGGGCTTTTATTGCGCGCGTGCGCCGCCACCGAAGTAACAAAACCCAAAAGGATGCCTACGCCGATCAAAATGTAAAATACCGTGAATAATTTACCGGCGTCGGTTTGCGGCGTCAGGTCGCCGTAACCCACAGTGGTGAGAGTAGTCACCGAAAAATACAGAGAATCGATCGCCCGCCAGCCTTCGACATTGCTATAAAAAACCGTCCCCAGTAAAATCATGCCCGCGGCGATCACCATCAGCTCAAGGAATTGCGGATCAATAGTGGTTTCCCAAACCGCCTTGGAAAAACTGACAAACCCGGAAAATGGCTTTTTCATATAGATTTAGATTGATGTCGCCGGTTAAACAATGGCATATTACAAAATGATACCATGCCGCGGCGTCGGCAAAAAGACTCCTCCCGCCTCTCCCCCTTGCAAAATAATTAAACATGTGTTATAGTTATAGAAGCGAAAAAATTGTTCTATAGATTCCCGATTAATTAGTGTTTAACTTGATTTTTCGATGTTCTATAGATTGCTGCTAATTTGTGGCAAAATGTATCCGCGTGTAGCCAATGCTTATAACGCCTATACTGCAATTCAAAGAATATCGATTAATAAATATTAATTAAAGGACCTTTTGTTTTGATTCTTTCTCTTTTCGCAGAAGGTAAGATCTATGTACAGTGCAACTCGTTTCGCGCCTCGCGCGAGACAAAATTTCGGCCGTCCGCAAGGCGGCAGGCGCCCTTCTTTTAACAGAGGTGGCGGCCAAGGCAGGAGTATGGGTAATCGGGAGAATATCGATATCTCGCGGTTCATCAAACAGGCGTCCCAAACAACCGCCGCTCCCGCCAGTCGTCCGATCACGCATAAATTCGAAGACTTCGGTTTTTGCGCGAACATAATGGCAAACATCGTCAAGTTGGGATACACCCAGCCGATGCCCATCCAGGACCAATCGATAATGTCGGTCCTTGAGGGCCGCGACATCGTCGGTTTGGCAAACACCGGCTCAGGTAAAACTGGCGCCTATCTGCTTCCGATGATCGAGAAAATCTCGAAAAATCGCAAGCTAAGGGTTTTAATCATCGCCCCGACCCGGGAACTGGCCGTCCAGATCAACGAGGACTTCCGGAACTTTTCCCGCGGCATGGGCCTTGAATCGGCCATCATGGTGGGCGGAGTCCCGCCGCGGCCGCAAATCATGCAGCTTCGGAAAAATCCGAATTTCATCATCGGCACTCCCGGAAGGTTAAAAGACTTCCAACAGCGCCGCGTGGTTAACTTCGCGTATTTCTCCACGGTCATCCTCGACGAGGTTGATCGCATGCTGGACATGGGTTTCATAGAAGATATCAAACATCTGCTGGCCCAGGTCCCGGAAAAACATCAGACTTTGTTTTTCTCGGCCACAATGCCCGAGAAAACCCGCCGACTTGCGAGCCAATTCCTGAACAACCCGGTCTCGTTTGAGATCGAGTCCAACCATTCCGCGGATAACGTGGAACAGAATTTGATCCGGGCCGGCAACGGCGCTTCGAAATTCGATGAGTTGAAAAAGCTCCTCGAAAAACCGGAGATGAAAAAAGTGATCATCTTCAACGAAACCAAACACGGCGCGGAGAAACTCTCCAAAGACCTTCAGCGCGAAGGTTATAAGGCCGAGTCTATCCACGGCGACAAGCGGCAGAGTCAGCGCCAAAAGGCGTTGTCGATGTTCCGCGAGGATAAAATTACCGTGCTCGTCGCCACCGACGTGGCGGCCCGCGGCCTTGATATCAAGGACGTGACGCACGTGATCAATTACACCGTGCCGCACACCTTCGACGACTACATCCATCGCATCGGCCGCACCGGCCGCGCGAACTCGAAAGGCTGCGCTTACACGTTCGCCTAAACAGCGGATTAAGTACAAACAAAAAAACGGGATAATCCCGTTTTTTGTTTGCGTACCCGCGCCTTCGTACGAAAAAAGGCAAGGGGTGGATTTCTCCTTAACCGCTTGCCACTACACGGTCGCCACTCACCGAGAGGTGCCGTGCTACTATCTTATCTTCGGCATTGATGTTGGGTGCCACGCACGCGCCGCCGGCCGTGAGGTTTATATTCTTAGCCTCAATGGTTTTCTTGGCAGTGATTTGCGCCCCAGCACTCAGATTAACATTCTCACCAGTGTATTCACCGGCTTTTACCTGTGCCCCGCAGCAAGCATCAAGATTTTTGGTCTTGATCACGCCGTCGGTCAGGCTTCGCAGAACTGCCCCGCAGCACATACTGGTGTTATTCAGCGTTGCATTATCGGCAGTTATAACCGCCCCGGTTTCAATCGTGGTCGGGCCGGCAGTCAAGTTCTTTGCGGTCAGTGTGGCTCCGGTATCGACAACCAGGGTTTTTACGCTCCAGTTGTTGCCCATCGCCTTACTGCCGCCACCGATATTGGCACTGACGATATCCGCCTCGCCCGCATCGGTAACTCCACCGTTCCACAAACCATTCGTCTTAAGGCGATTAACTACAACCTTACTACCCCCATTAGAGAGTTGCTCGGTTGTTATATTATCCGCCTCGAGAATACTAACGGGTTTCCCGTAACCAGTCTCGAGTTTGATACTGTTGGCAGTCAAATTCTCATCGGCCGACAAATTGCCATCAGTCAGGCTCAACTGCCCTCTGACATCCAGGCTCTTTAAGCTTACGTTCTCGCCGATTATTTCGAAGTCACCATGTGAAATGGCAACTCCGGCGGCTACACTGGTGATTCCACAGAATAAGGCCATCATTACGGCCATCATTACATTCGTTTTCATTCTTCTTACCTCCATCCATTCTTACTTTATTATTATATCATAATTATTATATTTTGTCAATAATTTTCGCCCGTAATACAAAATAAAAAGCCAGGAGACATATTCTCCTAGCTTACGGGAATTCCCGCATACAAACGCTCAAGCATATCCTGGGCACAATCACGATCGGGCAGTAAAAGATATTTTGCTTCCGGCATTACCTTGTTCCAATCGTTTTGCAACTTCCGAAGCAACCAAGCATAGGTATCTTCGGGGCTCTTGTGCAAATCCCTCTGGCCGACATTCCATAATTCCTGCATGTTGCCAAGATGATCCCACGCGTCGGCCGAGGCTAAGATTCGCGACTCCAAAGTTTTCCTGATTATATTCCAGTCGCTCCCTCGGTGCACGATTATGCCGTATTGTATTTGCACGATCTCCAACAGCGAATATTTATGCCGTTGCAATATTGGCGCGATCATCCGCGCACCGGTCACATTGTGGCCCTCGCCGTTCTCGCCGCTTCGCCCAAAAACTATTGCTCCTGCGTCATGGGATATTCCCATCGGCTGCACAAGATCGATATCGCCGCCAAACATCTCCGCCAGTATCACTGATTTATTCCCCACGTTGATGCTGTGCGTAAAAACGCTCGGGCTATAGTGCTTGCTCGCAAAACACATCCCTTTTATTTCCTCTCTTAACCCATCCAAATCACCCAAGACCAGACCTCCTCTCAATTATGATGGAATCTTGCCGATACTATATCTTTCTAATACAAACCGTGATTTTTTTCAACCACGGCGGAAAAAGAAAAGCGGCGGCATGATTTTGGCCGCCGCAGACTAAACCTCCATATCGCCCCCGACCCAGTACCCGTTACCGAACCCGCCCCGAATCTTTTTATCCTTCCAAAGGATAATGTATTCCGTGGTTGACCGGCCGGGAATTGTCAGCCCCAGCATCTCACAGGCGCCCATCATCGCATCGATAACCTTTTTGGTCCCGCTACAATACCCGTTAGCATGAAGGTAAACCTTCTTGTCGCGGAAAAACTCGCGCTTGGTCGACTCGGCGTAACAATTGAGACGGCTTAGGAACGCCGTCACCTTAGCTGTCGGCATATCCAGGTAAACCGGACTGCCGATCAGTATCGCGGTCGCGTTTTCGAGCGCCGCCGCGATTTCTTGGAACTGGTCCTTATATTGGCACCCTTTTATACATTTGCCAGGACCACAATCGACACAAGCGCGGATATCATCATCCAAAAAAACGTATTCTAATCCATTCTGGTCGATACCAAGCTCTTTTATAAGAGCGGAACCGCGCGCCATCAGGCACTTGGCCGTCAGCCCGTTCTCATGATAACTGCCGTTGATTACCACCAATTTTTCTCCCATTAACTACCTCCTTGAAGCCTTATTAAGGCCTCTCATCCCACATCCGCTCGTATTGCGGCATGAATTGTTCGTATAGCTCCTGGAACCGCAAGTGGAGCGTGTCCCCAACCGCGAATTTCCTCACCTCGTTGTTATAAAAATCCGAGGTGTAATACAGCCATTGGTACCAGAACAGGAAGAATTTCATCTTCTCCCGTACGATTGGATTGCGGACCAAAAACGGTGTCTTGGTGTCATAATCCTTGTAATCCTCCGGGGAGACAAACGCGTAATACTCATCCCAGATCTTGGTACCGCGAAACGGCATCAGGAAATTGCCGCAAATCATTTCCGGGCCAAGCTCATACAACCGCGCCATCAGCAAGTTATAGAAATTTTCGCCGTCTTCCCGACCGATGATCTTTAAGGGATCAACGATAAAGGAAAGATACGTCATTATCCCATACCGCTTCAAACGCGCGATCGCGCTGTCCAGTTTTTTGTTCTTACCGTACTCGACCGTCGGATCCTCCAAGCCCAGGCAAACCATATAAACGCCATGGCCGGCCATGAAACTTACCGTTGCCTCCGACAAAGTGTTTGCCGACGCGAATAAATAAATCTTGGTTTCGGGAAGAATCCGGTGGATCGCCTCAAGGCGTGCCCGCCAGTCTTTCTGGGTCGTAAAGTTCTCGTCCCGGATGAACAGGTATTCCGGATCATACACCCGCAAGCTTTCCGCCTCCCGGACCACCATTTCCAGCGGCCGGGAAGTTTGCTTCTCGCACATCAGCGGAGTACAGCAAAAGTCGCACGGCGGATCCATATTACATCCCATCGAGGTATTTATTGAGACCGCGATATCTGCCAGCATCTTGTCCGGAATGACCTGATAATTCTTGGCGACGTCATACAGGTCGCGGCGCGGCAAAGTCTTGTTGCTAACAATACCCCGCACGATTTGGCCTTCCTGCGCCAGCGTTGCCCAGATATCATCACATGGCCCCTGGACGATCCGACCCGCGTAACGGACAAATTCTTCCGAAAACGCCGTCGGATGATAACCGCCGACAACGATCTTGCTCTTATCGTGGCGCAACGCCCACGCGACGAATTCATCCATCCCCGTAATGTAAACCGAGCATAGATATAGCTCAACATCATCGTCATTGTAATCCCGGGTAAACATGTCAAACTCGACATTTTTACCCGGCGGCAATACGGTAAGTATCGACGGTTCCAACGCCAAACTTAAATTGGTACGCGGAAACGTCATCCCGATGATCCGGTTTCTTTTGCGGCCGGGCACCAGATCCTCAAATTTCACGGGGCGCCAAGTCTTACGACCAAACTCATTTGCCTTCTCTTTTTCCATGGTCTACCTCCTCTGGTTTTACCCTTTCAAGAATCATCCTCACTTCCGTCCCGGACGATATCCGACGGTAGTAACCGTCGGGCGCCATAAACAAAAATGACTTCCGTTTTACTTTCTTGACCTCGATTCCCAGCTCTTTTAGCCTTCTTATGTATTTCGGATCCAGCGGATCCGACCGATAGAACGTATTTTGGTCATCGGCTTTTATGCCGCACACCCGCACCATATCTTCAGGCCATGTGTCGATGGGAACCGGATCGACAATCTCGCAAATCACAAATTTCTTGTTGGGGAAAAGCCCTCCCAACTGCCTTTGCCAGTGCGCCCGTCGCTCTTCGATTGTGAACGGCTCCGTCAATTGCGCGGAACCGATGCAGGCAACCATTAGATCGTTTTCCTTCAATATCTTCTCCATCAGCCACAAGTGGCCGGGATGCAGGAACGGGATCGCCCGCCCCAAAAATATTCCCACTCTCATTCGATTCCGCCTCCGCTTTTTGATTCTTGCTGATAACGGTAAAGATCATTCCCCGCCAACAGTCATCAGGAAATTGAAGTTTGAATTCAGCCACCCGGCGTTTAAAATCAAAAAATGAAAACGCCAAACCAAAACAAAAAGTCCGCGCACTTCACAAACGCAGAAAGGGACGAAATTCGTTATCTTTTG
>Ga0172381_10003697_pt1 | contig 16072 bp, 20 predicted proteins | sample Leawel6488metaG_FD_119754 | JGI IMG/M metagenome (GOLD analysis project Ga0172381, IMG submission 119754) | Leachate microbial communities from a municipal landfill in Southern Ontario, Canada - Leachate well 64-88 metaG | ecosystem: Engineered > Solid waste > Landfill > Unclassified | place...
TTTCATTACAGAAAAAACAATGGATGTATTCACGAACAGCCTTGAGGATGATTACAACGATCCGGATCCAAATGCTCAATACAAAATAGGGGTGCGAGCGAATGAACTCAGCGTCGGGGCCGTAGACGTAATACTGTCATTATCTTAACATTCGAGAGGTAGCCGCCATGTTTTCAAGAAGAGTTTTCTTGTCCTGCCTGTATTTTGTTTTCGTTCTGACATTCATTTCATCCCCAGCATTTGCCCGTCGAGAATCTTTCATTGGACTTCGTGATGCCCCGGCTACCTATAAAGGACAGGCGGGGTATATCGTATCTGTCAAGGATGATGAATCCGGGCTTGAATTCATATCTCTTCCGGCAGGCACAGAAGGGGTGTCGCTGGATGAAAATGTTGATACTATTCTTGGGCTAACCGGCCAAGAACTCAGCCTTGATACCCAAACCGCAAATTATGTGCTTGCCGGTCCTGCCTCTGGAAGCGCTGCTGTTCCAAGCTTCAGGGCGTTGGCCGCAGATGATATCCCAGATCTTAGCGGCACATACCTAACCGCAGAAGTGGACGGGTCAACCACAAATGAGATCGAAGTAGCAGACGAGACTTTTAACGCCACGAATTTCAATGGCGGAACAGCTTCTGCAGTCAGCCAGGATGATTTTTACGACCTTTGGCATGGGATCGACACGGACGATGATGGCGACGTAGACGCCATGGATGCCACGGTGTGGGCAACAAAACAGGCAGCAGATTTAGATCTGACCACTTATGCAGGAATAACCCCCTCGGCAAACATCCAGTCCCTTTTAGGATCTGCTGACTACGCAACCGCCAGGACGAACCTTGGTTTAGCGATTGGAACTGATGTGCAGGCGTATGGTGCCACGCTTGCAGACATCGCGGATGGAACAATCACTGAAGACTTGGTTAACACTGCTAACCCATGGGCTGACAATGAGGTATCTGACACCCTGACTATCGGAGCATTAGGCTCGGTGGATGACGCTGCTATACCGGCAGGGATATCCAGAGATACTGAATGGAACACTGAGGCAAATGTCCAAACGATATGGGACGCGAATATCTTGCTCGAAACGGAGATTGACGCCAGCACTGAACTTGCGGCCTTAATGGATGACGAAACCGGATCAGGGGCTTTGGTATTCGGGACCTCCCCAACTTTTACGACCTCAATGCTGCTTACCAATGGTATAGTGCTTAGACCTGCCGCAACTACGGCCCTGCACAATATCATTTGGCAACTGCAAAATAATGATCCTGCCGTCAACGCCCTGGTGAACGCTATTGTAATGGCAAACGGGCATTCGGACGCAGGGGATAAGCCGACCATCGTTATTGATAATGTAGACCTGACCCTTCCGCTGATGTCGTCCCTAATATTCACAGACCAAGACGCTTCCCCGGATACAGTAGGCGAATTTTTCTATGACAACACTGTCGCCGGGATAGATGACGGATGTTTTGCTTGGTATGACGACGATGAAGCAAGGTATATAATTGATGTTGACACACTTCCCACGGCTTCTGAAGATGATTACGTCTTGGCGTATGACAAAGACGCTACGAAATACTATTGGAAGGCAGACGCCAATTCTGGCGCAGCCACGGCCTGGGATGACATAGCCGACCCTGACGCCGATGCTACCATCGCCTTTGCCGGATTTGAGCAGACCATTACCAGCACGCTCGATGAGGCCAGCCATTCAGTCCTGACGATCACCAACACGGATGCAGACAGGGCGGCGGCCACAACCATCCTTAGCCTCAAAGACTATGACACAGGCGATGCAGAGGCCACCTACTTGGACTGTATTGCGGATTCTGACGGAACTCCGGCCAGCGTGTTCTCTATCAATCAGAGTACGGGGGTTGTGTCAACGCTTCCTTTCGATCTTGGAGGCGCATCAAGTTTTGAATTACCGAATCAAGCCGCCTCAGACCTTACCCTTGCTTCTCTCGGTCAAATCGGGATTGACGACACGGACGATGCAATAGCATGGCATGACGGAGCGAACGGAGAGATTGCCGGAGAAGTCCAGCTATCAGCAATCCAGCATAAAACCTGGTCGTTTGACCCTGACGCTGTTTGTGATGGGGCTGTTGATAGAGTATTTATGATGACGGTCGGGGATGATGCCCCAAACGGTATCATCATAGATGAATGGAAAGTGAGCTTTGAGGCTGACCCGACAACTGAGGCTGACCTGGACCTTAAATATGCCGATGCCTTTATAGGGGTGGCAAATGCCGCCGTGATAGACGTATGCGACACGACAACCGGGGCGGCAACAGAAGACACAGACGCCAATATCAACTCGGGGGCCGCAGTCGCAAACGGGAAGGTTTTATATTTGGAGTTCGGCACGGCCTACACGGAAGCAAATCATCAGATCATTTTTGAGATCTGGTATCATGCAGAAGAGGACTAAGCCTTATGAGAAAGTTACTTTTTGCCTTACTCATTATCTTATTTACTGCCAGCTATGGGCATCCGGAGGGGTGTTATTACGCTCGACCGGCTGTTTCCGGGTGCACCGGAGATGTAGCAGATTCATATACTGGAGGAACAGGATATTGCAATCTAGCATCTGGGAGTTACAATATTTATCAGTCGTTTTCATTTACTGCAACTTCCGATTATTCATTATGCACCATTGTCGCGCAGCCATATAAAGTCGGTTCTCCAACAGGGACTATAAGCGCCTATGTATATTCAGACAATGGAAGTGGATCGCCTAATACTTCACTAGGTGGATGTTCCAATACCGTTGATTCATCGGCTATCCCTGATGGGCAAGGAGGGGCGTTACAGTCATGGACATTAACTACTCCGGTGGATATAGTTTCTGGGACAAGATATCACTATATATTCTATAAAGCCGCAGCGGACGGATCAAATTGTGTGCGGCTTCAGGCGCAACCAACCGCAGGGGTTGGTTATAATAATAGATCAGGAGATGGATCAACTTGGACGGTGGATGATAATAGTTTTGCAGGTCATTTTGAGGCGAAGAAATGATTAAATTCATAAAATCTATAGTATTAATCATTGCGTTATTGATACATCCGGTAATTGTGTTTTCCGCTACGTGGTATTTATCTCCGACCGGATCAAACGCAACCGGGAATGGCTCCATAGGAAGCCCTTGGTTTTCGCCTACTAAGGCAAGAAAATCACAGAGCGATGTTGCGCCAGGGGATACCGTTATATTCCTGAATGGGGTCTATAGTTATGATGATACCTCCTGTATGCTTGGATATTCAGGCGATGATTCTGGAACGGCTGAAAATCCGATCACATATAAAGCGGAGGACACTACCCATTCTGTTTTTCTGCATTGCAGTGAAAATCATTATGGGTGGCGGTTAGATGGAGTTAATGGGTCAGCTTATATTGTTCTGGACGGTTTTGTTATCACAAATACAGGATGCGGGGTTCGGTTTAAGGATGACCATCAGACTGCAAAGAATATTTATATAACGTCAAGATCTGAAGATTCATGGCCCCCTTCTGGTGTGGCTTTGTGGGGAGGTAGCCAAGGTGCTATTTCAAGCATGGTTAATGCCGACCACCCTGCTTATGTATCAGGGGGGACAAACTTTTTAGCCGAAAATTGTATTGTGGACACATTTTCAACCGATACGTCTGGGCATGGGGTATATTGTGCAGGTGGAAGTGGGACAGTAAGAAATTGTATATTTAGAAACATAGCTGGTAATTGCATCCAAATTCAGTCCAAAATCGGCTATGAAATACTTGGAGATTTCAACATCCACCACTGCACAATGTATGGAAGCGGTTTGGCGAATGGTATTTATTCATCTGTTTATGCAAGCACCGGAGTGGGCAGTGTTGGGAATCTCACTATTTACAATAATTTGATATGGGACAACGCACAATATGGCATAACAATAAAAGTTGAAAATTCAGGAACATACGCCGGTGTTTACATTTACAACAATACCATATATTCAAATCTATATGGGATAAGATTGTCAGAGGTGACTTCCGGTGTATTTACGGCAGGGGCAGTTAGAAATAATATTGTGGTTGGAAATAACACGGATTTGACCTCAACTTATCATGATGTTACCAGCGTTACCAAATCAAACAATCTTACCTCGGCAGGCACGGAAGGTGATGGGTATGGTGTCATAGGGTCATTTGCAACCGCAGATTTCGTATCTACGGATTCAGCCAATGCGGACTATCTGAAGATTGACGTGGCCAATAACGCCATTGACGCCGGGTATGATGTTTCCGCCACAGTGACAGATGACTATTGGGCTGAGGATCGGGACGCCTCCATAGATGTTGGGGCGGATGAATACGTTCCGTCAGTGGATGAAATAGCACCTACAGTGACAGGGATAGCAGGAAACGGCGATCAGATAGTAGTCACCTTCAGTGAAACAGTGGTCACGACCGGATATGATGCCGGGGATCTGAAAATCAATGCGGGTGGGGCTGATATCAACCTGTCCGATCCTACCGGGACCGGATCAACCCGGACATTTACTGCGGCGACTGCTATCGAGTTCGGCCAAACTGTGACATGCGACTACTCAGGCGGGGCCGGGGATATCACGGACGATGCCGACACACCAAATGACATGGCCACTTTTAACGACATGGTGGTCACCAACAATACCCTCGATACGACTGATCCAGAGATTGAAATCACAACCCCTGCAGACAACCCGCACAATAATTCAACAACTGGCACAACTACAATCGAGGGAACGGCCTCAGACAATGACAGCGTTTCTAGCGTTACCTGGGCCTGCCCGACATGCACACCATCAAGCGGAACCGCTACAGGAACGACATCATGGAGTCAGGCCGATATCTCCCTTGCAGTCGGAGACAATACGATCACCGTTACAGCACATGATGCGGCAGGCAACACCGGGACGGATAGCGTGGTTGTGGCCGTAAGTGCAGCCAGTGGTGGAGGATCAGCGTCATGTGGCGCGGGAAGTGGGTCTGCCAGTATTGGATCGGGCGCTGGAAGTGTAGGTTTCGGCCCATAAACAAAGGAGGGATTGTTATGTGGAATGCTTTGCTTTGGCTAACAATTTGGATTGTTTATTTCATTGCGCTTTCAACATTTGGTATCTTTTTTTGTTTCACGAATTGTTGAGTTAATTGAGGAGTTAATCTTATGACAAATACCCCAGAAGAGTGGAGAGTAGATCAAGCTGAATTTCAGGGTTATGTGAGAGCGCGACTAGAAGAAAATACGGGTGCCCATAAGACAATATTTGATAAGTTGGATTCGGCTGAAGCTCGGTTGCGTATTGCAGAAGAAGCCGTAACAATCCTCAAGGTCAAGTCCGGGCTTATTGGGGGTATTTCTGCTGGTATTGTTCTGATCAGTCAATGGATTTGGGAGACCATAAAAAAATAGGAGACATCACCATGGATGCGAAAGATGCCAAAAATGTTGATGAGTATAGTCATGTCGTCCGCAATGCAGTACAGTCAATTAGGGGAATATTTCGAAGGTTTGACCAATACTATATCATTCATAATCTTGTATCTGCAGAGCTTCAGAAAGTAGATGATGCATCCAAGAAAATAAGTGAAATGTTGGATCATGAATCAGAATAGAAAAGCATTTCTTGACATGATTGCAGTGAGCGAAGGCACAAAGGGCCTGGGTGACGACGGGTACAATGTCATCATTGGAAACTCCTTGTTCTTTTCGTACCGGGACCACCCAAGAAAAATCATCTGGGTGAAGAGAATTCAGCGGTATTCAACAGCAGCAGGTAGGTATCAAATCCTTGAATGGATTTATGATCATTATAAAGCAGCTTTAAAGTTACCAGATTTTGATCATGAATCTCAGGATAGAATCGCCGTTCAACTGATCAGGGAATGTCATGCTCTTGAGGATATTGACGCCGGTAGGTTCGACGTTGCGGTGATTAAATGCCGGTCCCGGTGGGCATCGTTTCCGGGCGCTGGCTACGGGCAGGGAGAAACCAAACTTGAGAAACTCCGCGGTGCATACTTGGATGCAGGTGGAAAAATAGCATAGGAGGCGTATGAAACCAATGGAAGAAAACAAAGACGTGTTGGACGATGTAGGGACGGTACTTGATGGAGCGGCGGATGTTGGCCGGGCAATACCAGACGCCAGAGTCCAGGCAGGGGTCGTGATATATGACGTGGCCAAGAAAACAGGCATGATTGCGGCTCTTGGAAACATCCTTAGAAGGGCATGGGGCTTTATCAAGAGCAATAACTAATTTTATTTTTGTTGTGCTCTGTAGGGTACATTCTTCAGTAGTTCCTCAGAGCACAACATTGAGGTAATGATGTCAAAATTCTTAACTGAATTAGAAATGAAACTTAGGCCGGACAGTGACGAAATTTATGTTCTTATCGCGCCCCTGGTTTATTATTCCAGCAAGCTCAAGAAAGAAGTATATATGCAATCGGGTTTTCAAACTGACCTTTCCTCCGTTCCAAGGGTCCCAATTATTTATGAGCGATTTGGGAATAAGGCACACCGGGAGGGAGTTTTGCATGATTACCTTTTCAGGATAGATTCCGATCCGGTTGTCTCATTCATGACCGCAAATGCCATCTTCCTTGAGGCCATGCAATGCAGGGGAAAGCCGATAGATGTACAATATGGAATGTATGCTGGAGTAATCATCGGTGGTTATCCCCACTATCACAAGCGGCGGGTGATGGATGATCTTTGAACCCCCTTCATTACCATCTCAAATTCATATTGAATGCATTGAGCCTTGTGTGAGGCTTCATGCAGTTCCGATATCAACCAGGAAGGCGTATATTTCAAATTGACTCTAGCGAGTATCCTTTGGATACCTTCAGCAAGGCTTTTGGCTTGATCTCTATTGTATCGTCTTGATGATTCTGCTCCCATTTACTCCCCCTCATTAGCAGTGGTATCTCGGTTCGCGGCCACCGTATGTTGGGACAAACTTCTCACACTTTGGCCACGGCTTTCCAGATACAACCCTCCCATGATCATCGCAAATACGAAGCATTTCCCCCCCGCACTCGGCGTTATGGGATCTGATCCTTGATAAAGTTCTACCTCACAAACATTGTTGTTTTCATTCCCGTTTTCATCTTTAAAATAAATTCTGTATGTAGCCATCATTCCCCCCTCTCATTAGCCGCAACCATAGCCGGGATCAGAATTTCGTCTACCTTCATACAAACGGCCTGGATAGCAGATGCAAGGTTCTGATGTTCGCCCCTTACACGGCGGGCCTGGGCCTCTTTTAAGATTAGGTCGGCAATTTTCTGGATCATACCTTAAAAGCCTCACACTTATTGCAATCATTGTCCATTCTCATGCAAGGAGAACCATCAAAACATTTCGTTACTTCCATTTTATAACTCCTTATAACTTCACTTAGTGAAGTTACCAGTTTTCAGGGAAAAATCTTTCAGCGCCTTATACACCTTACTTTGTGAAATATTCATTTCATATGCTATTTCTTTTACACATTCTCCTTTATTTTTTCTTTCTAGTATTTCATCAATTTGACTTTGATCTTTACTACTATTATTTGTTTTCATTTCTTGCATTTCTGCCGGAGGAATTCTATCACGAATAACTGTAGAGCTAACTCCTAGTAAAATTGATATTTCTTCAATAGATAATTCTCCTTCTTTGAAGAGTCTTAAAATTACTTTATCTAAATAAGATACCTTGTCTTCTTTTAATGAATCTAAAACATTTAATAAGGGAAGTTTAAACACTGGCATTAACCTCCATCTTTTTACCGGGTTTATATTTGTAAAATACTCCTCTCTTTGACGATATTACATCAATTTTATCCATCTGAACCAACGAATCAATAATACTTGCAAATCCGGCAGAATCCTTGCATCTTCGATGCATTCTACGAAACAAAACAGAATGAGACATTTCAATACCAGTTTTGCGTAAAATTTCTAATGCCAGATCATTCATGTGGCTTTCGATAGCAGACCCGACACGTTCAAGAATTTCCGACATTCCGCCTTCAATTGATTCCAATAGTTTTACTGCTGTCCAGAAATGATCTTCTGTTACAACCATATCATTTGATTCTGAAACAGATAAGAGCATGGCGCACTTCAATACATGATCATGCTTTCTCTGGTAATAAGGTTCAAGTTCTGTTGTTGGGCTATCTCCAATAGCCCCATCCTCATACCATTCTTTAAAGACTTTATCGCATTTTTCAGTTACCTTCATTTCTCCTTCAAGATATGACATATCTTCCAAGTCTTGGATAAGAGGTTCACGCATTTTTGTATTCAAATAGGGATCTGCAATACGCTGCCCTCGCTCTCCAGTTATTATTAATGTTCGGCCTAAGAATCCCAACTCCAAAGTTGAAGCAGGAAAGATGTCACCAAACTGGCTTGGCGTAGTTCCTGCCAACAAAACCGGGCATGGATTCCTAACTTGAACAAATCCTTTTCCTCGGGTTAAAAAATCTAGTTTTGCATTAGCCGTAAATGCAGCAGTTAAAAATGTAACCAAATCCTCGACATAAGTTTTTCTGCTGAACATATTCCCAAGTTCATCAGCATGAAGCAAAACACTTCCATCGGGACGAATTTTTCCGGATGGCGAAGCTTCAACTCTATTCATCAAGTCTGTCAATCCTTCGACAGTAGTACGTTCATGTACCGTTTTTATCTTTTTGTTCTCTGAAATCAGATCTAATCCAATGTTCATTGAAACACTTTTCCGACACGATGCTGTTTTTGCTACCAAAATTGTATACAAATTAGGATAAATTATATATGCTTTTCTATTAATCCAAATATTTCGTTTTACTGTAGCTGAAATCATTGTCAATCCCACCCATAGATGAAACATTGGAGGAGATTCTTGCTTAACAATATAGTCTTTGTACGCATACAAAAAACTATCGTAGTTTCGAGACATAGAGGACCTCCTAAATGATGAAGTCCCCCTCCACTTCTGGATTTGTATCCGTTATTTCAAGAACTACAGGCGCCCATGGCACACCCCGTGTAGTCAGTTCTTGATATTTTACGTAACAATACTTGCCTATCAAGGCATCTGGGTTAATCCATAAATCGTAACGTTGATCACGGGTGAATCCTGATCCTACCCAAAAAGGCTCTTCATTATTTGTCTGGCATCGTAATGACCCGAGACAGTTTTTTGGCTCGCCATGGATAGATATCTCCTCTTCATATCCTATGATCTCATAGTAATCTTTTTGAGTTGGTTTAATTTTAAACATCGAAGATGTCCGTTTAGTTTCATAGAATGCATTAGAATTACGAATAATAATCCCTTCAAACCCTAACGAATAGTGTGCATCCAAACTTTCAAGAATTCCTTCAAGGTCATTTTTAGTAGAGTATGGAACTCTTACTAGAGAAGAAGTTTGAGGAATTGCTTTAAAAATTTCATCTAATTGGCGTAGACGTTTAGACTGAATATTCTTATCTATAATATCAAATACATGAAATTGTATTTCTTGTGAAAGTGTGTGTAAAGAATTTGATCTCTTTACTATTGAAAGTATTCCTGATGCCCCTGTCATAGATAATTCATGACTGTAAAATTCTCCATCAATATGATCGAGAGTCATATATTTTTGTAAATCTCTATTAATATGAGGAAGACTTATTATAATGTTTCCTTCACTTGAAAACAGTAAATATGTACCATCAGGTTGACGTTTTGCTCTTCCACGTAGCCCATTTAATTTAGGTTGAATAATGTAAGGCGGATGCCATCTATTTAATACAACATTAGCATTAAAAGGTTTTGCTAACATTACTCCTTGTCGAGCCATAAATATCTCCTATTATCCGTTAGAGTTCCAAAGTATCCATTTCGCCCCAGCTAGGCCCTATAGATAATTCAACAGGAATTTTTCTTTCAATACCCCAAATGGATATTGGAATGTCAAATGCTTCAAGTAAAACTTCTGCTCCGGCTTTCCATTCATCTTTTGGTACAGATATGTAAAGGCCATCATGTAAATCCAGAAGCACACGATAGTGTTTTGATGCTTTATTCAATGCAATTTTTGTCAAATCGGTGGAGGTGCTTTGAGGAATAAAAGCACATCCGGCTTTGTATACAGATTCATCTATATGGTCGAAAAAAACTTGCCTCCGGCCAAAAGGATTGTATAGTGTACGTGATGTGTTTATGCTATCTTCAACGTGGCGATAGTAAACATCAACAATTCCTGGAAAACTAGAGTGGAATTTTGCCTGATCTGTTTTTGCTTTAGCAAGAGGAATGTTAGCAGCATGGGCAAACCCGAAAGGCCCCATTCTATAATCCGAATTTCCTGTTATTGAGATTCTATTATTATAACGAATCATAAAATAACTGGATGGAACTCTTACACAATATATTTTTCCTTTATGGTCAACCTCTTTGATATCACAACTTTCTGTATTTGCTTTAGTTCTATTATTAAAACTTATACTATACAGTCTTTTTCTTCCTGGCCTATCACTATATCTTAGCAAGGTTTGAGTTCCAGAAATAGCCGCAAGAGTTTGCATAAATATAGCGTTTTCTTCATTTGTTGTTATATAATGATTTGTATTTCTTTTGTTTTGAGAAGATGATCCATCCCAAAAGACAGATTCTGTTAGTATAGTTAATCTTTGGTCCTGAGATAAATGCATTAAATTATAAGAAAAAGTTTTTTTCTGTAATGAATTAAGTAGAAACTCCATTGTATGTAAATCTTTGATATCGAATGCAATTCGCCGGCCTCCAACATGGCAATCACATGGTATATCTGCAAATGGAATTTGTAGATCATTTAATAGAAATCTTAGTCTGCTTATTTTTCGCTCTTTTACTAGATGGTATCTTATCTTATTATAAGATATACTTCCATCAGCTTGAATTGCAACTATTAATGATAGCATTGAATTTGAAATATTGAGACTTTCAGCAACATTATAATTTCCTACAACTGGAATTCTTACATCTCGGGAATTTAGATCTTTTGCAAGTATGTCCCTAACATAATTATTCGCTGTAATATAAGGTAAGCGATGGTCTGGAGTCATAATAACATCAATTGCAGTTCCTGTAAGATGTACCATTTTTCCATCATAGTCATATTTAAGTATTTCAGGAACTATAAAACTAATTTTGCCGTTATCCCATTGGGCAATTGAAACTCCCTCTTGGAGATCTTTAAATTTAATCCATCCTTCTTGAGTTAAAACTTCATGATCCCCAAGCACACATCCATGTACAAGCGATTTTACAACAACATAGTTAGGATCGTCTTTGGAAAAGCCTGGATTGTCATAAACAATAGCTCCGACAAAAAGATGAATCTTTCCACTTTCAGCAACACGAATGTAGTTTTCATCTTTTGAATAATATGCGACAATCCTTGCTTCTGCTTGCTTTTGATCTGCCCCTACAATAATATGACCTTTTTCAGCAACAAAAAATGTTCGTGCTGCTCCACGTTTCACATTCTGCAAGTTGCGGCCTTTCCCTGAATAGCTTTTTCTAGATGACAAGCGCCCCGTTTTAGTTCTCCCGAGAGAGTAGCTGCAACGAAAGCATCCGTCCTCTATGTTATCTTCACTAAACAACGATAAAAATGATTTATCTTCTTTAAGTTCTGCGATCAAAGTTGGTAGAGGCGACTGGTATTTATAAGCCAGTTTTTCCAATGCTTTTTTGTCGGTAGTTCTGCTTTTTGTTCCTTTTTTGTAGTATGGTTCCCAACCAAGTTCATCATACAGTACAGATGCAACTTGCTTTGGTGATGCAGAGTTAACAGGATGCCCGACAATAGCCTCAATCTCATTTTCTTGACGGGCAATGTCTTGTTCAATACTTTTATACACTTCTGGAAGCCTATCCATATCGACAGGAATCCCTCGAAGATTCATCCTAAAATAGGGTTCCAAAACATTTGCATAAAGAGTAGTGTATGCATTGAGCATATTTTCTTCTTTAAGTTCTTTTATCATCTCTTCAATGGACCAGAGAGTCCCGACACAATCCATTAAATTGTATTCCCAATGATTATGCTCCATTCCAGACCGAATGGAAGATCGTTTTGTTTCCTCATCATCATCGCGTTTGTAGAATTCCATATCAGTATAGATTGATATGATTGTTTCTAAATTATGAGGAAGTTCACTATAGAGGCATCCATGCATAAGCATAGAATCCCATTTAGCCATCTTCAATTCAATCCCATGGTTATGCATAATTTCCCAATCAAAGAATACGTTTTGCCCGGCAAGATTCAGCTTAGGCAGCACGTCAGAAAGCTTTTCCCATAAGCTAGTTTCTTGCTCAAACGACCAATAGTCTGATCCATTTCCCCAATAAAGAGGAATGCATATGCCCTCAAACCTTGACCATGCAAGACCAATGCATGATAATAAAGAATGTGGTGTTTCGACATCAATAACAACTATTTCATGTCGGGTTTCAACAAGCCAATCTAGGATTTCAAAAACCTTTTCAAAACTGGGTTGGACTATAAAGTTATATTCAGGAAATTCAAAATCCTCCTTTTGCAATCGTGCAACTTTAGTCAAATCAGCTACAATCAAAGGCCATTGATTGTAGTTGGAGTAATGAAGAATAGAAGGATGAAACGTAGGAACAACAATACAATCATGTTTGATTACATCCTTAGAACGGAGAACAGATCCCCGATAATTTGTTATGCCGGTTTTGCTTGTAACTGTTTCTAGAGCATATGATCCAAGCGGAACTAAAACTTTTGGCCCTTCAAGATTGTTTATTTCTTCGATCAACTGTGCCCGACCTTCCGCAAGTTCCTGAATACCGGCACGACTAATCTTGTCTCCAGGTGCCCGATGCTTTAAAATGTTTGTTAAGTAAAGTTCCCCTCGATAAAGTCCAGCCATCTCAAGAAACTGATTAAGATATTTTCCGGCTGATCCTTGAAAAGGTTTGCCTTTTCGCTCCTCTTCTGCTGCTGGGGCTTCTCCAATGAGAACAACTTTTGCAGCAGTATTGCCTTCTGGCGGTACGTAAGTTTTCATTATGAAGTCCTATTGCAGTCTTTTTTGTGTTTACGAACATCTAACATCCAGTCATCCATAAGGTTAATACATTGTTCATATTCATCTATGAAATTAAGCCATTGATCCGTAGAAATATCCACATCATTTTGGATAATAATTCCGAGATTTTTAACCTTATTGGCAATAGAAGCGATTTTAATAACTAGCTCTTTGTTGGCTTTTATTATCATCTTTAATTCCTCTCCATCAATTTATAAAACAATTCACGGGTTTTTTGAATGTCATACATTGCTCCATGCGCTTCTTCTTCATTAATGACAATTCCGCATTCTGAAGCAACGGTACCCAATTTGAAGTTGGGCATTTCATGCCGGGTTTTAACAAGTTTCAATAAAGCAAGTTGCATAACATCAAGAGGAGGATAGTGGACAAAAGATCCGAAATATTTATCTCCGCATTTGTTAAAAAATGCACGCATAAAATCGTAGTCGAAAACAGCATTATAGCCAATAAAGATAAATTTATCTGCTCGATTATACTTGTTTACATATAAGGAAAGAATAGTAGAGATTTCCCTGTAAACAGCTACAGGATCAGAAAACTTAGCAATTTCTTCCTTCGTCATCCTATTAATTTCCAATGCTTTTAAATCCACAACATCTTTTGGAAAGGGCCGCAAGAAAAAATGATGCTCCTTATGGCTTCTGGGAGTTTCGATAATCATACCAATTTCTACAATTCCATTTTTTACTGAATCAAGACCACATGTTTCTAAATCCACAAAAAGCTTTTTTATTGTGTTCATAGTTGCTCCGGTAGAATTAATGTTTGTTTTTTCAAATGAATAACTTCGGCTTTTTGGTCTTTAAGAGGCTGAATGCTTCTCTTTGCCATCTCTAAAAGCCCCATCATCAAGATACCATCATGTAAAGGACCCGAAACTTGAACAGACCCGATTGCAGGATCAAACTCAATTTGGATTGTAATTTTAGGCATTATTTTCCCCTTCTTCTGATTCTGAATGAAATCCTTGAACCCAAGCTTTCATTTTTAAGAATGCTTCATGGTTTTGCTCGATTACGATTGAACGGCGTTCGGATAAAGTTGCAGCGACAGCAGTTACGCCAGATCCACAACAAGGATCTAGAACAATTGCATTAGGAACAGTTGATATTTTTATCAACTCTTGAATTAATTCTGTGGGTTTTTGTTGAGGATGAATCCGAGAAAGTGTAGATGGCCGACACTTTTCAAAAACATCCGAGGAGGGATAGTTAAGACGCCGAACGCCTTTGGAACAGAAAAGGATGGCTTCATACCGGCCCATGAATTTGTAATCAAAGTCGGTGAATCCGCCGCCTTCTTTTACCCAAATTAAGGGAATCACACGAACGTCAAATTCCCAAGAACGATCTTTTTCAAAAGGAACAAAAAAATCTTGTTTATCTTCTGTGTAAACGTGCCAAAGATTCATCAAATAGTTTCGATAAAAGTTGGCATGCTGCATACCGACAAACATATACATATGAGAATCTTTTTTCAAAACCCGAAAAAGTTCGGGCATAAGGTTGGATACTAAATTTTGTGCTGTTTCAGCAGAATCATCATAAAATGTTTTCTCTCCTCGGGGACCTCGAGATGAAGCAATCACATCGGCGTCAATGCCCCACGGTGGATCAAAAATAATCAAATCAATGATTTCATCGTCAAGTTTTTCTTTAACAATATCTACGGAGTTTCCCTCAAAGAGGGTATAGGGTACAGATGGAGAACATACATCATTTGTTTCTACATCTCGACGTGCAATTTCAGTTAATACAGCCAGTTCACGCATTTTGTCAATAGTTTTCAATGCTTGTTTTTTGGATCCGAAATCGGCCAACTGAGGAGCATATTCGATAGATTGTATCAAAGCTAGATCTTCGGATAGAGTTCCAACAGAAATGCCGAGAAACTTGGCAGTATCTTCTTGAGACCATCCGGAGGATTTGTGCCCCTTAACGGCCGATCCATGCTCTTCCTGGAGCAAGGCGTGGATTTCACACCTTAACTTGGCCTGCTCGCTCCAAGTTAATTCTTTATGAAGATTTTCATCATGTTCAATAACTTTTTGCATCACGGACGATACATCTTCTTTATATGTTGCTCTGATTGTTTTCAAACCTAGATTTTTATGGCAAGTTAATCGGCGAAATCCTCCAATAAGCTCATTCTTTTCATGTTTCAAAACGATGGGATTTAGTAGGCCGATTCTTGCAATGCTGCTTTGAAGAGACTCGATATCGCCAAGATCTTCTCGGGCGCGTTCGCCAATAAATATATCATCAATTGGGACAATGTGGATTAGGTTTTCTGGAATAGCTTTTGCCATATTTGAATCTTCTTTTTTAGCCATAAATCTCCTTAAAATAAAAAGCGGATACGCAGTTAACGTATCCGCTTCAGATAATTACAAATGGTTATACGATAAAATATCCTTCAACTTGATTTCGGATGATGCCGCTTCCGCTAGGATATTCACGATGGGTAACTCTAATTCCCACCTTCTCCTCGAAAAGAGATTCGAGGTCAAAGCCATCTTCTTCCCACTCAAGGCTCATTGCTTCCATCATAGCTTTCAAGTTCCACAATGCGCTTGGCAGAAGTGAAAGATTCCAAGCAATGACCTTCTCTTCCATCTCACCTTCAACACATTTGGCAATAACCAAAATGCCGGGATTCCCATCTTTTGAGGATTTCAGTTTCGTGCTGGGTTGGATTTCCACAATGTATCCACCTTCCGGGAACAATTCAAATGAAGAACTTTCAACATCATCAAGCCGTACATTAATTCTTGCCATAACTATTTTCTCCTTATTATTTGTTTGTTTATAACTTCACCAGTTGAAGTTACGTTGAAATAAATTGCCCATCAACTAACTTTCCTCCTTTCGCTCGGGCAAGCATCTAAATTGAATATTTGGTACTGTGCTCAAGGGCCAAAACAAGGGCAAGGCAAGGCGCTAAAATTAGGCCTAGGCCAAA
>Ga0172381_10003699_pt1 | contig 16066 bp, 26 predicted proteins | sample Leawel6488metaG_FD_119754 | JGI IMG/M metagenome (GOLD analysis project Ga0172381, IMG submission 119754) | Leachate microbial communities from a municipal landfill in Southern Ontario, Canada - Leachate well 64-88 metaG | ecosystem: Engineered > Solid waste > Landfill > Unclassified | place...
TGTTTGTTGCGAGAACGGTAACAGATAATGGCGAGTACCAAAACAAACAAGCCAAGCACCGCCAAAGTAAAAGCCACAAAGAATGCCGGTAGAGCAACGGTTTCTCCACTATATCCAAGGAGCTTTGCAACCCACAGTAATACCGCCGCAATGGGAATGACAAATATCATTAAAAATGCCTCCCCGAACCAACTTAATATATCTGTAATTAACTCGAACATTTTTCTTCCTCTGTGGGTTCCGCTTCCACCATTTTTGTATTTTCCAAAAGGTATATTCCCAATCTTTTATTCAGGTTTTTACAGAATGGCCGGGTGTACGCTTCATAAAATAAGTCCTTTACTTTTGCTAAAGCACAACTGACAACCACCTGAGGGTCAACCCGCCCCCGTATCTCATGATTTTTCCCTTCATACAGAATAGTAAACTTTCCGTTATCATAAAAAATAACAGCAAGAACATTTCCAAATTGTTTGTGTGTGTAGAATACTATTTCGATTTTACGAGCAACTTGAATAGTTACGGCAACGTCGTCTTCTGCATCTTCAAGGTGAATACATGCACCTGAAAGCAGTTTGTAAATTCCTGTAGTTTCGTAAACTCGGTCGTCTAAAACATCGTAACTCATTTCCGTAAGTCCCGAATTTAAAACATCGTACCCATTTTTCTCAACTTCTACTTCATTCACTTTATCTCCCTTTTCATCAAACAAACAATAAACACATGATGTGATACTCTCTTCATTTTTGGAAGTTGCTGGAATATATTCTGATTCCATACCACCATTGCAGGGGCACTCATATCTACAATAATTACTCCCCACGTACTTGTCCTCTTGAAAAGGGCACTTCTTTCTCATAACAGAAGGATATTCAATCTTTATCATAATACCTCCACAACTGAACCCGACTTGTTTTTAGAAACTTCGAATACCCTATCCGCACCGGCTATAATGTCCTCTCGAGGGGCTCGTTCGTCCGATATGGTAAGGATTTGGATTCCCAGCTCTTTTGCTATTTCGTGCATCATGCCAATTGCCCTTCTGTTTGGCTCTACCCCTTTAAGATGTTTAAAAGGCTCATCCATTAAGAAGACCGGAGAGGATTGCTTTTTAAACGACCAGCAAGCACAGCGAAGGGCCGCCGCCGCTATATCAACAGTTCCCATGCCGGTAGATGCTAATGGGTCTGCTTCCATGCCGTCCCGCTTAAACTTTAATTGGCAAGCTGTCTTACCAGCACGTTCTTCAAATCTGGCAGTAAACTCGTACGGATCATCAAATACAGCAGACTCCGCATGTGTTACAGTTTCAGCGATACGGAACTCTAACTGCCTTTGTGTTTCTAACGAAACGATACGAACTATAGACTTTGCTTCTTCCGCTATTAAAGCATCTTGCTCTAAACCATCTAATTGGTTTTGGAATTGAGCCAGTTGCTTTTCGACTTCTGCTTTCCTGCCGCAAAGTCTATCATACAGACTGGTTAGATTTTTTAACGGCATCACATCCATCCTTTTGCAACCACAGTAGATTCCAGCTCTGCAATTACAGCTTCTAACTCAGCTTCCTTATCTTCTATCATTTCCTCCAAAACTGAATCCTGCTGTTTTGCCGCTTCGATAGTGGTAAAGCCCATTTCATTCAACTGCTCCATATTTGCGGTGAGGCGGCCTTTTGCTTGTTCAAACTTCCCCTGCTGTTCCTCAACCAACTTCTTCATTCTCAATAACTTATTTATATCAGCCATTACAATCTCCTTCTATTTCCGGTAACAATACATGGGCGATACATCTTTCTTCTGGAATAATATCCCCTGTATATTGGTCAATAAGTTGCATTTCCGTACTACTGCGTGTTCCCCCGAACTCGGCCAGACAAAGAACCGGGTAACACTGGTACACTTTTGTAGGCTGGCAATGTATCACGTAACGAGCATTCCAATTTCCTTTCTTATACTTAGGAGCCCCTGAAATCCATTCTAATTTTGGAATATTCATTTTATTCCTCCTCCCATTCCTCTACAAACTCTAACGCATCTGGGCTGGTTACTGTCAAAGCCGCTACATCTTTTAATAAGGCAAGAAGCCCCTTAACACCAGCGTGATCTCTATCATAATCATTATCCTCAGGTTCCTGGCACATGTCCCGGAAAATTAAAACATCATCGTTAAATATTTGTACGTAACCCTTTCCGCATTCGTCAATACAATTCACTTGCTTAATCACTGCCATTTTATTCCTCCTTCAAGGTTTCTTTGGCGGCTGTATCCCCGCCTTGTTTTTACTTCGTGGTTGGTAGCCCTGTATTTGTTCTTCTGCATCAGACCAAGCCCAATACACCAAGTATGCCGGGCCGAATGTTATTAACAGTATCCCGGCAATTAGTACAATTACCACCACAAAGACTAAATGCTCATCCATTACTGTCCCCTTCGTAATTTTTTAGGTGCTCCTAATGGGGGAGCAATTTCTAATTGAATAGCGCTTGATATCACTTTTATATAGGTGCTGGTATGATCTGAAATAAACAAAGTCCCATCAGATTTTTCCCTAATGTGAATGTGCGCCCCATTTTCCAATCGAAGCACAAGTAACTCAGGACAAGCTTCTAATATTTTCATCGCCACCTCACAAATAATCCATAACCAGTTGGCGGACATTCCGCTTCACTTTGTTTTGCTGGAAATACCTTTCCAAGTTTGCTTCAAAATCCAATTCCAATTCCCCCTCCATTTTTAATTGGGAGATGAAAGCCTCATACCTTGCATCCTTTTCCTTTTTCTGGTCTAAGTGCTGAGTAGAATACAAAGCCCCAAATTCAGGAATCAGCAAACTATCGATAGTAATCTTTCCCCCTGTTCTGCATAACAGATACGCATATCGTGGCTCCCCAATCTGGGCCGCAGACTGTATGGTAGGGCTGCCAGGATTCAAAACAATCTTCCCATCCGCCGAGGCCTGAAAACTTTTGTGGTTATGGCCGGTCAGCAAAACATCAATTTCATCAGGCAGGATAGCCAGCATCTGGTCTACTGATAAATCAGTACAGCCCGGCCATGGAGGGGTATTACCATTCCAGACCATCACATGCCAGACCGCTAAACTAACCCCCCCAATGTTAATCGGGCACATAACCTCTTCCGGGTCTTGTAGCCAGTATCCGTTCCAAAGAATATTAACAGTACCAGCCTCTTCCAACACATGCAATCCGCACTTCTCGTATAACTCAACATTGTGTTGTGGTAGATCGTGATTCCCTGCTACTGTATAAAACTGTTCAGGCATACAGGAAATTGTCTTACCAAGTAATCGGGGAGAGGGCTTCCAATGGTCGAATACGTCCCCCGAATGTATTATTGGCACATTGTACTTTTTCTGTAATTTACAGAACCAATCAACCATCTGCCATTGTGCGTCCCAATGATTATCTTCTCGGCAAACTGGCTGGTCTTCACGTAGATGCCAATCCCCTGTTAAGATTGCAACTACATTCTTTTCTGGTTTATTCCCCCTTTTCATTAGAAACCTCCTGCCAAAACAATTCCGGATCGCTACCATTGCAACATAACCGGTATCGTTTCCTATGTTCACACTTTCTGGTATCCGGCATTGTATCGAGAGAACAGTCCTCTTTAATTACTTCTTCCATCCATTCACATTCTGGACAGCCGGAACAGCTCTGTCTTTTTAAAAGACGAAATCTTTGCACTTGCATAATATCACCGTCTAAAGATTGGTTATTGCAAACAGAAAACCGGTAAACTCTTCCCTTACATTCTGTTAATTCTTCATCGCTCCGCATAATGGGCACTCCTCTGGAAATTCATCCTCATAATTTTGCAGTGCTTCGTTCCAAGCAATTTCAGCTTGCGCCAAAGCCCGCTTACCAAACTCAATTGCATTCAAACTGGCATGAATCGATTCATGCCTGTGCCTGATAGTTTTTATATCCGCATTTAATGAAATTGCACCCTCAATCTGTTTTTGTATGGTGATTGCGGGTTTTTTGTGCCTTAATAATTGCCGGTTCTCCGTAATACCAATAATAAGCATTTTAAGCTTATGATTCTGCGTTTGCATAGTTTTTAAGGCACTATGTATGCCAAGCGCATTATCGGCTAAATTCAAGGCTTGTTCTAAGCCTGTAAATTGCTTCAATGCTGTTTTATTTACGGCTATCTGCTTTAACAAGTAATCCAGCTTCGTTCTCTCCTGCCGCAAGCCATTCAACTCACCTTGTAACTGCGTGGCGAGTTTTAACTGGTTCCCGAATGTATCTAAATCGGCAAACTCAGTTAAAGCCTCTTTTTGGATGGTTAGTTGCTCCTCAGCGTATTTCGCTTTCGCTCTTATTTGCCGCTCATGGGAGCTCAGTGAAGCTAAGACCGTATCAATTTTTTCCAAGTTGGCAAGCTGGTTAAAGGTTCTCGCAACTTCCCCGGCAGAAGCCTGTAATAGAAAGAATGGGTCCGCTTGCCCCTGGATATTTAACTTGCGATCAAATCCGTGGGCCTGATAAACTTCTTCAGGTGGTTTTGCACCGAAGGCAACAAACTCTGTTTCATTCACGAAATACTGGTTCTTTTTGCCTTTTACCCTTCTTATTACAGTGCCGTCAGTAAACTCAACGGAGACTTCAGTTTCACCACCCCAACTGGAACGAAACTCATCTCCATTCGGTTCATTAAATAGAACCCAAATAAGGGCCCGGAAGATTGCGGACTTCCCGGCATCGGTAGCGCCAATCACCACATTTACACCGTCAGTAAAATCAACCACTGTGTATCTGTGGGATTGGAAATTCTTTATAATTAATCTTAGTATTTTCTTCATGCCCCCGTACTCCCAAAACCACCACGAGATTCCACACCCGGAATATAATCAATTGGCGGCAGGATTTTCACAGTGGGAACTATTTGAAATTGGCACAGTCTTGTTCCCGCAGGAATAACAAGTGCATCAGTCATTTGTCTAATCCAAATGAAACTTGCCAACCAGTAATCGTTCTCCCCACAATAGTCATTATCAATTACCCCAATACCATTCGTAAGCATAAGTCCATACCGGCCAAAGGTACTGGAACGAGCGGACAAAATTGCGTGGCAATTTGCCGGGAGTCTAATCACCACTCCCAAGTCTATTGTTTGCGCCGGAGTATCCCTGTCAAACGTAACTGTCTGTGCGGTGCATAAATCAAATGCGGCGGAACCTTTTGTGGCTACTCCCCCAAGTTGGTCATATAATTTTTGCACTTCTGCATTCCTGTATTTCACCCCAATGATTGCATGGTTCTGGGGCTGGTATAATTCCTGTTCTGTAAACATTATAACTTCTCCTCTTTAATCATTTGCATCCGCTCAATTAACTGCGGGCAGATACTAATACGGTACGATATATTTCGGGCAAGCATTCCCGGCATCATCCTTTCCATCTTCTGCATGTTGCCTTCACAAATAATCATGATGCGTTCAATATCATCATCACTGTACGTTCTGTCTGTCTTAGTACCTTGCCTGTCATGTGCCGTTTGCCCTGTAGTAAGGTTCCGTTTCTGTCGGCCATCTGATAAATCATTAAATCGGAATAGCGCCGTATATTCAACAGCCTTGTCACCGAGGCCCCGGCATACCGGGCAAACAGCACCAGAGTAAACACCAAGTCGGTAACATACTCTGGCGCAACACTGGATACAAAGACCCACGTCTTTGGCAAGGGTCGCCGGGCTTTTTTCGACTGAGATCCAAGCCCTATCTCGTTTTGGAATTGGTTTGCCCCTCTTCATTTACACTCTCCTGGAATATCTTAACCAAAATACTTAACTGCTCCGGTGTAGTTTCGATAACCTCACCATCCGGACATTTTATTTGAATGTTGCTCTTCCACATCGCTTTTTCAATGGTAAGTGCGACCATAATAATCCTCCTGTAACCGGTATTTATACTGTTTTTGTACGTATATAAATACCGGTCAAGGTAGTTTTGTGTACGATTATTTACCAGTACATTTATCAACCGGGTACTTCAAATGAAGGGCATATTGATGAGGTGAACAGTAATCTAAATGCTGTGGTTCTACTTCTGCACGATTTAAAACACGCCGAACAAACTTCACACAATTCCAGCCAGAAAACGGGGCTTTCTTAAAAAACCGGTATAATATATAGTTTAAGTTAAACAATAAAGAATACTGCGGAAATCCTGCATGATACAGGCCGAGTAATCCATGCCTTGTGGTTTTAATTGTGCAAACATAAGATTCCATTACCCAAGGCACTTTTTCTAAATCATAAGCAGAATACCATGTGTGCCCATTCGGGTAATTAAAATCTAAAAACCCATGATTGTTTTTAAGCACAATATGATCCCAATCACTGCCGGTGATAAAACGAACAAGTGCCGCCATCATTCCTGCATGGCGGCACAAATAAACTTCGTACTCAAGTTCCGTATTTAACTCATTCAGCCGGAACAACATCATTTCCTCTAAACTGTTCCCGGCCAATGCGCTCTATCATGGCTTGCTGTTTATGATACTTTTTCATCAACTTTTTTGTTTTCTTTTCCTCAGCCCGGCGCTGTGCTCTTGTTCCTGGTTTCTGTACCGGCTGTTTCTTTTCAGGCACACGATTTAGTGTGTCATCTACAATAACTATGTTTTCCTGTTCCATTATTTACCCTTCCTTAAAATCTCAAAGAATACCTCGGCGTCCATAATCACCACCGGAGGTTTTCTACTACGCTTACAAAACAATATCCAAGGTTCCGTCACCGAAGCATTTTTTTCGGCTTGCTCAACCCAACCATGAACTGACCAACTTTCCTGCGCCTTGCACTCTACCGCAAATGGGAAGAGTGCTTTTGCTTGATTATCCAGTCGCACGTCTGTTCCGGATTGCCCCATAGGTCGACTCTCAATAGGGCAATCCTTTCCATGAGGCAGACCGGTTAATTCTGAAATCTTCTCGGCCACCCACTTCTGCAAGTTGCGGCCTTTTGCCTTCGCCGAAGCGATTGTTATTCGTGGCATTTTTTCCGCTCCCCCTGTAATTGTTCCAACAATGGACGGATTCTGTCATTATACTGCTTCATAGTTATTATGAAGCCCCCAATTGACACCAACGGGCAAACATTCGGGAATGTCAAATCAATTCCCTGCGGAGTAAAAGATAACTCTACTTCTGGGAACATTCCCGCTTCCATTTTTACAACGAAACCAGTACAGCATTTTAAATCATAATTACCTAACTTCAATTCCTCAGTTTGCGTAGAGCCTTCGTTAACACGAGCTTTAAAATCAACAAGCTCTTCTTTGTTTATCACCTCTGACTTCATACTCAAAACCGCCTTTTAGGTTGCCGGTCTGTTTGGAACTTGCTTTCCAAATCTTCCCATAAATCAATTACTTGTTCTCTTAACTCAACTTCTAAATTATTCTGTTCCACAAACTGTATTGCTTCTTCCAACGAACGCCCGGCCTTGTATTCTCCGACTGCATAAACAGTATTTTTGGTCAACTGCTTCACATATTGCAGATTGGCACGGACGTCATCAATGCCGTAGTCAAATACAATGGTGACTGGCGCTGTACGGTACGGAGCCCCCACTGAATTTTTATAAACTTCAAATTCAGTCTCGACACCGATTGCCCGTTTATACTCCTTTTTGTTTACAGTTACTTCCCTGTAAATTTTCTTAGGGCTATATGCACGAAGTCTGACAGAAGCGTAAAAGCCAATAGCCTCCCCTCCTGGGGTTACGTACTTCTGGCCGTAAGCTCCGGCATCCGGATTAACACGCACTTGATTGGAGCAAACCATTAAGAAGTTTTTCTCAGGTAAAATTCGACAAGTTTTTCTTGTCTGCTCTGAAAACTCCTTTGCCCTGCGCATTCCCATCTTATCCCCGGTTTTTGGATCCAATTCCATATCAGTGGAAAGTGCGGCGAGTGAGTCTGCAAAGATACCGTTAATGATTGTAGTATCTGCCGGTTGCCAATCTCGTATCGGCGCAAATACTTCCGGAACCGTATTCGGGCGACTGTAGTTATTTTCATCCACAGTTAGACCGAACATGGAAGCGAACTGCGCATTAAGCCGGGCTTCCGGGTCACAAAATAAAATTTCACCGTTCGCCCTCTGGACATTCCCAGCAATCTCACAAAGCAAAACTGTCTTACCACAGCCAGCAGGACCAAATATTTCGACTAATATACCGGCAGGTAAACCGCCACCACGAACACGACTGCCACTAATGGCAAGATCCAATAAAGTAGAGCCTGTAGATATCATCACTTCCGTATTTCCATCATACTGTTTTTGCTCTGTAGGAACATAATCAGCCTTTGTTCGGGCGGCTACTTGTGCGGGTAATGGAACTGAGGCTCCTCGTTTCATTTATGCTCCTTTAAATGTTTGATTTTAAATGTTGCCATGTTCACCACCGTATTTATATCTACAAGGCACACTCTACGGTATTTAAGATGTTCTCGAACATCTTTTAAGAAACTGTTCAGCTTTGCAGTCCTTGTTTTTTCATTCAGTGGTATTTGTTTTTCCGTCCAAGCAATGTAGATGTTATGCGCAATTGATTCTTTCAAACCGGCAACACTTTTTTGTTCCGTTATAAAAGAATCAATTAAAGCACGAACAATATCTGCTCTGGACACATCAAGAAAAGCGCAAACAAGCCCCAAGTGGTAGGACTGGTCAGGGGGTATTTCGCCCCCGACCATAATGTTTGCGCCAGAATTAGTATCTGGCATTCCTACTCCTATTTTCCTTCTTTAGCGTCAATACATTTATCCCACAACGCACATGCAGCACAGCAGTCATACACGTCGACATCTACACCGAACTGTAATCCCTGATCTGCAAAAGGGCATACCAATTTAGCGGCAGGAGCTTTCTTAACCGGAAGCGGAACTTTCTTAACTGCGACCGGTTTTACTGCTGGTTTTTTGGCTACTGGAGCTGGGGGTGTTACGTCAACCTCCTCATCGTCATCAAACGGAACTTCGTCCTCCATAATTGCATCGGCTTCAACCCCCAAAGCTTTTAACTCCTCTGCCTCAGCTAATTTACCCTGATTTACACCAGTACCACGACAAGGCGCACATCTGCCACCTTTAGTGGACAGGCCCGTTCCGGCGCAAGCGACACAGTAAAACTCTTCATCAACTTCCAATGCTTGCACTGTTAAGACCGGCTCAACCTCTTCCGGTTCAGGTTTTTTGACCACCGGAGCAACCGCCTTTTTTGCTCTTGTCTGCGGAGTAAACGACGCTACAACTTCTTCCACAATAGCATCTTCTTCTGAATCAACGTCTACACCGTCTTCATCAAAGAACAAAGCGGATAATTCCTTATTGGGAAGGACGTTAAGCACGTCATCCAGCTTAATCAACTTCTCAACAATAGCATCCTCAATCGGGGCCTCCCTTTCTTCAAAGTCAATGCGGCTTGTAGAAGCGAACTTGTTTTTCTGAAACACTTCTTCCGAAAACCGGATTGCCAATGTGTAACCATCATCCGGATCCGGAAAACAGCCGCACTCAGGTTTTTCGTTTATTTCCTCATCCAGCTTCTTTTGGAAGCAAGCATTACTGATATTCCAAATGTGCAACTTTTCTTCGAAGTTCTGGTTCCCACGAGGAACCACTGCATATAACACACGCTTAGATGGGCGCAGGGAATCAATTTCACTTTGCGGTGCGCCATCAGCAATCCGCTGTTGCCGGTAATCACAAATGGGGCATGGAAGATGGAATGTCTTCGGGCACACTACAGCATCTTTCATCGGGCCGATATTCCGGTGGATCTTAAATGGAAGCTTATACCAGTAAGTTCCCTTCATGGCGGTTCCCCGAGCTTCGTTCCTGTCTGGATGCCTTGTGGCAGTAACTTCGTACGGTAAGAAGTCCAGTAACTCTTTACTCCCCGGAGTCTCCTTAAACAAGTTTACACCATGTGGCAACTTCAAATATCCAAACATGACGGAACCGGAAGCACGTTCCACGACATTTTCGTGTACCGTTTCTGCGAAATTCATCGAAAACCTTTTTGCCCCTTTGTTTTTACCCATCAATTTTGCCATCTTTACTCCTTTGTTCTTTTAATGCCTCAATGGTCACATACCAACCAACGGCTATCCATTTTGTGACCCAAAATAAATACAATGGTACTCCGAAGGCGAGTACCAAACTCAACACTACATTTTCATAAGTCATTTACTGCCCCTCCTCAAGCGGGGAGTAGCAACGGTTACGGCGCTATTTGCGTCCCGGCTTTTCTTCTCGGCGTATGCCGCACGCTCTGCCTGTAAATCTCGTGGGATTGCCGGGCCAGCAAAATACTGTTGCCCGTGTAACTTAACGAGATTCTCTAAGGCCGTCTTGCGTGTCCAGCAGATCTCCGCTTTGGCAAGCTCCGCCATTTCCGCATTAAACTCAGCCTCGATAAGTTCCTGCTTCAACTGCTGATGTTCTTCATCAGCCCGGTAGCATGATTCTATGTCGGAAGCAGTTGGTTTACTCTTCCCAACGGTTCCTTCTGGATCCTCATTTACAGCCTTGATGAGAAGGCTTCTGTGTACCTTCGCCTTCTCGTGTATAAAGTTTGCCTTGCGGCGAGCTTCTGCGGCGGCGGCTCCGTACCGGTAAGCCAGTTCCGGTTGCTCCAGCCACTCGACATCCAAGTTGTTTTCATCAATTTTCAAATCCCTTGCATAGTTCAACATGATCACCTCTTATTAAGTAAATACCTTGTAATAACATATAATACCACGCAACACTAAGACAGGTACGAATATTTTTATTGCGGGGCACATTTCGCTGTAAAACAGCTTAATACCAGCCCGGAGAACCCTGTATTATAATAGTTCTCCGTAAAACACTCCATTACTGCGGCAGCCCGCATGTGCTCCTTTTGCAGTAAAATGGAAGTGCAATAACCGAGGATTGCCCTACGAATTCCTTCCGGGTCTTCTCCGTTTTCTTTTAACCCCTTTAAGACGTTTGCCACAGCCTTCCAAGGGCTTGCATCAATCATCTTACGGCAAAGCTGGATAACTTCCGCATCAACCTCTGCCGCTCGTTTTACATACTGCAACATCTTCTCCTGTGGAACATTTGCCACTTGTTCTAGTAACTGTATGGCATTACGAGGATGCCCCTGGGAGTCCTCAATAATCTGTTCCATTACCTCCTTTGGCAGTACAAAACCTTCCTTATTAGCGATGCCCCGAAGCAACTTTTTTAATTCCAGTTCTGGCAACTGCTTTACGGTAAAATGGATACAACGCCCTTTTATTGTCGAAATAAGTTTCTGCGGGTCTGTTGTAGCTAAAATAAAGTACGCAGACTTCGGTGGGTCTTCCAATAACTTCAACATGGCTTCCATCCCCGCCGCTGTCATGGCATGTACCTCATCAATCAACCAAACTCTTACCGGCCCTTCCAAGGGCTTAAACTGCGCCTGTTTTCGCATTTCACGAACCATATCAATCCCACGAAAATCCGCAGAATCAATTTCTCTGTAATCCCCACCAACGCAACCAAGCATTCCGGCAACAATACGAGCCAACGTGGTCTTCCCGCAACCGGTCGGGCCTGTAAACAGAAATGCGTGTGGCGGTGGTTCAGCACTGTCAAACAATGCCTTTAAGGACTCAATAGTTTCTTCGTTCCCTCGGACTGCTTCTAAGTCCTCTGGTCTATACTTTTGATAAAACATACTCTACCCCTTCCATTTTTTCATCTGTGACCAAGGAGCATCAACTTCTCCAAACTCAATGGCAATCTGTAATGGTACTATTAACCAGTCCCACTCCTTTAGTAGTGCCTCTGTGGTCACCCATTTTACTACTTCTATAACCTCTTGTAACTCATCCGGATGCACATCCATAATCAACGCATCGTGAATTTGTCCAATCAACCGGCTTCGCCACTTCCGTTCTTTTGCAATTTCATTTACCTTACAAAACGACCAAAGCAAACAATGGAATGCGGAACCCTGTACCGGAAAGTTAATCACCTGATTTTTTCTAAACACACCGGAACACCGGAAACCGGTAAGGGTATCAAAATATCCTTTCTTCTGGTAAGCATGAAGCCATTTATCTTTCCACTTCTGGTAAACTGCGAAGCGCACTCCCCAAAAATGTTTTTCAATCTTCTTCATGTGTTCCAAAAAGTCATTAAACCCATAAATTCCATTCTTTGCAAAATGCTCAGCTAACGTACTGCCATCCGGCATTTCCAACCCTTCCGTAGATTTCCAAAGTGGGTGTTGTGGCAACTTCGCCCACTGGCATAATCCAGCGGCGTTATTGCCATAGTAGTCACCATAAAACTGTGGGAAGATAAAACCATTTTTAGAAGCAGACCGAAGCGTATCGTGTGTAGGATCGTCCAAATTCAAATTCTTAATAAAGAAAATCTGTTTTGCTAAATCTCCGTGCATATCACTACTATTCGATGTAAGGTATTTCAACATGTTCGGGTCTTTGTGGTAACATGCGGCGATAACTACTTCCAATTTAGAAAAGTCAGCCTCGAGTAAAAGGTGGCCGGGCCGGGCAAACAAAATATCCCTCGTGGCCTTTTTTGCCTCTTTATTCCTTTTGGGAATGTTTTGGAAGTTTGGGCAGTCTGAACTACTGCGGTAAGTAACTACGATATGGAGATTATAAAATGGATGAATGTACCCATTCACTTGTTCTCGAAGGAACCCCTCAAGGTAAGTATCCCGAAGCTTTTTTAACTTCCGAACTTTTAGTAACTGTGCCACTTCCGGCTTGTCTATCTGCTCCATAGCCTCTTCCAATGCAGCTTCGTCCGTAGCACCTTTTCCGGAAGCAGTAACACGCATCTGCTTCGCCCCAAAATGTTCATATAAAATATAACCAAGTTGGTCATTAGCCGCAAAGTTCATCAATGCCCCATACTTAGCTCTCCAAGCCTTTACTAAATCTGTTGTCATTAGATTGTGCTCCAGCCTGTCTATTTGTCTGGTTAGATGTTTCTGGCTGGTAATAGCCCGATCCACATCTAAACGAAAACCGGCCTGTTCAGCTTCTGCTAAAGCCATACAAGACCGGTGCATCAAATCATACGCATCACGTATCGTTAATGCCATATAACTCCTTCCTCTGTTTCAAGCATAACCGAAGCTCGTAAATAGAATCAAATGCGCAGTACCTCATTATTTTTCCCTTCGTGGCGGGATTTTTCATAGCCTTTAAAATCTGGTTTTTAGAATTACCCCCTTTCTCCTTCGCTTTCAAAATCGGGGAAACTTCTTCGTCATAACCAGCTTCACCGAAATGGATATAGGACTGGTATTTCAAACTGGTTATATTCGGTCTGCAATCCAGAACGTGTGCGGCCAGTTGGGAATCGTGTATAAACGTAGTCCGCACTCCAAAGAAAACCTCACTCCAAGCATACTCAAACTTCATATTGTGTGCCGCCCTTTTTAACGGCATAGTAAGAAACCGAGCCATCTGAGTCTTCATGTGCGGATTCTCAAAAGTAAATACCACACACTCATTTTCAATGGCTATGGATGCGCAGACAACCTCGTGTCCATCATCATGCGGTTTAAGTCCAGTAGTTTCATAATCGAAAGCAGCAATGCCCTCGTACCCTTCCAAGTTATCTAACCATTGTTTTAATTCCCCCGGCTTTTCTATTACCCGGATATTTTCATGGTGCTGAAAGTCCTCTGCCCTGTATTGTAACTGCAAAGCTGACTTCATATCGTAATTCCAAATAGAATGCACTTCCGGGTAATCCTTGCTTTGTAAATGCTGTAAGGAATATACCGGGCACAAAAAAGTCTTAAAAACCTTATCCGGAATATGCCACCCCCGCCACTTTTGGATATCCCCCATATCCTTCTTCCAACGACTGCCAATAACAGAATGCACAGCAGTCATTCCATGTAACAACACCGTATTCCAAGAACCAGCTCCCAAGTGCTTTAGAATGTACTTTCTACAAAATGGGACTTGTTGTGTTAATCCTTCCTGCACAGGGTAACAAGAGATTGCAGACATGTTAATGCAGTCTCTTTCTATATCGAGACCAAACTTTTTGTAAACCTCTTTATAATCAACCCAATTTTTCCCATGATGCCAGATGGGGTACGCAAAAACATTTACTATACCTTTTAAGCCTTCCCCAAACGGCGAGTCACGTACGATTCTTGCCTTTTGGTGTAAACCGCAAGCCGCACAGCTTAAAACCTTGCCCGTCGCAGAAATCTGCGACGAGCGTACTTGCGCCGGTGTAAAAAACCCGGCCATTGTTACACCTCCAGCAAAGCAATAACATGTTTCCAATTCTCACCGGAAAACAAAAGGCAACTCTCTCCAATGGTACAATCAGGAGAAGCCGCCAGAATATCCAGAAGCAAGTTCTGGTTTACAGCAAACTCTACAGGCGTACCACTGTATCGGATATTAGCTTCTTCTTCAAACCAGCCAGATTCTGATTTCGCCTTAATGGTAATTTTACGGCCCCCCATCGTTACCGTTACAATCTCATTGGAGAGCACGTCGTCCTTTGCAAATACAGAAGCCCTTTTCAGTATCTCAGATAACGATTCTGGAATCTTTACCGGCGCACCGGTTACATCAAAGAAAGCTTCTACATCAGGAAATTCGTCTTCCACAATTCGGGAGCTAAACACAGTACCGGCATCAGTTGCAAAATGTGCCCATCCATCAGAAAACGCCATCTGTGCGATATCATATTTTACAAGTTGCTTCACTGTACTTGCCGGAATAAGGAACTCCGGTACATCAACGGCAGGAATAAAATACTTCGTAATGCGGTAATTATCAGAAGCATGAATAATACCATTCCTTGCATCCACATGAACACAAGTTAAAACCGGCTTGCTCGCATCGTCCGAACAAGAGTGCATAGCAAATTTCAAAGCCTGAACAAGTCCTTCCGGAATTAGATGCCACTCTGTGTTTTCATCAAAGTTTGTAACTGGCAATGTTATTTCATTGTGAAGTGGTATTCCACATTTTGCCTTACCGCAGAAAAGCAAAATCTCATTCTCAGTAAGAGTTATTTCAATTTCGGCGTCTTCCTTAAATTTCCCCAAAATTTTATATAAAACTTCTGCCTCCACTGCGCCGGTAATTTCAAAGTCTACCGGGTGTGATACACTTATCATATCATTGTAAGTAACCACACGCCCATCTAAAAATGCAAAGCTGGTAGACTGCGGAACAATCTCCTTATTGGCAAGTCCGGGCTTTACAATTTCTAAAGCCCCTTGTAATACTTGTTTGTTCATAAATTAAACCCTCCCATCAAACGTCGCTGGAATCTTATATCCTGTGAAGATATATAATTCTGCAACTGTAAATAATACTGTATATTGAATTCGTCCCGAAGGACATACGTATTAGAAAGACCACGTTCAACAATTTTCTCAACTTCCTTTTTACCATTGAAAAAGGATTCATTTTCCTGTAATGTGTACCCCTCCTCTACTGCCCTTATTTCTGATTCTCCCAAACTGTAGCCAAGACTGTTGATATAGTTATCAACAAGATGCCGTACCATTGGCGATAATGTTTGGACATGCGCCCCGGCTTTTTTCCTTGCTGGACTTTTTGCAGAAACATCAACTTTCGATGGCTCTGTGAGCCAGTTCCAAGTCTGTGTCCTGGAATTAAATACCGGTATAAGAACACCTCCCATCGCACCAGTCATTACCCAGGAGGAACTATCAACAGAATACCAAGGATAGCGAAACAAAAAAGTGGCACTTGTCAATCCAAAGCCATGCACTTTTACAATCGCTTTACCCTCAGCATCAGTTAAATACCGGTCGAACAAAAAATCCATCCATTGGAGTAACTGCTGTCTTGTTCCCTGCATTAAACCACCAAGAGCCACATGGGAACCGCATTCCAAATAAGCCTGTAAATACTCTACCGGCTCGCCGTAATGGTAAACAGGCATCGGCTCTAATCCCTGCTGGCACAACCACTGATGATTCTGCATAGTTTTTTCAGGGTCGCCAATTACATCTAAATTGGCGAA
>Ga0172381_10003700_pt1 | contig 16062 bp, 11 predicted proteins | sample Leawel6488metaG_FD_119754 | JGI IMG/M metagenome (GOLD analysis project Ga0172381, IMG submission 119754) | Leachate microbial communities from a municipal landfill in Southern Ontario, Canada - Leachate well 64-88 metaG | ecosystem: Engineered > Solid waste > Landfill > Unclassified | place...
ACCGTCGAGCGCGGATTGTGCGAGGCAGATTTTTGCGAGATGGAAATCGCCGGCGACAACCCCTCGATATAGTCCACGTCCGGCTTTTCCATCTGTCCCAAGAATTGTCTGGCATAGCTAGACAGACTTTCCAGATAGCGCCGCTGCCCCTCGGCAAAAATAGTATCAAAAGCCAGAGTCGATTTTCCCGACCCCGAAATCCCCGTAAAAACGATGAATTTATCTCGCGGCAACTCCAAGTCTATGTTCTTCAGATTGTGTTCGCGCGCGCCCTTGATGATAATACTTTTCATAATGTATGTTTTACCTGAAACTATATATTACCTTATTCTCTAAACTTGTACAAGGGGAGGCACCCTGACCCACCTGCACTTCCTTTAGAATATTGTCTTGTGGATAATTACGGCAGATTCCCCTTTCGAAAGGGGAATCAAAATACATCGTATCGAAACTATTTTCCAAACCTGATCCGGGAATCCACCCTATAGCAAAAATCCGACCTGAAAGCCGAAATAACAATAAACCTTTTTAGCAAACGAATCATCCTACATATTCGTCCTAACTATGAGGTAGCAGGAAAGCATCAAAATAATCTGAATAATTAAAATATTCAAAGTCAAAATATATGATGCCAAGCGTTCAATCTTATAGAAAAACTGCCCGAGCAGGGAGTTGAGCATGAACAGGATAGCGCCCACTGCTGGCAACGCGAACGCCATATAGTAGCCTCCCAAATAGTCCACACCGAAGAACAGATCATAATGCAAGATGACAGGATAATCACTCTCGATCCGATTAGCATAAAGATAAATCCACATAGTCAGATTTATAATCGCGCTCAAAAAAAGGGTTTGTGATATTTCCCTCTGTCGCCAATAAGGTTTCAGCGCAGTAATTTTTATACCAGAAAATAAAAACTTATTCAAAATAACAAGTCTTCTCAGAATAACTTTTACCAGGCTCTCTTTCTCTTGCATCCGATTATCTTAAACTAAAAAATATCAGAGATTATCAAACCGACTTCGTGCGTAATCAATACCACGATGATAGCAATCGAAACATGCTCAGCTATCATATGTCGAGCTTTCTCTCCTTGACTTCGCGCGATGGCAAAGCTGACCGCAGACAAAACAAATATCCCCCAGGCGATATTTACGATAACCGCCATATTCAAATCAAACAGTAATACCGGAATAACATAGGTCAGGGCATAAAAAAGCTTCGTGAAGAAAGTGGTAGCCGTCGCTTCCCAAACATGGTCTTTGGAATGTCCGTCTTTTGATTCTTCAGAAATATGTATTCCCAGCGCGTCGGACATCGCGTCCGCGATAGCAATCGTAATCAGCCCGCCAATCACTGCAGCTTTAGAAGATGTCCCGGCCGCCAGCCCCACCATAAGCCCCAAAGTCGTGATTGTTCCTGAAGTCAATCCGAAACATAAACCCGTTTTAATAGACTGTTTCATTCTGTTTGTTTATTACTATCTTGTAATACATTCTCATAATTCTACACTATATCGATTTTTCTGGCAACCGGATAATATTTCTGATCCACCCGTACTTCCTATGGTATGTTTCATCCGGATAAGTCCGGTAAATTCCACTCTCGAGAGAGGGAAGAGCTGTTATAGCGACAGCCATAATGTTACGATAGGCGTGTTGAATCGGCGAGTAGCTGACAATTTATATCCGATAAGCGTAATCGCTATGTAATCAGAGTTATGAGGAACAGGCTCCTACGCACACCGCACGCAACGCTCAGCCGATAAATATCTAGCCACTAAGAGATCTTTAGTCCAAAAATTCCTGCACAAAAATCTTACCATACGAGCCACCATCAATCACCCCGATACCGACGCGCCCAAAGAACGGATGCAGAATATTTTCCCTATGCCCCTTGCTATTCATCAATCCCTGATGTGCCTCTTCCAATCCCGGTGCATATGCCAGATTTTCTCCCGCCATCACAAAAGTGATATCATAATTCTTCAATCTTTCCGCCGGACCCTTCCCCTCCAGATCGATATGGGAGAATACGCCGTTTTCAAAAAGATATTTTCCGTAGTCACGAGCAGCCTGTCGAGCTTCTTCGTTCATTGTAAGCAGCTTGAGGCCACGCGACTCTCTCTCCTTATTTACCATTACAAGCATCCGTTCTTCCTCTGCCGCATCTTCCGTTACTTCGAGCGATTTGAAACCCAAATCGATTTTTTCTTCCGAACCGGTTTTGATGCTCATAAAGCTGAAGTCATTGAGCGCGGTTCTGAGCATCTGACCGAAGACTTCTTCAAATCTGCCGTTGGCCTTGATCGGATCGCCCTTAACAAAATTTCCGAATGTCGACTTCTCGAGCTGAGCTGTCATCATTCCCGGCAAAGTCAACGCGGTAAAGATAGACAACATCACAAAAACTGTCATCAGTCCATAGGATAAAGAAAGCATTACTCCCACAAGTCTTCGAAGAAAAAGATTATCACTTTCAAAATTCACACCTGACATCACGAAAAGAATACCGAAAAAATAGCCGAGTAGAAGTTTGAAAATGATAGTATTCAAGAAAAAACCGACAACGTTCGCGTAAGCGTTTGCGATTTGAAAATTATCACCGATCAATCCTGATGTAAACCGAAAGGTAAGGAACGATAGCGCCAATCCCATCGAAACACTAAAAAGAGCCGGAATCAGATCCGAGTTTTTTCTTCTTATTCCTCCCAATATCACTATGACTAGATAGAAGACAATGATCAGGTCGATAAAATTTCCTACCATAAAGGTTAAAATTATTTATATTACTCCCCATAACGCCGACTCTGTTCTCTTTCCTCGTGCCGAAACCTGTCGATAACCGCAAAGGCTACGTTATCATAGTGGTCCCCTACTCTTTCCAGATTGTGTAAGATATCCGTAAAATATTTTCCCGCTTCAGGAGAGCAAAGGCCTTCTTTAATACGCTCCTGATGATTTGCCGTTATCTTTTTTATAATTTCGTCTACCTTGTTCTCGTGCCTGATTATTTCATTGGCGAGTTTCGGATTGTTCTCGTCAAGAGCTTTGATTACCAAGTTCTGCATAATTTTCAGCTTGCCAAACACTCCCGACAACTCCACTTTAGCCTTTTTGGAAAATTCGACCCTTTGATTAATTTGCATATCCACACATATTTCAGCGACCTTCAAAACGTGATCCGCCAGATGTTCTATGTCGGCAAGTACATGCATAAAGCTATACAATTTCAACTTGTCTCTTTGACTAAGATTCTGTTGGGAAATCCTAATAGTATATTCTGTAATCTTTTCCGTCATAACATCTATTTTTTCTTCATCCCGTTTAACAGCCTCTAGATTTTCCGCCTTGCCCTCAAAAAGGATTTTTTTCGTAGACTCCAACATATCAAAAGAAATTTTCGCCATTTCCACCGCGCCTCGTTTTACCTGTGCGAGAGAAACCGAAGGAGTACAGATCAGTTTCTGATCGAGATAGAAAAGCTGATTCTTATTAAGAGGTTTCGATCTGGATGAAACCCTCTCGGAAATTTTCACCGCTAGTGGAACGAAAGGCATGAAAATCAAGGTACTTACGATATTGTAAAAAGTGTGCGCGTTGGCAATCTGCCTGCCTGCATCCATCGCACTCATTTGTGCAAAACTAAAAAAATAGGGAAACAGCAAAATAAAAACAGCGAAACCCGTCAGACCGAAGAGTAGACGTACGAAAGCAAGCTTCCCGGAAAAGTTTTCACCCCGCAATGCGAAATAAACGACTTTTAAACCCGACCCAAGATTTATACCCAAAACCAAAAAAAGTGCTGACCGCAAATCAATGATAGACGCTGCACCCAACGCAACTGCTAAAATAGAAGCCGCCATTGCGCTCTGCAACATAAGAGTTATGACAATTCCAGCGATTATAGTCTTAAGAGCTGACATCGCAAGAAAATACTCCACGATTTTGACAAAGAGGACGTTATCCGCCAGAGCATCCGTTCCCAAAAAAACAAAACCTACTCCCAAAAAAAGTAAACTCAAACCTATGATGGCCTCACCCGCCATCTTCAGTATTTTCTTTTTCGTGGATAGATGAATAAAAACACCTACAGTCAAAAAGACCAGGGCGTATCCTTCAATATGCATCGAGGCCAGCTGAGTAGCCAAAGTACTGCCGATACTGGCTCCGAGCATCACCGGCACCGCTTCTTTCAACGTCATAATGCCCCCCGTAATGAGTCCGAAAAGCATCACGGTAGTCGTACCGCCACTATTGATAATACCGGTAATTGCCGCACCTGTCGTAACACCCCTGACAGGATTCTTGCCGGCCTTTTTCAATATCTCCTCCAGATAAGAACCGAGCATCTTCTGTAAATTTACACCAGAGAGATGTGTTCCATAAAGTATCAGAGCAATTCCCCCTACTATATCAAAAAGAATTTTTATATTTGTCATATTAAAGATTACACGAAATTCTAAAGAAAAATAAAAAACGTTTCTTAACCATTTTCCCAGGCGGATAAGATGTATTACAGTACGCCAAGTTCATCAAGCCTCTGTCACTGCGAGGCACCCCGAAGAATCCCGTTTTATGGCGCGAAGAAGCATAATCCTTCATTGCTGTGAAGTTATTATAACAACGTTTCCCAATCTGATATATTTTCCAGAATCGCCACCCGGTACGACATTCGGAATGTCATACCCCTCAAAATTTACGCCCCCTGCACGATTGCCTCTTCGGTACTGATACTGTAGTCATCGAATAATTCCGTTGAGACTTTTTTACCACTATTGGTGATATTTTGCTGCACGAAAGTATCGTACCCCGTAGCTGTAATATTATCGATGATATCCATCGCCTTGCCGACATTTTCCACCTGTGGCTCAACCTCAATCTGGAAAACAATCTCTTTGGCCGAAGTCAGAATCCCGTCATTGGCTTTGAATTTCGGTATCTCCCAAACGACCATGTTCGAGTCAATATCATAGTATATCCTTTCTTCATTAATATTATTGATTTCTTGCACAGTATTGTCTGAAGAATCATCCTCGACTTGAATTTCCGTATTCGTCTCTGATTCCGCTTCCAAAGAGACGTTCACGCCTTCATCGCCGGTCACAACCTTACCCTTGGAATCTATATATTTGCCCGTCCATTTAACCCCCTTAGGTAAAACAGATTTTATCCGTATATTCTCGACTTCATTGAAAAGATTCCGCACGCTCCAGTGAATGGTGTAATAAGTCTTCTCCCCGACCTTTGGAGGAAGAGCGCCACCGTTGGCAATCCTACCGTCATCATTGAAATATCCTTTTGTCTCCAGATATAGGAATGCCCGCACTTTTGAGGATTTAGTAAGATTTATAATTTCCTGATCCGCCGTATTCACTGTCACCTTGTTTTCCAGAATAAAATTCTTATCATTTTCCTTCTCGATTGTGAAGAGATCACTGACCTTCACCTTGAAACTAACACTCCCTTTTTCTCCAGGCTTTAATTGCGCCAGCGCCGGTACTTTAGCGGCACTCCAAACGATTTCATTATTTTTTACCGTTCCTTTATCCGCCTTGAGCGTAGACAAGTTATAATTACCCGTAAGAACATTTCTAAGTGTCAATCCGCGCAATTCTCCCGCGCTCTGATTCTCAAATTCTATCTTGTACTCCAGGTCTTCATTCTTGCCAGAAACATAATCTTCCGCCCCGTTGATAGTTTGCACGATAGAGATGCCTGGCCGAGTAACCGCCGTCTCCTCTGACTTTTCAAGATATTTTATCCAATCACCTTCGCCCTCCTTCAGATAGATATCAGCCTTTATACTCTCTTTATCGTTTTCGCTATGAAAATTTCCCTTTACTACCACAGCCATCTCTTTTGTTGTTGTGAAATCACTGAATTCGAAAGTAAATTTGTTGTTTTTTTCGTCCTTCTCCACAGCCACAACATCCGAAGATACAAAAGTAAAACTTTCCGGGAACTGCATATCTACTTTAGCAAAAGTGAAATTGCGTATACTTTTGTTCTTGAGTGAAAAAGCAATGTCCGTGTCTACATCGTTTTTCACACCGCCTTCTGGAAATTTCGCCACAAAATCGACTGGCACTGAAGAAATCGCCAGTGGAACTTGACTCTCCGCCTGGAATTCAGAATTGAAATTAGACGGTTTGTATTTCAAAACTCCTTTGACATTGCCGACATCCCCTTCATTACCGATAAATTTTCCGAAAACCCGGATTTTGTCAGTGGAGTTTTTTGCTATTTTATTGATTCTCCAGAAAGACACATTACCTTCTTTTTCAATAGCCTTGTCACTGGAAGAAACGATGAAATTATCAGGAAAAAATATTTCCATCCGAACATCTTTCAGATTGACAGGATTGTCGTTCTTGTATCCGATCGTAAGGCTCACCTCCGCGCCACTCTCGATCTCCGACTCTGCCTCGACAAAAACCGTCACTTTTCCGTTCTCAAACGACTCCTGCCCCTTGTTATACGAAAGATAAGCGACTACCGCCAGAACAAGAACAACCACCGCACCGATAATGACGAACATTTTTTTCCTGCTTTTCTTAGGTTCAGCCGAAAAATCTTCCCCGCCGCCATCGTCGTCTTTTTTCTTTTCGAGATAACTTTTGATTTCGTCATCCTTTTTGTACGCGTTCGCCCCATCTACCGGACCACTTGCAGTCTCGGCTTCTTTTTTGTCTTGTTCTTGGTTAGTCCCTACTAATTCAGGTTCTTGTGTCATATTTTTTGTATGATTATTTTGTTTAATTATACAACAAAATTATTATAAAATCAAAAATATCAGTTCCGAATTCCCGCATGGTCGGTACTTGAGCTCCAGTAAGACATAAAACAATGCTTATAGCTTAATATCAAAAGACATCTTTTTAGTCCGTTATTTTCATTTTCCGAAATTATTCCTGCAAAAGACTATCGATTGCCGCAACCTTTTTGTAATTTCCTCTCACGAAGACCAAGAGCGCTATCAAGACCACAGAAGCGCTGATAAGCATTCCGACTGAGATTGAACTATGGTCTGCGGAAAAATTAACGATATTTATAAGAATAAGAGAAAATAACATATACATCTGGCTACGGATACTAAGTGTTGTCGCACGGTGTGAGGAAGGAACAATTTTATGGACTATACCACCGATATAGATATCGAATGAACCGGAAGCAAAAGTAAGAAGTGCAATAGAAAGAATAACCAAAACAGCGATCTGCGTGCCAAAAAATAGCGAAGAAACTAAGTCGATAAATAGATAGACCAGCATGATCCCCTTCCAATCGATTTTAGATTTCATTTTCTGATACAGACTCGCCCCCAAAAGACCAAATATGCTCACAAAAATATATACGACACTAAAATATGAGAGAGGAATTCCCGATGCTTGCATAAAAGGCTGATAATAATTGAAAAGCACATCCCAGATTGCGCCCACTACAGAGAAAACTATGACTGTGTTCCAAATCGTTTTATGTTTAAGAAGATAAAACAAGCCTTCTTTTACCTGATCAAAAGACCTGCTGATGCTTTTTTCTCTGGTGGGCTCTTTGAAACTAAAGGCCCAGATCACGCAAGCAAAATTTGCCAAAGCGGATAATAGAAACGGCATTTTCGGATTAATAGAATAAATATAAACACCGACGATGGCAGCAATAATCCTGCCTAAAAAGAAATATTTCAATAATTTTGCCTGGGTCTGCTCATATTGTTTCTCTCTGCCGAGGGAAAGCAGGGTGTCGTAAACAAAAGCACTGAGTATTCCCGTCCAACACGCGGTTCCTATCCCGTTAAAACAAAACGCCAGAAAAAACATCTCGAAAGAATTGGACAGAAAGATGATAACATTAAGGAGCATAAAGGCTACGTTGCCCATGATCAAAAGTGACTTGCGCGAATATTTGTCCGCCCAGATGCTGGAAGGAATATCAAGAAGAAGCGACATGATATATGACGCTCCCAAAATCAGCCCGACTTGCGTCATGCTCATACCACTTTGCAGAAAGAAAATAATAAAGATGGGGAAAGGGAACCACATCCCATCCACGAGACTTATCAAACATGTCTTTTTTATATTTCCTTCCAGATTTTTTTCATCCGTTTTGTTCATTTGTCCTAAGGCAGCCAATAAATCTCTTATCACTCTATCGCCCTCCCCTGCGATTATGACTCACTGGTTTTTTGTAACCAGTCTCCCAAAAACTCCCCACAAAGGAGGAGCCTTGGATTGCTTGAGCGGGTGATGGGAATCGAACCCACATCCTCAGCTTGGAAGGCTGATATAATAAGCCACTATACGACACCCGCAGATTTGCCACATCTATTTTGCACCTCATTATTGTAACATACGAACTGAAAATGGCAAGTCTCCCGCGAATATAACATGCGATCTTGAAGTAGAAGTTCCTCCATCCATTTCTGTCATTCCGACGTTAGGAGGAATCCCTACCTTACGATATAACGGTAATAATTAATGAAATATGATTACAAAGTATCACTGTTGCACAGGGATTCCTCGCATCCGTTCGGCATGACAAGAAATCCGATAGGTGTCTACTTTTTCTAAAAAATATTCGCCCGATTCAAAATCTCCCTTTCCACCACCTCACGATCACGCCCGTATTTAAGCATCGAGAGCTCTTTGATATTATCCGCCAATTCTTTATTACCCCTTACCGGCGGGTAAGTCTTCATATTGAACCCTTCGCTCCTGATTCCGTCGAGCATCAGTTTCAGATAAGCGTTGTAATTGTCGATATTAATCAAGTCTTGCTCGTCGAATACCGGAGCATATTGCTTGGCCAGGAATTCCGCATCTTCCGGACCGACACGGAAAGAGCACAGAGTTCCCACATTTCCAAAAACGGATTTTTGGATCGGTTCCGGCAGCTGTCCGAGGAACTGATGCGCGAGAGTGAGACAGAGGCGATATTTTCTCGCCTCGGAAAGTATGGTGGAAATACTGTCGGTCGTAAAGTTCTGGAACTCGTCGATATAGAGATAGAAATCTTTCCTCTCTTCCTGCGGAATGTCAGTGCGACTCAAGGATGAGATAAGCAACTTACCGACCAAGACCAGCCCCAAAAGATAAGCGTTTGTCTCACCGATTTTTCCTTTCGAAAGATTTACCAGTAAAATCTTGCGGTTATCCATGATCTCACGGAAGTTTATCGAGCTGCTCTGTTGGCCGATGATAGGACGCATCGTATCATTGGATATGAATTGTGTTAGTTTACTTGTGATATAAGGCACCATATTCGCCAGTGCCGCTTCCCCTCCGGCTTTTTCCGCTTCTTTCTGCCAAAAATCACGCACAACCATATTCTTGCACTTGCTCAATTTGTATTTACGGAATTCGGCATCGGACATCACCTTGGAAATCTCGATGAGAGTAGAACCCGATTCCGGATCGTCCATAATGAGGAGCATCGCGTTGCGCATATATTGCTCGAACATCGGCCCACCGGTCTTGCTCAAATCATACAATTTATCAAAAACCTTGATCATCTCATTGATGACAAAAGTCTTCTGTTCCGGATAATTCTGGTCATATTCCAACAGGTTGAGTCCCATAGGCCTGTCTATGCGAGAAGGATCAAAAAGTACCACGTCTTCCGCGCGTTCTTTTGGCACCGCTTCCAACGCCTCCTCGATAAGGTCGCCATGCGGATCAATCACACACACCCCTTCGCCGTTCATAATATCCTGCCGGACCAACCCGCTCAAGAAGCCGGATTTTCCGGTTCCTGTCTGTCCGATGATATACATATGCCGTCGACGGTCTTCTTTACCCATTTTTATCACTCTATCGTCTCCACGGAAGAGGCTCTGCCCCAATGCCAATCCTTCGGCGGGCATAACTGAAGGTGGTGGTGCCTGCTTAGATTTCTGCCACTTGATAGACGGCGAACCGGTGGTCGCAATCGGAAAGTGAAAAAGGCTGGTGAGCTCTTCGGTATTGAGTATGCATTTTCTGCTATTTTCAAAATTGCGGAAAATGAAATTATAAATCGTCCGGCTAACGAACTTGGATTTACTGCTCATAAAAGCCTCCACGATTTTGAAACCGTTTCCGTTAGGCATGTTGTACTGGGCGAAAGAACTTTCCAAATCTTTAAGCAGAGTCTCCGCTCTTTCTTTGGTCGGAGCAGAAGTCACCAGACGAATATTAACTTCAAATCCGACTTTCCCCGCCTTGCTCTCTACCGCCTTGATAGAATCTTCTTGCATCGGCGTAAGCATCATACTTTTTTCCGGCTCCGACTTCTTTACGGTTTGCACACCCATATCGAGCAGCCATCTGACGACTTTTAACCCGGTTGGATTATTGCCTATACGACCTTCGAAATTCTTGCCTTCCTGCATCATCTTGATTGCATTCTTACTCTCTTCCTGCCAAACCCCGCCCGCCGCCCTCATCACGACCTGAAAGGAGGCCCCTTCTCCTATTGGAACTTTTGAAAGTGCGCTAGTCAGCCCTGAGATAGGATCCGCCTCCATATTCTGATAGGTCCGAATCGGCAGCACAAAATCTTTCTTGAGGACCATATAAGAACCCGCCGCGCCCCCATTGGGTACGAAAATATTATAATCGTTTATCCTCTCGATATTTGCATCCGGATAAAAACTATGGATTTGCTTTTCCACGATAGACGAAAATTTCTTCGGAGTTCCGACATAGAAAAAGATCTCATTACTATCAATCGGTGTCGCGATTTCAAAAGACATATAAAAAGGACCATAAAGCAGCCGGGTCTTCGTCTCCTCTCGGATATTACTTAGGTTGGCATAGAGCTGTTCCATCACGGAGATGCTCTGTCTCCGCTCTTCCGCGCCATCCTTCTCCCGCTGCTGCAGATTTTTAGAAACCGAAACCTGCAAAACCGCCATATTGAGTGAGCGCGTAATCTTGCCCGCATTCATCATCTTCATATACACTATCTTGATCACAACAACAGCCGCCACAAGAATGACAGGAAAAATCAATTCCGTAAGTTTCATCTTAATTACTAGGCCGGCAATTTCAAGTGTCATATGAATAAAGTCCTTATGATAAAAAATTCACTATCATTTCAACAAAAATATTTTCTACAAATCGTCCAATTTTTTGGCCGCAACCAATTCCTCGTGCAATTCCCCTGATAAGTGGGCGTGAAGCAAGTCCAAAACATAAGGATCATCAAGCTTACGAGCGACTTCAATACTGTAATTGATTCCTTTCTGCCAAGCGAGCGCCGATAACGTTTGGATTTTTCTTTCCTCATCCATGGTCATTATAGCTTTGACATCCCTCGTAATTTCCGCCGCCTTGTCTTCATCAACCTTTGCAAGCGAACCGCTAGTGGCAGTTTTAACCGTAGAGACCATAGCTCCGAATCGGCTTTCCTTTTCAACCCGATTTTCAACGCGCGGCTCCTTCGTTGCCGCTCGTGCCGCCTCTTGAACATTTTGCGTCCACCCGGGAGTATATTCCGCTCTCTGTACAGGCGACGGTTGCACCATCTCCACCGTCTCCGGCTCGTATTCTTTTACCCCCTCCGGATGATTCATACCCAATGACGCCTTCTTTTTGGCAAGCTGTCTCTCCAACTCCCTGATTTCTCGAAGCTTCGAATCCTCTGGACTTATATCTGGCATATTTTTTGATTTATACGATTATTTCCCCTCTCCTACTTTTTAGCCGCCTCCGCTTTTGTCGGCGCCGTGAGAATTGCCGGTAATTTAAATTGAAACAACGCCTGTACAAAATCATCACGTTTTTTTTCTTTCCATACGGCTACAAAAGCTGCAATCCAAAACATTCCTTTGGCAGCCACGGTAGCGGGAATCACGGAAGCTGTAACTTTAGCCCCCGCAACAAAACCGCTTTTCCTTACAACATTGGCTATAGTTGGATGCGCCACCGCAAACTGCGCAGAATATTGTGAAATTCTATAGAGAGCTCCACTCAATGCCGCTATAACTACCGCCGCCTTCTTCAAAGTATTTAGCAAGCTTGACATTTCCTTAATATCGGCATCACTCAATGATACGCCTTTCTCCTGTGCCTTCTCTGCCCTGCCTGCAAGCTCTTTCATAATTGCGGAGGTTTCTTTAAATTCCTGTATATTTGTCACGAGAGTAATATAGTCTTTTTTCAAGGATTCTTTCATTTCAGGATCCCCTTCCATTCTAGCATACATATATTGCATATGCTTAGCAGAATCATCAAAAGTTTCCGCTATATTTTCGAAATACGTTTTTACTTGTTCAGGGGTTCCTTCTCTAAGGAGACCTAGCCCCTCATCAATAATTGATGCGAGATTTATTTCCCCCTTCTCCATTCCCTTTATCAATTCAGCATCCATCAATTTCTTCTCCATTTCCTTCTCTGCTTTTACAATCTCCTTTTTTGCCTCCACATCATCTTTGTAATTCAGCGGCAGTTTCAATTCTTCCGCATATTTCTTACCGGTTTGCGCGATTACCTTATCCGTCTCTGGTGTCTCATTGTTTTCCAAGTCTTCGTTTTCTGCGTCTTCCTTTTTTGCTCTCTCAAATTCATCAATCAACGTTTGTGCATCTTCCGAATGCCCGCCTTCTCCGAAGAAATGTTTCTCTGTTTCTTCCATGGCATCTGCGGTTTCCACCGCCTCATCTTCCGTTAATATATCTTCACCCTCTGCGCCCGCTTCCGCCCCTTCGGTTATAGACTCTCCCGTTGTTTGTTCGGCAGTATGAGTGTTATTTATATACTCCTGCGCTTTTTTTCGCTTAAGCTCAACATCGATTGCAGGTTTTTTTGTAGCCCCTTCCTCATCCTCGGACGGCTGAGCAACGTTTTCTTTATTACCCGGCTCAGAAGAAGGCTTTTGAGTACTTTCAACTCCCCCGAATACCTGCTCTGATGACTCGGCAGAAGGAACTTTCTCATCATCCACTTCTTCTTTTTGTTCAATGCCACGCCCCCCATCCGGATCATCCCTCGTCTTTTGCTTAATCTCATCATCAAAGTCAATACAGGCACCTGCCACCTCCTTACCAAGAACTTTATTTTCTTCTTTTACCTCTTGTCCTTCAAAAGGATCTTTTATTTTTTTATCCACTTCGTCATCTATCTCCCCCTGTTCTTTTCTAAAATTTTCATAGTAAGCTTTCACTGCGTCTCGTGCGAGAGCCTCCTTTTTCGGATAATCCAAAGACTCACCTCTGCTCACTTCTTGCGTAGGTTCAAGTTCTGACTTTTTTTCAGGATTTTGATCGCTCATAGCATTAAACATTATGGATTTTATCTCTTATATCGTCCGCTTTTTCTTTTGAAGAAATTTTATCTATCTTATCAAACAAAGCCAGTTGCCGCCTACGGATATCGGACATCTTGTCTTTAAAAGCTATAAAGGCTTTTTTCAATATTGCATTTTTTTCTTCCTCTGTCATTTTTAGTCCTTATATCTTTAATTATGGTTACAACCCCTGTCATCCTGAGGTACCCCGAAGAATCCCACTATATCCCACACAAATCAGAAATTTTTCATCCCAAAGTATCCGGGAAAAAACACAACCTAACAAATAAACGTCCTCAGCACGTCCCCTCTCCTTCCGGGAGAGGGCTAGGGTGAGGGGGGGGCAACAACGCAATAACCTTTTTCAGACACCTTTCATTATCCCCTAATCCTTAATATATCTACCTTAGTCTTTTGTGCCTCATCCTCAAAAATCTCTTTGGCATCTGGATTTTTAGACAAGATATAATTCTCCATCTCCTCAAACATCTCGTCCGGAATCGCATTAAACTCTTTCGCCTCCTCCTCGCTGAATTCTTTCATAATCCGCAGCCCCGCGCGCGAGCTGATCAGCATTATGATTTCTTTCATCGTGCCAGCCTTCTCAAATTCATCAAGGACATCCAGCCCCAAAGACTCTTCAAGGTCCTGCAAAATTTTATCACTGATTAATTGCATATTTTTTACTTAAACGTTGCTAATTTTTTTACTCCTTTCCTTATATACTAAGCTCATAGTCCTGTCTTAGTGGAGGTATTATTTTCTATTCCAAATATCTTTTCAATGCGTTCTTTTTCATCCACCCCCTTAAAAGAAACATGCTGATCAACTTTTTTCTTAATCCGTTCTTTAATTTTAGGCGATTGAAAATAATCTTCAGGAAAACCAAGTAGCTTCTTTATCTCTGCCGCTTCCTCAAAGTTATCACCATCAATCAATATCGGAATCCACTCCTCCCCTGCGACCTTAGCTTCGTCTGACTTTAAGAAATCCTCCGAAACATGAAAAGATTTAATAGCTCTAGCTATTTGAAAAACATTCCCCTTTATGATAGAATCAATAATAATTTTTTTCGCAGCCTCTTGAATCTCTTGATCTTGCAAAAGTTCAGGTGAAAAAAGACTAGAATTCTCTACATCTCGAAAAGCAGTAGCATATTTATTTTGTTTTAATGTCTTTAAAACAGCTTCTTTCGCTGCTGACTCAAGCTCTTTTGCAGCATCTTTTTGCTCTTCAGCTTCCGTATCGCTCACAACAGTAGCCTCCTGCTTATTTTCGCCTGTATCTCTATTTAACGGCAATTTATAGTCTCCGATATCTTTTCCATCCAATAAAGACCCAACGAATCCTCTAATAGCTGTTAAATCGCTTTTTGACATACCAGAGTTTCCCCATTCTTCTACTGTAATATAATTTATATATTTGCGTTCTATATTACTATCACCAAAGCAAGTTCTATCTCTTTTAAATTCCAGCACACCATTTCTCCCGTCCAAATAATTTTTTATGTACTTTAATTCTCGATCGTCCAATAACTTAAAAAATTTATCTGGAATAAGACAATATCTCCCGCCTGAGCTAGCCTTATAAATAGATTTCCGAAAATCCTTTAAGCTCGGATACTGCTTGATTAATTGTTCATTTTTCTTTCCCCATACCCCCTCATCGCTATTATCCGGCGTACCTACTACTCGGGTTGTTCCTTTTCTGTTTTTGTCTAAAATCGTATACCCCCTTTGGTTAGCTTCACCTTCTCGGTCTTGCCCATTTCCAGTTTCCGGCTTCCCTGCATCTTCCTTTTCACGCTTAGCAAAAGTCTTATCCCTGAGATCGTTCAATTCATCTTCCCCAATTTTTGAACCATTTAATTCCGCCTTAATAATCCACAATTTCTCTGTTTTCTTAAAAAGATAAGAATCTGGGAGTGCTTCATCCTCGTATTCCTGTTTGTACGTTTCTATCATTGAGTCAACTATTTTTTCCATAGGTTGCATGTCACCTTTTCTCAAACCGTCTTTGGCAGCTTGTATCTGCTGCCTACTCTCATCTGTCATCATATGCCCCCGTCCCTCAAACTCCTCCAACAATTCAAAAGCTTTCGGATATTTCCTCCTCTCTTCTTCATAGTCCTCCGAGGCTTCCTGTTCCACAGTATCATACGGATATTTATTTCTGAAAAAACGAATCTTAGCAATACCCTTATGTCCTACTGATATACCGACATCGCTACGAGTTTCAACTTTTTCGCCATAACCTGCATTCTCAGACTCCATTTGATAAAGTTTAAAACCATTTTTTACAAGCGCATATTGGCTACCATCCTTTCGGGTTACAAAAACCAAATCTCCTTCTTTGACGTCCAAAAGGTTTAACATACGAAGAGACTCTCCTGTCCCCCCTTCCTCTACGTCTTCCTCTTCATTCGATTCGCCAACCGCATCACGCGCAGAACAAGTTTTTTCTATCAGATTTTTCAACATATCTTCATCAAGCGTCATTCCTGATAATTCCCCCACAATAATCCATAATTCTTTAATTTGTCTAAAAATCTCTTCGTCTTTTCCTCTTTTATCCGCATAATTCTTTTTCTGCGTTTCCATCAATAAACCAATTAATTCTTTCATAGCGGTTGTATCATCTTTCTCCAGGCCGATTCTGGCCTTTTTCATCAGCTCATTAAATTCCTCCAACTGCAGACCCACTGTCGCCTCACGATCCTCCAATAGCTTAAAAGCTTTCGGATATTTCTTCTCCATAGCTTCTTTATTCGGTTCTACCTCTGCCCCATTTTTAAGGACCT
>Ga0172381_10003701_pt1 | contig 16062 bp, 37 predicted proteins | sample Leawel6488metaG_FD_119754 | JGI IMG/M metagenome (GOLD analysis project Ga0172381, IMG submission 119754) | Leachate microbial communities from a municipal landfill in Southern Ontario, Canada - Leachate well 64-88 metaG | ecosystem: Engineered > Solid waste > Landfill > Unclassified | place...
CTTCTCTCTGTAGATTTCCCCGAATTTGACTACTTACACTCATAAAGTTTCCCTTATGAGGCCCCTTATGAGAAGGCACGTGCTCTATCCACTGAGCTACTGGGGCAATGTTTTACATACAATATTTTTTAAATCTTTTATTTAATTCAGGATTACCGGTGTTGTTGCTACAAAGTTTATGCACACCCTCATGAAACATACAATGGTTTGTGTAAGAGTTTGGATCAAAATTGTACTTCATGTTGAGGTCTTGAAAAAGGTACTTGAAGTTTTTCATTATTTTGTCATAGTAGTTGTAAGTGTCCCTTACATAACCACCAGCTTGATGGCCATTTTTTACGTACAATTCACATGCTTCTAAAAATTCAGAGTGCGTCTTAATGTCACGAAACAGCTCATTTTTGGCCATCCTTAAAATCAAACAATACATAGAAAGCATGTGTGGAGATCTCAACCAATTCTTCGAGCCAATAACCATACACATGATAGCGCGTTCGTTTCGTTTGGAAATAAGTTTATAAACCTTGGTAGGTCGCCATCTATTTCTCTTTTCAAGTATGTTTAAAACGTTTTCAGCTATTTTCATGTCTTCATAGAGTTTATTTCTAGCTCTTTCTATAGATTCTTTAAGAAAAGAAGTTGAGTTTAAGAATACTACAAGTCTTGTTCTATTCAATGGAATTCTGTAAATGCCTCTATGAAGATGCTTCATTACCGCCTCTCCAAAAGACTCTCTACAGGAGAACATTTCACTTCTTTGTTCAACTTTTTCGAGCGACGGAGATGAGCAGAAACCGAAATTGGGTATGGTTATTGCATACCCAATGTCGGGAAGTCCAAACTCTTTACTAATTAATTCGTATGTTTTTTCCATACTTTTTCCTTTCATATTATCAATTTAGTTGCAGACTTCCTTAAACCTCTTGAGTAATTCCCTATCTAGAGTCGTTCCCTTGCAAAGTTTAAATATTCCTTCTGTTGGTGAATCGTTTCCTTCCCATGCAAGTTTAGCGCTATAATTTCTTTTCATTGGAAACCCTTTGAATAGTTTATCATGATTGGCCATTATTTTGTCCCAGTAAGGATAAGATACCCTCATATATTGAGCATCGCCACCTTTTACTTTCTCCAGATAGTTGAACATTTTTCTGGAAAGCTCCTCTTGGCTCTTGGGATTCCATAGATATTTATGTCCGGCTGTTCTCAGTATTAGCAACCAAAGTGAAATCATATGTGGTGATCTCAACCATTTGCGGCTACCTGTCAATAAGCATGCGATGGTTATTGGTCTATCTACGTCCGTTTTAACACAATCTATTCCATATAGTTTTGTCTCTTGCCATCCGTGTTTCTTCTCTAAAATGTTTATGAAGTTTACGGCTCTTTCCATTTTTGCGTAAAACTGTTTTCTCACTTTTTCATATTCTTCGTCAGAAATATTTCTACGGACAGATATGCCTGCTAAAATTCTCGCGGTCATCACATCTGTTCTGTTTTCAGGTTTAGCCTTGCTGAATAAGTCTCTCTTGAAACACGAGGCTACGGTTTCTCTACAATGAATCCATGATCCAGACAGCGGTTTTACTTTTCCATTTTTTGCTTTTGAGCACCAGGTCCATTGAATAGATCTTGTAGCAAAATAAACATTTGGTGCATCTTCTAATTTATAGAACTTCATATTTTTTCTGTTCTCCTTCTTGTTTTAGCAATTTTAATTTTTGTATTTTGTGTTCAAGTACTTTTTTAGGAAAGTCTATTTTCTTCGTCTCAACTATTTTATCAGAAATATTATAAATTGCTAAGGTTTCACACCTATCACATCTAAAAATCATAGCATCACCAATATTCGTGTCAAAATACATAACTCCACCGCAGTCGTTCTTTGGACACGGTCTTAGTGCGAATGGTTTTCTAACCACAGATATCTGCCTAGCGTTTGTGAAGTAACCGCAGTTACTACAGGCTAAATGTTCTAATTTAGATATTCCATTACAGGCTGAATAAAAAGCGAGATGCCTCTCTCCACATCTAGGACAAGCGGAAGTTAGAACTAATGCAACACTTACCCCTTGTCCTAGATTTAGTCCTTGTTGAGAAGGATTAGGTAAGTTACCAGCTATTCTTTTATATAATATGTTGCTGAACGGTGTTATATTTTCTAATCTACCAACAACAATGGAATTTAGTTTTTTACACTTGGAACACCTGAAAAACTCTCGCATACTTGTAAAACCACAGAACATACATCTACGCATTTTTTTATTCCTTTCTCAGTGTGTGCCATCTTTTTCTGGCGTTTTCGTCATAAAGCATAGAAAATAAATTCGGTATCTCTTTATTACATTTGTCACAAGTTCTTGGCACTGATCTAAATAAAGAATGAACCTTACCACATAGCGGGCACGTGAATTCTATCTCAAAAATGGAATTCATATTCGTGGTTTTTCTAACTTTCAGATGCATCATGCCTCACTCCTTGTTCAAAATGCTCTTGCGCATCGTAGATATCGAACTGTGCCAAATCTTTTTAAATCTTTCATCTGAAACCAACCTTGAAATATCAGGAAGGTTTGCTAAGCAACTGCCGCATATCATAGGAGACTGATAGAAATATACGATTTCTGATTTACAAGAGGGGCATCGAAAAGAGTGTCGATCTTCTGCCAGCGTCCATCCATCAGAATATATACTTTTCCTTCTTTCCTCTTTTTTTATCTTTATTTTTATCATGTGATTGCACCTGTATACCCTTCTCTGTGCCATCTTTTTCTCATCGAGGGGAAGTCAAGCAAATCTTCAGGTTTTGCTTCCACCATTTTAAAACAGTATCTACAGATTGGACCGGAGCTAAAATAGCAATCATAGTCAGCTCCACACTTATTGCATATGAACTTAATAACTCTTGTGGATGTTGGATATTGTGGATTTATATTTTTTCTTACCTTAATTCTTACCATATCGACATACCTTTTTTAGCAAAATGCCATTTTATTGCGTAGGCCATATCAGAGCTGTTTGATCGTTTGTCAATCAGTCTATTTGCTTTTGTTAGCGGCTCGAAACATTTTTTACAAGTAAAGTAAGGATTAAAAAAGAATGAGACCTCTTCACCACAGAACTCACATCGCATAGTTTTCTCCTGATTAAAAGAACCAGATCTGGTGTTTATAATTACCCTTAACATTTTTACTCCGTCAAACTACAACTAATAGTTTATCGACATCGTCCTCGAAGTGCCATATTATTCTACTAATTAAATTAGTTCGAAGGTTTGAAAATTCAGGAAGCTTACTATGACAAACTTCGCAATATTTCGGTGGTGCCACTATATAGAAATCATCAGTATGACAGTATGGACACGTATAATATATATTTGTCTTAGTTTGAATTGATCCAAGATAATATATAGTAGTTTTACTTTTTATTTCTTTTAGCCTTACCATTTTTAGTACCCTTCGAAGACTTTGATTTTGATTTTTTTCTTGCTGGTGTGGCGCAGCCATCACATTCCTTTTTCTTACAGTTTTCGCAGTCAAATTTTTTGGTCATTTGTTCTCCATTTATATGGCACAGACAAAGTTAAATTTTGTGCTTTCATATTTTCCTCAAAATGAAAAGGTTCTTGATCCATCAGGTGCTACTGATGTGCAGTGATTGTTCATAGTGCTTTTTTCTGCATCTTCGCCTTCTCTCTTCTCTTTCTCTCTTTTTCGATCAAGGCTTTCTACCAACGCCTCAAGATGCATTGGTACGACCTTTGCTAATCTTGAACATGTTATACACTTGTGTCTGTTCATGATCTGCTCCATTCGGATATCTTATTATAAATTTCTGTTAGTCTGTAATATGACCCAAAACATAACAACACTAAAGATAGAAACTCATGTAAAATGAAGATTGATGTTTTAATTATATTAAATATTAACCAGATGGGCCAGAATACAATCTCAAAAGCTTCTTTTGGTGTGTTTATACCACGATGTGCTGGTCTTATAATGCTCATACCCAGCATTATGATTATGTAAATTGCTATTGCTAAAACAATTATAATAGTATTCATGATTAAGGTCCCCCACATATTAAAGGTCTATTCTTGCTCATCGGAATCGTCCTTTATTCGTTTGAGTTTCTCTTTAGATTTCTTCCTGTCTTTTCGGGTGTAGTCTTTTTTACTTTCAATAACATGGCCGGGCGGCGGAACTTTCTTTCTTATTCGAAAATAAGGATCGTCCCTTTTCATTTTTCCTCCTTTTATTTCCAGCATTTGTATATACTCATCACGTGTTCATATTCCTGATAATCTTTATGAAGCCACTCGACGACTTCTAAAGGCTCTCTTTGTGTAAAACAAGCTTCATGAACAAAAATATTCGGGAAAAGTTTGTAATTATTTACTATAAATTTACACTTTTCACCTTCTTTTATTTCTCCTCTGCAGAGAGGACATATCTTGTTCATGTGAGGCTCTTTGACAATAATGTGATCTCTTATAGATACTGGCACGTCTAGAAATATTAATGTAGTTCTTTTTGTTTCTGCTGGGGACATGATTATCTCCTTTCAAAGAAACAGGAAAGGTGTACATTGAAGTACAAAGGATGGATATCGCTACACACTAGATTACAACGGATGTTGCTAAAATTCAGTAGTTGATTCCAGCATTCAGTATAGAGTATTCCGTGTTAGTAGCAGTACCGTTAGTAACTCTCGTTACTCACAAATCGTAATGTACACCTTTTCCTGAGGGGTATAAACTTCATACCCCTATTCGAACATCTCATCGGTAAGCCAAGAAATTTCGAGGCTTTTAGAATTGCCGACAGCTATTGCGTTTCTAAGTTGAGCAGCGAACTTTTCGGATTTTCTCGATTCGTTGAGAGCTTCTTCTTTGGATATTGTTGGTATCGCTGACTCATCTTCCTTGTTTCTCGTAAGATTTCTTGCACGCTCCCATCTGTCGCTTTTCTCGCCTTGTGCTGCTGTTCTCCACATTTTTGCTATTCGACCGGCACCACCTACTGCTTTTATTGCTTGCGATAGGGATATGGGTTCTCCGTTTACTTCACACTGTACCCCCAAATTGAAAAAGTCTTGAGCTGTTTGAAGCTCAACCAGATGATTTTCGAGTCTTCTTAAATCATCCACAATGGCGAGAGGGTTGCGCTTTTCCTCGTCTTCGAAGCGATGTAAGGAATCATTGAACTGACTCTGAATCGTGGCCAGTTCAAGGGCTTTCATTTTAATTGCTTCTTTGAGTTGATATCCTGTAACTTTCATTTTTACTCTCCTTTACATTTAATGTTAGGGAATATATTTAATTCCTGAATGTCTTCGATAGTAGCATCTTTCCAGAAGAATCTTTTTTGTGATGTATAGGTAAATCCAAAAACAATATACGACTCCTCACATTCCACCTGTAGAATAAGTTTCTTTCGCCAGTTTGATCGATAGCGACATTTACCTGTAAGTTTCATCAATTCTCCCTATCGTCTGTTGTTCCTAGTTGAGAAAAAATATCGGATGGCAAAGACGAACCGAAAATGATTGGTGGCTCAGCCAACATAGCATCCGTCGTATTTATTGAAAGGGCGTCAGTAGGGTGTAAAGCTCTCTCAGGCTTTAAGATTCTACCATCGAGCTGCTTAAGAAAACCCATTGGAATAACTGGATGAGCAGCATGTACCAGCCCTAACAATAATCTTTCATCGTTTCCTGGAGCTGGTTTGGCTTTCAATTTTTCAGACATCTCTATAAACTCCAGGTCTTCTGCTAGAGTTGTATCTTCGAATGGAGTTTTATTAATCAGAAATTCTTCTGTAACTTTCGACCATTTAATTCTAATTGCACTTAAAAGCATGACCGCCTTTTTCTGATTCATGTGAATCACCTCTCTCTATTCCGATTTTCCGAACATTAACTCATAGGGGGTTAGAAGTAATCCTTCCTTTTGAAGCTTCTTTATGTAGTTCTCTCTTTCTTTCCAGCCTTTCTTCTTGCACTTTTCACAGGACACAAAAAGCCAACCTTTTTCATTTACAAGTTTGCCTTCGGCCCCACAAGTTTCACATATTTTCCAGCATTCTTCCTCGGCCTTGTGAATTAAATCTCTTATCGTTTTTTCATCCTCGTCTGAAAGCTCTAAATTGCTGCTCCAGTATATACGCAGTCCTCCAAATTTTTCTTTGACTTGCTCAAGAACGATGTCATATTTTGAAAGCTCTTCAAATAGAGGCCTAAGTATCTTTAACCAGCCGTTACCACACTGTAATCCTCTTCTTATAGGAGCAAGAGAATCGTTTCCTATTTTTGATAATAACTTCGGATATTTATTTTTTAGAGAGTCGTTAAATTTATTTAACTCATCCCATGAAATGTCTTTAACCATTTTCCCCCCTTTACATTCTTACCGTAAAACGCCTCATTATGAAATCTTGAAGAGGAATTCCTGCCCCTCTTCGTGGCTTTGTTTCTACTACGGAGTTTTGTGGTTCTGTTTCCACTGTGAAACTTTGTACGTCATACTGTTGGCCTACGGCGTCAATTTTTCTACGCCATTTTTTTATAAATCTTCCAACAGTGCGTCTGTCCTCTAAAGGAAATCTTTTTGTTTGTATTATACCGTATAATCCTCCGGCATCTTTTGAGTTTCCCCATATTTCCACAACCGTTGATTTTGGCATACTGTGCTCCTTAAGTGTTGCTAATTTCTCCTATTCCCACTTTTAACTCAAAAGTAGAATTGTTCGTATAATCTTTCCAGTTACCGTACATTTTTTCGGCGTCTGCTGTCGTAATCGCGTAGTTTTTGGCATAATCAGAAGCATATCTTGCTGCTTTCATTCCTGCCGAGTAACTCATAGAATGTTTTTGGATTTTTTCTGCTTCTCTTCTTTTCTCTACGTTTTTAACTATCGATGTATATGAAGCCATTGTTGTTATTCTTATTGTGTTGTTACTGGCGGCTGTTTCGTGTGGAACGCCGTTCCTCACTTCAGTATCTATTCTTGTGCTATTTGCCAAGTATTTTGTTCCGCCCTCTTCATATATGTAACATTCGTCACCATCTATTAAGAAGGTCAGTTGTATTTGGTTCTTGAAGGTAAGGAATAATTCTATGGCTTCTCTTATGTTGCATCTAACTCGAAGTGACTTAGATTTGGGGTCTGCCCCCAACCTGTTATAGGATTGTATTGTTCCCTCTATAGCCTTTACCAAAGAATCTGCCCTTGTGGGTTTATTTACAACAGGCAGCGGCTTTGAGTGTAAAGTTTTTATTCTTGCCTGACTTATTTTTCCTTGAGAACTACATACAAATACATGAGAGGGCGTTTTAGACGTTAAACTTAGATTTGTTATTTTTCCTTCAAATACATGAGGAGTCATTTCAAACTTTAAACTTGAACTTGTCATTTTTCCTTTCCTCTGTTATCTTGGAGTTATATACCACTCGTGAACGATGCCGTTCATTCTACCACGGAGCACAATGTTTTCGCCGCCGATCTTTTTTAGATCAGCACCTATTAGATAATGTTCTTTGGTTTTTCCCATAGAACAGGGTGTGCCACAGAATCTAGCAACGAATCCTACGGGGACGCTTGATTGAGTATACGTTAAAGAGCCTATTTCTACCTGTTTCTTTTTTCCTGTTTTCATATTTTTCATAACTACAAGGCAATTCATAATTTTTCCTTTCATAGTAGCATCCACAGTCTTATTAACCATGGTGGCATTTGTTCTATGAGCCATAGACAGAATGGCTCTATTAAGAATATTTCTAATAATACGAACGATATTACCACTATTATAAATAAATACAGAATCGCTTTTTCTTTACTAGTCATAGCAATACTCCACTTGTAAATATAAGGGATAGGTGCATATGCGGCGTCTGAGATCCATGGTGTTCTCATAGGCGGCAGGTTGTCAAACTACCCCTTATATATATTGGTAGTCGGGGAGGGAGTCGAACCCTCAATCCTTTACAGGCGTCAGATCTTAAGTCTGATGTGCATGCCAAATTCCACCACCCGACCGTTTTAACTACTCTCTGGCTACGTCTGCTATCATAGCCGGTATGGGCATATCGTTTTTGAGTACGAAGTCTTCATAGGTTTCGCAGAATATTTTTTCGAAGTCCCTCTTCACTTTGGAAAATACATCGATTGTTTCTTTAATATCTTTTTCTTCCATCATCCTGCTCCTTGTTCTAATTTATCAGCTTTTCTGCTATTACATTTTATGCACATCGGTTGCAAATTTTCGAGGCAATCAGTACCACCCTTTGACTTTGGAATTATATGATCCTTTGTCATTAACATCGGTTCTCCATTGTTGATAGCATAAAGATTGAAATGGTATCTCTTTGACTCTTTGTCGTTCTCGTGTTTCTCAAGGGAAAAATATTTACCTTCAATATCACAACAAGCACACCTTAATCCTTTTTCAGCAAAAACTTTGTATCTTTTCGAGGTCATTTTAACTCTGTGGCCTGCGTATTTTCTTTCTTTGCAGTTGTAAATATAAGGTAGAACTTCCTCTGGGCTAAACTTTCCAATGCTAACATATCCCATTTTGAATTCCTTTCTTTCATTCGTCTATTACCACCTTAGCTAGTGGTGCCCACATTTCTCCGCCGAATTGAGGTTTGACTTTTCCATTGTGTTTGTGCCACAAAACTCTTGTTTCTAAAAAATTTAATATATGATAAACCGGAGCAAGTTTTCCACCACACATTAGGCATTTTACCGAATACTGCCCCCATAAATCAGAAAAATACATCTCCTTTGTCGTCTCTTTTTTACACGATGGACAGACTATTTTTACTATACTGATTTGTTTTTTTCTTTCGTTAATTGTGTCAATTATTTTTATTCTTAACATGAGATCCTCAAGTCGATCTATGGTATCTTATACGAGCATCTTCCCAGTCTATTATACCTTGTACGGGAGGAAAATCTCTATCACACTTAGAACATCGCCTGATCACAAATGTCACTTCATTGATTTTCTCAGGCAATTTAAACGTGTATTTTCTGTCGCAGTTGGGGCAAATGAATCGACATTCTTTTTTTGTTAAAAATATTCTCAACATCTTGTAGTTCCGTTTCGATTAGAGGTTGTTTTTCCCATTCAATTTTTTCGTTTGTGTTAAACCCTCTTCTTACCTTTATTATTTCTACATGAGTTTTCACTTTTTTGCCTGGTGGTAAAAGCTTAAATTTTGAAAAATCATAATCGTTTCCACCGAGTTTCGACTTTCTTGTCACTGGTATTTGAACTGGCAGATAAATATTGGGTGAGTTGAACAAAATTATACTTTGAATTTGTCCCCAATCATTTTCATTAAGCTGAACGTTTTTATTAAGACAAATCAGCTTTTCTTTCCAACCACTACCACCCCTAAAAGGGTGTTGTATTTTGACATTGAAAAACTGAGTTCCCTTAAATAGCTCTTTCCATCCATCGGGAAAGAATATGTTCCATAGCGATGGACTTTTTACCATTTTAATAGTGGTGACACATATACTTTTGTTTATGTTTTTTATACCAGCGAAAACAAATTCGGTTTTCATTTGCCCTCCAATGTAGGCCAGAATAGCCACTCACCCCAGATGTCTTTTTTGATTTTTCTTACACTTTCTGAAGACATAACTCTTTCCATCAGATCCATGGCTATAGCCCTTGCCATATTGACATCGCCTGGAACAGGCCCGCCAGCAGCGTAATAAAGTAATAAAGCTTTTGACTCTTCGTCATAATAAGTACATTCAGGAAAAGTCATCATCTCCCTTATAAATAGGGCAGACACGATTAAAGCTTCAATTTTGTCATCTGTAAAAAATACTAAAAAATTACTATCGTTTTCAAAAAATTTGAAATCGAAGTGTCCTTCAGCATTCCAAGCTTCAACAATCTCAGAAGGATCATATCTTTCAAATTCTTCTGGTTGCCCCTGAGCTGGTTTAATTATTGTTACTTTGGTGGACATCACGTGTTTCCAATCTTTTTTGGATAGGGATTTCTCATCATTGATGTGGTTCTAGAATTTATTTCAAACTTTCCAAAACCAGCGGACACGGCCTCGAAATCTGATATTTTGTATTGACATTTTCTGGTCTGATAAGTTACTTTACCCTCACCCCTATCGAACTCTACAAAGAGTATTTCCATTGGCTTACCGTCTTCGATTTCAGCCAAATCTTCACTAGCATCATAAGGTAAAATGTTTTCTACTTCTGACTTTGATACTCCTTCTATTTTGCCTAATTTGACACAATCAATAAGAAAATTGTTTAACTCTTGATTTATTATTTCTGGTACCATTTTAGTCCTCTAAATCATTTTCGATTGCTTTGTTTGAAAAACTGGTAACTACGTTTGGGGTTTCAACAGATCTTCTTTCTCTTCTCTCGGGATCTATATAATATTTTTTCCCAGCTATAGTTACTATTGGTAGTTTGTCCAAATATTTTTGATCAACTTCTTCTTCGGTCACCTCTACAGGCTTCTCTTTTCTTTTTCTGCCCCTCTTCTTCTCCGTTTTTTCTTCTGACCTATCTAGCAATTTTTTTGCTTTTTCCAAATTTTCCCAAGAAATAAATCCGGGTTCTCTAATGTTGGAATATCTTGCATCTGAATGAAAACCAGAGTAATAACCATTAAAATACAAGCCATCTTTCGTCATGTCTAAAATTACACCAGCACTTTTAGATCCAACCTCTAGTCTCTTCCTTTTTTCTTCCTTTATCGTAGACCGCTCGTCGAACATCGGTCTAGGGTTGGCTATGTATCTTTCCTCCATTTTCATCTCCAATCTTTTTCAAGCCATTTTTAATTGCTTCTTTGGCTAGATGGTCCACTCTTTCGTTCTGTTCGTGGTTGTTGTGTCCAGCTACGTGGACCCAGTTTATAATTATGTTTGGGTAATCTATTAATAAACTTTTCACAGCGTGTTCCAATGTAGACCACCACTCAAGGTTTGCTTTCTTTTTATAGTTGCCCTTCATGGTTTCTGTTACATATTGTGAATCAGAATACACATTTACTTCTGAGGGAGTAAATCCTAATTCTTTTGACATTTTTCTGATAGCTTCAATACCTTCTTTCGCCGCAGAAATTTCCATTTGATTGTTGGTTGTTGACCATAGAAAACCGCTTCCTTCTATGAAAGTGGTATTTGTTTCTATTCTAAACGCCCAGCCTCCTGGCCCCGGATTACCAGAACAAGCTCCGTCAACGAACAAATTTATTTTTGTTAGATTTTGGCTACCTTCTTTTTGTGTAGCTTTTAATATGTTTAAAGCTGCTTTTACTTTTTCTGCAGCCAATATAACTTCTTGCTCACATCTTTTTCGTACCTGATCATAATCTACGTCGTCTGGTACATTACCAAGGGAACAAGCAGCTTCATTAGCCATATATATTGCTAATAGCAAATCACCAAATTCTTCTTTCATTGTTTATCCTCTCCTTATTTTCCTTTCCCACCGTATGTAACGACGGTGGTTCTGAGCCATTCAATAAGTTCGTCAGCAATTTTAGTATTCATGAATCGAAAGTCACGATCAAGTTTAATTCCTTTTGTCTTTGCTAGACTTCTCATTATGATGGCCTGAACTTCTGACGCCACTCTTTTTTCTGGTGGTATCTCTGTAACAGCAGCAATTAGCCCTGCAAGTTCCGGTCTTACTATAAAAACTGGCCTGTCTTCAGGATAAGGATATAGCTCTCTTTCTAGCTCTTTTCTTATGAATTCCCAAAGCTCCGTCTCATTTAAATTTTCACGATTAATTTTTTCTAGATACATTTTTTTCGATACAGTAACGGATATTGGATTTTTATGTGCCTGATTACGTGCTACTTTCAATGTGTCTATGGTGTATCTAATTAAAGCTTCCTTATCTTTTTTTGTCACCTTCCTTGACATTTTTACCTCCTGCTTTGTCAGCATAGTCCGTTTTATACCAGCCCGTCCCTTTGAGGATAAAATTACTCGGGCTGATTAGTTTTTTCATCGGTACTTTACAGCAAATTGGTGCGGAGTCATTCACCTTTTGAATAACCTCTTTAATTTTTCCACACTTTTCGCATTGATATTCGTATATCATTTCTACTCCAATATGTGTTTTAGTGAAATCCGTAAGTCAAATCAGTAGCTCCGAAGTGCCATCTGAATTTGAATGTTAAATTTGATCCACTATTTATTTTTAATAATCTTTCGATGTCTGGTAGCGGTTTATAACAACGTTTGTTATGACATCTAAATGGCATAACGCTAGTATACTCTATATAAGCATTACAATGTGGACATTTTATTCTGTGCATATTGATCGAATGATTGATATTTCTTACTTTAATGTTGAGCATAGTATTTCCTTTAAACTTTTATTTTATTGGATCAAGCCTTTCTGATAGAGTTGGATTATTTCTCTTTTGCTTGTGAAAAGCTGCAATACTTCTTATACGAATGGACGAAATATTGCTAAGAAAATTGCCAACGTTTGGTAAAGGCATTCCACAATTATCACATGTTATGGGTGACACTTGATAGAAGTTATGTTCTTTTGTGCAGTGGGGGCACTCAAAGAATACCTCATCTATACCATAACTTAAAGTTATTACTTTTACATTTACCATTTTTGTTTTCCGATCATTTTCGGTTTTGTTTCGACCTGTTATTTAAGTTAGTCTATTACATAAAGGCCTTTTCGAAGAGCGGATATTAGATCTTTTTCATTTTTCCACGTAATCGAACCATCTAATCCCTTTACGTAGGACATATTTAGCCCAGGTTCTAGTTTTGATAAACGTATTCCTAACTCCTTGAACCCTTCGGTATGTTTATCGAATCTGAATATTTCTTTTTCAACGCACATATTCTTTTTGGGGTTTTTCACAAACCCCTTAACGCCGTTTTCGAGTTTTTTCATCTCGCCTACAGACATTGTGTTGAAATTGAGAACTTTTTTCCCCTTTTCATCTAAAAGGGCTCTCATTTCTTTTTCTTTTCTTCGGCTAATATATCCTTCATAGAAATTTTCCGGATATTTAGTAATTTTACGTGGGGCTACACAATGATCTTCGGATTCCCGCACGTTGGCCGTTGTATTGGTTGTTAAAGTTGTAGTCGTGCTTTGGTAATAGTTTCTAGTATAACAATCTCTACTGGCCGCGTAATATCCACTGGTACCTAATGGGTCTAATCCTGCTACCATCTTACTTACTCCTGTCCATTATAGTCAGACCATTTAAATGATCTATTTCGTGTTGAAGTTCAAAAGATAATAATTTCTTTTTTGATTTTAAGGTCATCTCGACAAGACTATCCTCCACAAGGACATAACCTTTTACTGTTACATTTTTAAACCTTCGAATATCCTTTATTTCATTCTTTACGCTCAAACATCCTTCCTGATAGGATTTGACTTGCTCGCTCTGAGCTATTATTACAGGATTGATGAGATGTGAGTTTTCGTTTCCGTTTTTGAAAACGATAACTTTATAAGGTATGCCTATTTGTGGGGCCGCCAAACCAATGCCACGACTTGCTTCCATTGTGTCGGTTAAATCATTGATCATATTTTTCAGCCATTCAAGCCAGCTTGCTTTGACCGTTTGATTTGTGTCTTCTTTTATGAAGTCTAAATCTACTTTTCTTGCTTCTTTGGAAAGTATTTCATCTGGTATCTGTTTTATTTCCTTGATCGCCATTCTTTTTCTCCTTCTCCACTTCTTCTATTGTTCCATATGGTAGTATTTTTAGACCATTATATTTTTTTCTCAAGGTATAGTATGTTTCCACTTTCAAAAATTCTAATCTGGCTATCTTTTCTATATCTTGAGTATACATCCATACGTAACCAGCAATTTCGATTATAACTGCATTTGAAAATTTATGAACTTTAAATGCATCCGATTCAAAATACCCACTTTGTGAGTAAGCTGTGCCACTAAGCAATTCTGTTATAAATAAACCTAGTGCCATCAAAGACACGAATAATAAAAACCATTCGACAACTATAGGTCTATAATCACTGGCGTATATTATTCCGAATAATAAAGCCATTAACAATGAAAAAGAATACGAAAGTATCAATGTTGCTACAAAAGATTTAAGCAGTTTCATATTTTTGCTCCCCAGGAAAATTTAGTTTCTTTTTCCGATTTATAGTCGTAATTAATTGAGAGTATTTTATCACAATGAGGACATTTGAACACATAAGTATCAAACTCTTCCGCCTCGTAAACTTCTAGATGAGCTGTTTCCATATTTATCGCTCTATCACATAGTTGATTGCGACATACCATAGTATAGTTACCCAGGTCGTTTTCTTTATAAGCTTCAACTAATGTATCCATTCTCATTCCTTTTAAGTGGGGGGATGGGCAGGACTTGAACCTGCAAGCGAGCAACCCGATACGATACCGAATCCACCCGCAGACGGAATTTAACCGCCACCACTACTACAGTTTTCGTGGTACACACAGACGCAGTCTTGTGTTATGTTTACCTTTCGTTCCATTCACCATCCCGTAAGATTTGGTGGGGACTGGACGCCAAGTCCTGATGCACGTATCAGAACAATAGCTTCTATGTTGGACCTGAACTATTCACGTAGTCGTGCCGGACATGAATACTTTATAACGCTATTTTGTTACTAGGTTAATGCTGCTATACGTCCAGTTCATCCCCATAAGTTTTAGTTGCACACTTTATTTAGTTCGACATCTGCTTTGGCATCTTCTTTTTCAAGAACTTTGACACGTTTGGTCGCGCTTATCAGGTTTTCTTTAAGTTCTCGCTTTCTTTCGAGCTCTTCTTCTTTAGCCAGAGTTTTTTCAAGTCTAAGTTCAAGCTCATGTTGGGTGGGAAATAACCAACAACGTATGCGGCCAACTAGTTTGGCTATACCTAAATACAGTAGAAATAGAATCGCCAATGCCGTTAAAATTTCTAATATAGCTATCATTATTGCCCCTCTTTCGTTGAATTTTGTTTATATTTTTTGAAGTTTGGTCTGCTGTTGATAATGACTTCTTTTCCTATCAGATAAGATCTCATATTGTTTACGACTCTTCTCCATTTATAAGGTCCTATTTCATTTTGAAGCTTTACACAAATTGGAATAATTAACCTAGACATGGCTATATCATACCATAATCTCTCTCCCGGAGAAAAGTCTTTCGCTCTAATTAACAAAGGCTCTTTTCCTTCATAGAAATCACGACATCTTCTTTTCCACGGGTTCGACCAAGTTTCACAAAAGACATAGTCTATTATAGAATTATAGTCATCTAATGTATTCAAATCCATGCAGGAAACAACAGCGTTTAAAGATACGGTATCATCCAAACGGTTCAAAGTTTTTTTAAATGTACCAAAAGCATAGCCAGTGTCAAGTATGCTTCCAATATGTTTTATTTGTGATAGCGATAACATTATTTTTCCTTCATATAATTGTCATGCAGTTCAATTGCTTTATCCAGTATGGAAAAAAATTCGGGATTCGTAGATCCTTCTAGAGTTAGCATCAACTTTGACATTTCAGACACATCTTTAAGCTGTTTCACCAAAGAATCATAGTGTGGAGAGTAAGGATATAAAGTACATCTTTTTAGAGTTGAGTCCATGGTTTCAACGGCTGTTTCGAGGAATCTTCCGGCTCGACCAGGCACAAATCCCTGCTTCTTCATCTCCGAAAGTTTTATTCTTAAACCTTCAGCTTTGAAAGAAAAATCTCTTTGTTTATGAGATTTATTAAACATCTTTTTTCGCCTCCGCCACTGCAATTTGGTCTTCGTATGCTTGTTCAACCAGTTTAATACACTTTTTGCATGTTATTGGCAGCTTGCTAGTGTACGTAGTTGAAATTGGATGTAGATAGACACCACATATTGTTCTTCTACCATCATATCTAGAAAGGTAGTGTGTGTTTCCATCTTCATCGTCGTGATTAAGTATTTTTTGCATTGTCTTTTCCCTTTCTATGAGCAGTATTTTTTGAACCTTTTACTAAGGACCTTGTGATCCGAGTCGCCTTTACATAACATGAGAACGCCGTC
>Ga0172381_10003702_pt1 | contig 16061 bp, 30 predicted proteins | sample Leawel6488metaG_FD_119754 | JGI IMG/M metagenome (GOLD analysis project Ga0172381, IMG submission 119754) | Leachate microbial communities from a municipal landfill in Southern Ontario, Canada - Leachate well 64-88 metaG | ecosystem: Engineered > Solid waste > Landfill > Unclassified | place...
CGCGCGTGAAGTGCAACACATTATTATAGGGTTGTGCAAAGACTTCATCATCTTTCAACTCACGCACGCGCGTGAAGTGCAACGGCGGAGGAAATTCAATTGGTAAAAAATCTAACGCTTTCAACTCACGCACGCGCGTGAAGTGCGACTCAGAAAGTTTCTCTTTTGCTTCCAGTTCATTTACTTTCAACTCACGCACGCGCGTGAAGTGCAACTGCAAGAAAAATCTTCTGTAATTCATCCTGGGTCTTTCAACTCACGCACGCGCGTGAAGTGCAACCTGACTGGTTTGTTAATTCCAGAGGGTTACAGGTTTTCTTTCAACTCACGCACGCGCGTGAAGTGCAACAAAACGCTAATAATTATCAAATACAGCAAACAATCCTTTCAACTCACGCACGCGCGTGAAGTGCAACATTCATCGTCCTCGTCAATCAGCCATAAAAGTTCCCTTTCAACTCACGCACGCGCGTGAAGTGCAACATATATTTGGTTTATACATTAACCAATAACCAATCTTTCAACTCACGCACGCGCGTGAAGTGCAACCACGTGGCTTCGCTTCGTGCTGCTGCCATACGACTTTCAACTCACGCACGCGCGTGAAGTGCAACTGAACTCTATTACCTGATTGTAATTACCTTCATCCTTTCAACTCACGCACGCGCGTGAAGTGCAACTTCAAATGGGACAAGGTTAATTCTTCGCCATAAACCCTTTCAACTCACGCACGCGCGTGAAGTGCAACCGGCTGGAAATTGTTATCAATGGCAAAACACTATCCTTTCAACTCACGCACGCGCGTGAAGTGCAACCGTTAATTTCGTTGTATAGTTCCAGCACTCTTCCTCTTTCAACTCACGCACGCGCGTGAAGTGCAACTTCTGATTTTGTTTTGTCTGGATATTTACGTATTTCTTTCAACTCACGCACGCGCGTGAAGTGCAACCTGGGGAGATACAGAGGGATACAATAATTTATCCGGTCTTTCAACTCACGCACGCGCGTGAAGTGCAACATGCCAATGATTCCTTAACGGGTAATATCACCCTCTTTCAACTCACGCACGCGCGTGAAGTGCAACATCTCCGCCCGTCATTGTTTTCAAAAACCCCTCGTCCTTTCAACTCACGCACGCGCGTGAAGTGCAACTACACGGCTTTAAAAACATTAGAGCGATTTGTTATCTTCTTTCAACTCACGCACGCGCGTGAAGTGCAACAGCGTTTTTAGATTCTATAAATACTCTTATGGACTTTCAACTCACGCACGCGCGTGAAGTGCAACCTGTAACGTCTAATTGACTCTTTAACAATTTTATCTCTTTCAACTCACGCACGCGCGTGAAGTGCAACTGATTTTAAATCGCGTATACCATCTTTGGATTTTCTTTCAACTCACGCACGCGCGTGAAGTGCAACCAAATATATTTGGCATGTTTTGATACAATTAATCCTTTCAACTCACGCACGCGCGTGAAGTGCAACCTACCCCATTCCATCTTATTAATTATCAATGTATTATTATGGGGTTGGCGCGTATGTATCAAGAAATATGACTTAGAAGGATGTTCTTATTTGCAACACACGATATAACATAATGTCAATGAACAAAATACAATTGGCGCGGACCCTATACACAAACCATGATCACTATAGGTCCGCGCCATAATATTTAAATAAAAACGTTTAGAAAACCACAACCCAAATGTTTATATTTGCCCGGAATACCATTGATTAATATCTCTTTGAATCTAGCCGGATCATATATTGTAAAATAACCATTTATAAAGACGGTATATAAAGACATTGTTTGTTCTTTTTTTATAAAATTTTTATTACCTTCAAATTGATAATGAAAATTTAGTTCTGATATACCAATGTTGTTAAGTTTAAGTTGTATCCAATATTTTAGTTCGTCTATTGGTATTGGTTTATATTTTTTTATTTTATTATCACGGAAGCAACTATTAAGTCTAGTTGAAAATATATGTTGGTCATCTTTAATACAGTATTCGTCAATATTAATATGTTTAGATGTTCCTATTTTTTTATTTGGTGGAATATTACTTAGAACTGTAATATTGTTATTATTTGTTTGGAACAGAAATTTTTCTGGTTTTTCAAAGAGATTACGTAGTTTTTGATGGATTATATAATAGTCTCCATTTATTTCTGTTGGTGAAATTTTAGTTAAGTACATTTTATTAGAACTCCTTCGACGACTGGTTTAGATTGTATTTCGATTAAAGGAGACCATTCTTCAATACTTTCAATAGCAACAAAGCCGCCTTCTAGGAATGATGCAGCTCCAGTACCGTTTGAGAAAAGTTTTAGTTGTTCGTTTGTTACAGGAACATATAGAGATGCGTCAAGTCTTTGAATTTTTTCTACGGATCCGCAAGAAAGGTAAGAGTTAATTCCGTGATATCCTTGATGTATTGAAATAGCGTCTATATGTTCATTTAAAATAATATTAGATAATGATGTGTGGTGATTTTTTTTAAGATTTTTACACAGTTCAATAACGATGGGTTTAGTTTTATGTTTATTAAGGAATTCGATTGCTGTTTGGGCGTGGAATGATTCTTGTACATTATTAACTTTTGATAGATTTTGTATTGTGGTAATTATTTCTTGGAATAGAGAATTATCGTTTATAATTCTTCTAAGTCTTCGCCAATAGATAAGACCTCCTATAACGCCTATATTATGATTATCTAGTATATAGTTTCTTTTGGCTGTTTGTTGTGGAAATTGATTTGATTTATGAGTATATACGACTTCTTCTATATATCCTTTATCATTATAAATTGAATGAATATTGGCTCTGGATTTTTTTGCTAATTCTTCGTATAAAGGATCTCCGGTATAGTTACATTTTCTTAAACTGGGTACTGGGCGTTGACCGCATAGAACTCTTAAAAGATTGGCTACTTGTTGAACGCCTAAATGACCTATTGGAACTTCGTAGTATGGAAATTTTTTACGTATAGTTTTACCGTTACTATCGTATACGCAATCTTTAGACCACATTGGATATTTCCATAGTCCTGCATTTTTAATGGATATACATAATGCTTTCATTTATTGCTCACTTTTTTTATTTTTCTTGGCTTCCTTAGCTTCTTTAGCTTTGATTTTTTCTTCAGCTTTAATTTGTTTATCTTCCGCATCTTTATTTTTTGTTGCAATATAAGCGTTATCAATATCGTTATTTAAAGCAATAGCTTCTTCTTCCGGTATTTCCTTATAAAAGACTTCAATATCAGAAGCTTTTAGTTTAATATCGTCTACAGATTTAATAGGGTAATATCCAACTTCTTCGTATGGCTTATCAATTATAGGATCTGTTATATGTTTAATTTTAATATCTGTTATATAAGCAAATCCACCTCCACCGCGACCAATATTTAAACCAAGTAAACGTCTGAAACAATCCTTTATAAGCATCAAACATTGATCCTGGCTTAATAAAATGCCTTCTTCTGATAGTTCGCTTTTAGCGGTTTTATAAATATAATGCCCTATATTACTTGTAGGAAGATCTGTAGTTCTATTAACTCCTTCAATATAAAGTTTAGCATCATCTGGATTAACAGCCATACGATTATACCTTTGTGAGCAGCATATAAATTGTAAAAGATTTAAATCAATAGAACCGGAAAGTGTATATACAACATCTCCTATACATTCTTTATAAACCATATTTGTTCCACTTATATCGTCTTTGTTTTCTTTTTGGCGTTTTGGTGATAATTGAGTAACAAGATCAAATGTTGGAATAGTGTCATTAGTTTGTACAGCGTCTGTTATATTCAAAGGCCCCTTTCTATGTACACTTCCGCTTCCACAAACTTTATTTTCAAACATATATCCACGAATCAATCCACAAGCAGATGATAATAATTTAATAAAAGCTTTTGGAGCTGCCATAATTAAAGTATCGTGAACCGGTTGATCTTCTTCAAAAAGTGCATGTTTAATACAATCACTAGAAATTTTTATTTTTATTTCATATTCAGGTTTACCATCTTTTTCACCAATCTTTTTAATATAGTGTTTAGCCATCTTAACATTACTATGGCTTAAAATTTCCCTATAATTTTTAAACCATTCTTTAGCTGCCCATAGAGAGTCTTTACCATCATAATTAACAATACCAGTTCCTTTTAAAGTTGCATTAAACCAAATAGACCTTACGCCACTCATAGTAACTCCTTCTGTTAAATTTTAATAAACTTTACGTAATCCTAGGTTCGGATCATAAATTCGACTAATATCAGGTAATGGTGTTTCTGCATATCGAGATAACTTAAACCAATCTTGTAAGTTATTTGGTATTCCTTTCTTTTTATAATTACTAATATCATAACCACTGTTTTCTAATTCTTCTAATATTCTTTTTATATAACTGGGATTAATTAATTTTCCGTTTAAGTCTCCGTCTGTTAAATAAGTTTCTCGTAGTTCTGGTCCGTCTGTCATAATATCTTCTGGTTTTAGCCATTCGTTGGATCCTTTAATTGAAACAGTAAAATAATAAGCTGGTAAAGGATTTCTTAATGATTTCCCTAGTTTTTGTTTTTTATCTGTTTTAGCAGTAATATTATCATTATAAAAATCATCAATCATTTTATAAGGACGAAAAGAAACCAATCCTATATCAATATTGTTAGTTGGATAAACTAATCCTTTTTGATATTGGTCTCTTAAGTATTCTGTTATCTTTTTTTGAATATTTTCGTCATTATAAAAAGTATTATACACTTTATATAATTCATTAATTGTATATTGTTTTTTTATATTAATTTTTTTATAAAGATAATCCACCCACATAGCTCTTAGTTTATATGAATAAATACAATTAACTGCGCCCATCTCCGATTTGTTATTTTTCAGTTCTAAATTAACTAAGTTAATATATGCATCTTCTATTGTTCCCCATCTATTAACGCGACCTATACGTTGAAATGTAGATTCCGGTGAACAAATAGAATCATATAAAACTTTAAATGATAAATCCATAGAAGCTTGTATGACAGGAGCAGACGAAAGATTTTCTTTGTTTTGAATACCTGTTCCTTCAATATTATTATTATCACGACCAAATTTTTGAAATATCGCGTCCATTCTTTCTTTTCTATCTTTATTTGTAAAACGATGATGTATTAAATGAGTGTAATTTTTTAAACTATATTCATCTTGAGCATTAGAAATAGAATTGTGTATTACTACTGAACCTTCTATTGATCGATTAGGCATTTCATTAATAATGTTAATGTTATAATTTTTATTATGAGCTGCTTCATAATGATCATTTTTGTTTGGTAATACTACAGTTTCTTTTTCACCATCCCACATTTTATTTAAATTCATAGGAGTGGCAGATAATAATAAAGTATAACTATTTGTAGTTAAACGATGTCTTGCACGCATAAAAGTAATAAAAGCAGCATATAGAGGACTATCTTGAACAAACTCATGATATTCATCCATAACAATATCTGCACCCATAATAAAAAATAATCTATCACTTATTTGATTTTTTATCATCGGACTAATTAAATTATCTAAATTAGTAATAACAATATCAGAAGAAAACCCTGGCTTTTCATCATCAAAGTTCTTTTCTTTACGTTCGCCTGTTAAATACAACTCAATGTTACATTTAATTCCTAAATTTTTAATTTCTTTATTAATTATATTATAAACAGATATAGATACTTCATTTCTAGGACATACCCATATTAATTTACGTTTACGTTTAATATTCCAAAGTAATCCTACAATACTTTTACCAAAACCAGCAGGTGCTTTTATTATTGTGGTTTGTGAATTTTTTAATGTTTCTACAACTTCATTTTGTAAATTAAATCTTTTTGATTCATAATTTTTAGGACATATTGGAACACCAGAAATATCACTTAATAATTTTGATTCAATCAACTCATTATGATTTAAATTACCATTTAATATATTTTTTATATCTTCAATTTTTAATCCACTAACATATCTATCAGCCGACAAAACACATGTTCTAATAACTAATCTTTCGGCATTATCATTTTTATTGCCGATAATACCAGCATCTTCAATAAAAAGATTAGGAATATTAGAAGTATAATAAGCACTATTTGATAAATTATTAATAATATTATTTTCAATATAATCCCAAATAGTATTTAAACTACCAATTTCTTCAGTAGATAATCTTTCAATTATATCATCACGATTATATGTACGTAATTTTTTGCGTTGTATTATACGTATAGGACAAGCGTGTGTCCAATATATAGCTGATAATATGTTTATATCATTTAATTTATTAGCAGTATAAGCCCACGATATTTCATGATGCATAGGAAATTCTTTGGAATACTTTTCTTTAGAACCACGATAATACTTTTGATAATATTCAACAGCTTTTCCAATATCGTGTAATAATCCCGCTTTATATGCACAATCAGCCAATATATCATTTAGTCCAATACTTTTTGCCATTGTTTTAGAAATTATTGCAACGGCTTTTAAATGATCAATCAATTTCATATCAGGATCTGTTTTAGCTAACAGACACAAAACATCATTAGACATACTGTAGCCTTTCTATTAAAGTTTAGTAGGCCTGGAGAGATTTAAACTCTCGACTCTCACCTTAAAAGGGTGATACTCTATCAACTGAGTTACAGGCCTATATTTTACTTATAGTATTTTTTGAAGAACAGTTCGTTACCGTTATCAGGAATAGGATATTTTTTTAAATACGATTTTGTTGGAGTTATAAAATTAAAAACCATTAAATCATAACTTGGTAATTCATTATTAAACCAGTTTAAACGTTCTCTAAAATATTCTTCTTTGTTTTTAATTTGACTCATTTGTTCATAAGATAAAGTATAATAATTTTTTATTCTTTGTTCATCTAATTCCTTTATTGTATCAAGAACTTTCGTTCTAAATTCATAGACCGAATGATTTCTAAAATATAAGATCAACAGCAAAACATATAGAAATAACGATATATAAAGTATGGTCTCCATCATCAATCCTTTCAATTAATGTTGTATTGGTAGACTACAGATCCTTTAGGTACGTGTAAATAGTTTTCATAAAGCCAAGGTTTATTTTTTCCAATATAGAACCATTTATATAATGCAGTTGTTTTATCATATATAACATATCTACGCTCTATATTAGCATTTGAGCTATCAACATCCTCAATAATCCAAGTATCAGAAGCATTTAAAATAACTTGTTTTATCATTCCGTCAACTTGCTTATAACATACATATTGTTCAACATTATTAATACTACCACTTCCCCAAACAAAAACACCATTAATTCCACTATTACTTCTAACTGAAACTATTGGGATAGTATCTGAAGAATCATATATAGCCAACATACTATTTCTTATAGGCATACACGGCATTAAAAAAATACAACACGCTAATCCTGTCATTATAGGTAATCCTATAATTAATGTAATTTCGTCAGTAATATTCTTAGATGCAATAGTAACAAAATCTTTAAATATAATAATTGCATTTAAAGCCAACCATATACCTAACAAAATCAATCCATAAATCATATAAATCCTTTCGTTTATATGTTTAATTCATTTATATTAAATTTAGCATATCCCTTTTTAACATAATCTTCAATAGAATCTAAAAACTCAAAATCCTCATGATATATTCTAGCCAAACTAGTATATCCTGTTTCAATTCTAGACTTAAACTTCTTATCACTTAATGCACCAGAAGCAACATCACCAACAGTTAAATTATCATCACTATAAACAAAATCTTCACCTTTAATGTTCAATATACTTACTGTAAAGTTCTTATTAAAAATCTTACGTTTAAATCCTTCAATGATAGCTTTTTCAACTCTATCTATTGTTGGTTGTTTAAAATCATATACCTGAATTTTTACTGTATAATACTTTAATATATTACGTATACGAATCCATCCATCCTTAATTAACTTAGTCATTATTTCGTCTCTAGCATTACCTTCGTCGCCAAGTTGTTCTTTATGTTTCTTATGTACTTTTTGGATATATTCAGAACTAAGACCAAATTTATCAGGGTTATTAACAATGAGGTCAATATGCGTTAAACTGATAGGTATAAACTTATTATCAGGTGAAATCCAATAAGACGAAGTTATATTTGTTTTCATAAATCCTCCAGAAGAATATACATTAAAACAACGAGTTTGTCAATATTATTTATTTAACTTATAAGACCATTTAGATGAAACATATCATTTATTTGTATTAAAGCCTCAGCATTACCTTTAGCATCATCAACCGGATTATGTGTATGAGAAGTTTGCCTTAATTTTTTCCAAGCACTTCCTTTATATAAATTTTTAACTAAACCAGAATAGATATCGCCAATACGTCTACCAGAAAAACCAAATGGATTTTGACCTAAGAAGTAATGGAAATAATAATTAATAAACTGCCAATCATAAGCTAAATTATCAGAATAAAATATCATACGATTACCATCATTATTACTATTTAAAAAACTATTGAACTCAATCATAACTTTTTTTGGATCATTAAATAACTCGTGTTGTTCTCTAGTTATCTTACTAACAGCTAATGCTAAAGGAACCCATTCACTTGATATAGGTTTAACTTCACCATAGAAAGTAGTTTTAAGTTCTCTATCAACCTTTACAACACCAAAACATACCATTGAATATTTACCGGGAATAGGACCGTCAGATTCAACATCAATCACAAAGGAACTCATTGAAATACTCCTCATCAAATAAAAGTCTAATATCAATATCTGAAAATTTATCTACTAATTTATAATAAGTAGTATAACCTAATCCTTCTAGTTTCATTTGATTAACTAATGCATTTTTAATATGAGAACGAAGTTGTATTTTCACTTTCTCTTTTATAAAATGAATATGACCTACTTTAGCTTCATCTGGTTTTAATAAATTCATTAAGTGTCTCGTTTATTTCATTTCTTATTGTTATATTAAAAAATATACGATTTCTTCTAAGTTTACCTTGTAATATTTCTAACTTTTTATAATTATTACAAAACATTTTATAGAGATCTTTTTCAATGCAATTCCAATAATTCATTCTCATTATATCCTTAAAGTGACGTATAATGCCACCTTCATTACTTATTTCTTTTAGTTTCATCTTTATTAAAATTTCCCTCTAATGAAGTTATTACTCGACCAAAAATTAAATTATTTTTCTCAATTTTATCTTTCATTAATTTTATACTTTCGTTATTCATAATACGAAAAAGTATAAAAAAACTAAATGGAAATATTTTTATTTGTCCAATTTGAAGTATAAAATCAGCTTCATCGAGACATTTTTTTAGTTTCATATTCTAATTGATGAGCAATAAGGTTTTGAATGACTTTCATTGTTACAGTTAAAGTAATTGATTCATCTAATAAAGCAATTCCTATATAAGAATTCCATATATGTTTTGTAAATTCATCCCATAAACAACTTCTAATATTAGAATGAATAATTTTAGAAACACTATATTTACTATCAATTTTATTTAGTTTCATTAACTTGCTCCATAATTTTAGAATTGAGTTGGCCTTTAATTTCCTGCCAACCTATATCCCAAACCAGTGAAGTAATTTTAGACCAAATTTGATAATGAATTTGAATCACAGCTAGATCTATTAATTGCACCCAAACTAAAGAAATAATTGGCTCATTATTTTTTAATTTATTTAATTTCATTATAGGTTCATTACAAAGGTCAATTAGTTTCATTAATTATTCCAGACTTAAAAAATCTTGATAAGCTTCATGACATACCTTACAACCACATTCACCATGACAACCAGCTTCACAACTATCTAAACAAGTACAACCTTCAAGTCTATATAATGCATTTTTTACATTTAACTTTATTTCGTGTTTAAACAAAAATAAATCCATATTAGTGTTATTGTTTATAAATCTAACTACATATTCATCAATCTGAGGTCCATAATTAATTATATGACCGATAGCTCCTTTAGCTAAACATATCTTACCTAAAGGTCCTAAATTTATTAATTCGTGGTCTTTTAATAAAACAACTTCATCTTTAATCTTCATAATTTAATTTCTTCTAATTCTGACATTTTAAAACCGCTCCATTCAGGCCAATAATATATAATCTTTTTTGGTAATTCTTTTTTTAACTTAACAGCTAATTCTCGACCTCGCTGGTTCAATATCTTTTCTTTTTTCTTTAAAACCTGATAATTCTTTCCAGTACACTTATTATCATAAAATAATATCCAATCTTTAAATTCTTTCTCTAGTTCTTTAGATATACCAAGATCTTTATATTCTATCATTCCACTACCAGGATAATTCCATATACCAGTAGAATAAAAATCAGGAAATACTCTTATATGCTTTTTAATAGAATTCACGCTCATCCTCCTTTTCATACTCATCACATATTCCGTTTGCAACCACTAAATGCCCTTTGCTCCATTTTTCCCAATCATCCATTAATTTTTCATATTCAATATTAAACTCATCTGTATCTTCTGATATATCCCTATCTTTTAAGTTCTTAGCCCAATCTTCGTTACTCCAACATATACCACTTAAAGGTCTATCACCTTCTTTTTCACAATAATAATCTACATTTTCATCTTGCTGAGCCCAAATATAACAATGCTTACAATTTGAACAAGCCTTCTGCTCACGATAACCTTTAGGAAGATCTTTCTTTTTCATATATCATTTTCCTTTTTAGAATCACCATTTGTTATCTTATCAATTTCATTTTTAATATTATTATCCTCCTGCATAATTTTTACTCTAGTAGCTTTTATATTATTATAAGCCCAACTCAATAAATCAAGTACATCATCAAAATCCTCTTTTTTAGCAGCTGCTGTATTTCCATCAAGAAACGTAAAAGTCCAACGACATCGCGGTGTAGTAGGACTTTCAAGTTCTGTAGGATATCCATCAATTATAATAGTAACAGGTCTCATAATTCCCCTTTAAATATAGATAACGAATAATTTTCTTTCCAAGGTAAATAAACTATTAAATCAGATAAAACCTTCTTACCTTCTTTTGTAAGCATAAACCAACACAAACTTCCTTTATTAATACTATATGGTTTAAAATAAATTGAATTGTATTCAGTTTGATAACCTAATCCTAACCACGCTTCTGATATATCCTTTTTATCAGGCACAGCAAACATATAAAATCTTCTGTATGCTTCTAACAATAAAGATTTATTTCGATAACTAAGTCTGTTTCGTTTCTGCCAATCTAATATGACTTCAGCAGCCTTTAACATATATTACTCCTTTATTATAATATGATCACCAATAGGAGTTTTAAAACCATACAAATTTTTATCAGTTCTAAGTATAAATTTACAACCATTTTTTATCTTACTATATTCTGTAATTTCCGTAAAGACTTGTATATTTCCTTGATATTCAACTATAACCGAACTCTGTGTAATCATAATATTTGGAGTTATTTCTGTTTCAACAAAAGAAAATGTATTTAATATTCCACCCATTACCCAGCCAAAAACACAAACAAGCACAAAAATAATAGCTCCACCGGATTTTAAATTATGATCATCATCATTAAATACATACCCAGATAAAATTAAAGCAACGGATAAAGCAGTTAAAGTTATCAATATCCACATAAATTCTCCTATCCTTTTAATTGTTTAATGGTTTTATAATCAGGATGCCTATAATTTAACATCCATTCAGGAATTTTAATAAACTTCCCTCGCTTAACTACACTAACACGAGATCCAACATCAGGTAAATTTTTATAAGTCTCATAATATTCATCTAATAACTTGGCCATTTTACCTTGCCACTTATCAGACATTTCATGCATCAAAACTCTAGGTATAGTTAAAAATGACGCTCTTGATAATCCAAACCACATCCATAAAGCATCATAACCGGGTCTGTTTATTACTTTTTGTTTAGGCATAAGTTTATTCTTTATATAGTGGAAGAAATTTGAACGCTTTAGGCCATTCTTCTCTCGGCTTAAAAACAATTGCTATTTCCTGATTACCAAGAGAAGACTCAGTAATAATAGCATAATCAGAAAATTCCTTGAAACGCTCAAACTCTACAGCAGTAACCTTACATACAACTTTATAAAAAGGACCTTCTAACCAAGTCTTAACTTCTTCTGTGTCTTTATATTTAAGATATGCTACTAATGATGCATGTGCCGCCGCTAAAATAGCATATCCTATAGGTATATCTTCCTTAATAAGAATATACATCTTCATACATTAAACCTACCAATCTATCCTCGTCAAAGCTGAAGCTGCGCCTTCACCACGATAAACATAAAAGAACAAGTATCTATGACCCGCATATGTGTACTCCACCCATCCGTCACATACTGGCTTGATGTCTGTAGCACCAGAAGGTACATGACTTAAAACAAACTTATATGTCTCCTCCTGTATAGCTTCAGATGCCTCGTTAAACTCCTTCGGACCAAACATCACAAATAACCCAACCATAAAGATCATCAAACCTATCAAAACACCACTCACAATTTTTGGAATCATTTTCCCTTCTGACATATCAACCCCCTTTTATATTCCATTAAATCACTAATAAACTGAATTCTATTAAAATTAGGCATATCATTAATATTCTTCGTCCAAATCCTAACAAAAGTCATATCATTTAAAAATTGTTCAAATTCACTCTTCAACATAACTTCAGGTCTTGATGAGCCATAACCACCGCCCCGACCTTCAAGATAATCTCCATTATGTATTTTTTTGTCATAACAAACAGATACGCCCCCATCATGATGCCTATAACCATTAATAACCACTCCCTCAACAAACTTATCATCTACTATAATATCATGACCGTGCTCATTTTCTTTCCAATTACCAATATAACATACAACTTTATCATTTAAATTAAAATGATCACATTTTCTATGATTACTTAATGCAGGATGATTCTTTGCAGTCTTTAACAAAATATTTAAATAACTAATATATTCTTGACGCTTCTTTATATTCTCTATAGTCTGCTTCAATGATTTCTTTAACCCAGTAACAACTTCATTATCTTTCTTTTTATCACCAGTAAAATAACACAAACTATTAGTAACTCTTTCAATGTTTATACACGCATTGCTCAATATACTACAACTTCCATGAATCATATAATTATAACGAAAACTTCCGCCGCCGTTATGCTCACACCAACCACACATATTAAATGTTGTAATATCTCCATTACCATTTAACAAATCAACTTCTTTTATTATTGCATCGTCTTCCTTCATTAATATATCTGATTTATCAGGCATTTTATACTTTGACTTGAGACTAATATAATTACCACTTTGTATTAACTTTATATCTTTACGCAAATAAGCTCTAATATATTCATTACCTTCCTTAACTTTAATTTTATGATATTGTACCATACTTCTAATATTAGTCTTGCCCAAATTAATAATATCATTTTTATTACGAACGGACAAATCCCAATAACTAGGTATCAACGATTTAACACTAACAGATTTCATAACAATCCTTTCATAAATGTTTTAAACCTTATCCCTTTCATATACCATAATATACATTCATTCCAAAAATAATGCAAATCTTTTTATCTCTTGACTTTTCATCTATCTTGATATATATTCATTTAATATGAAATTAAAAGACGGATCTCATTCTATCATCACCTTTAAAGATTATAAACCAGCCTTAGAAGCATTAATGCAAGAACTTCAATTTGATAATATTAAACTATACCTTCTCAGCGATGACTCATACGATATATTCTATATAACAAAAATAAATTTTATGCGAACAACAGAATTAATACACAACGAACTGCTTGATACGCTCTATGAAACTAATTGAATTAAAACATAATTACTTTATTGAAATCAAATCTCAAGTTTGGTCTAACGTCGAATATCTATTATGGTCCAATGTATGGTCTATAATTTGGGTTTCATTCAACTCTCAAATTAAACATACAGTTGGAAATCAATTTAATTTTAATTTCAATAACGAAATTGATTCAGAACTTTATCAAAATATATTAGAAGATCAAATAAATGAAACTAACAGAAATTAAAAATAGAACCGGAGTTTGGTATCATATTTCTACGCGTATTCGTGCAACAATTACTAGTCAATTCTATAACATACATCCACCTAAAATTACATGTCAAGTAGAGTCTATAGTTGTTACTAACGTTTGGTCTCAAGTCTACTTTAAAATTCAGGACCAAATCCATGAAACTCTTAACCAAATATCCAAACAACTACCTATTGTTTAAACACTTACTAGCCCAAATAGGCTATACAAACTGTTTTAGACCAAACAACAGTCATTACGATATGCTACATATATCAATTAAAAAAGAACTAAACTCCCAAATACATAAAGTTTTCAACTATAAAAAAGTTTTCTCTACATCCCTTTATCCTACAACATTCCACAATTTTAATATAATTCATAATTTAACCTATATTATAATAAAAGAACAAATCCATGAAACTATCCAATAAACCATCCAGACATGATATCCATACTCAATTCTACTCTAAACCAATCATTTCAACACATCCACAAATAAATAACCAAATCCAAAACAATAGCCTTATCAATCATATACTATATACTATGTTATGGAACGATCTTAACTTCAATACCTATAAAAGTATTAACCCTTCTCAAAGAATCATTACCAACGAAATGCATAATAAATTATATGAAACTATCTAACCTAACCTACGGAAATATCCAAAACATATACCTCTACCCTAAACAACTATCTAAACTAAGTCAAAATATCTTCAACAATATATTAAACAATATCCCTATCCCATACATGCATCCTATACGAAAAAATATAGACTATAAAATATACTCACTAACTTCTAATATAATCCACCCAATCATTAATACCGAACTAACTCATATATGAAACTATCCGATTTTAAAAATAAACAACATATACAAATAGCAATGACTGACACCATTAGATACAAAATCTATCTCATAATCTGTAACTCAATCCACATTAAATATATTATTAGTTTAAAAAGATCCTTAATCTATCCATATACAACTTATAAAGTCGAGTCTCAAGTCATGCACCAAATCAATCCTAACATCCAGGACCAAATTAATGAAACTCTCTAATATACACCCAAATAATATCCTCTCCATTGGCTATCAAGACACAACAACAAACTTTTATATTCTACTATATAAATCTATATTAAACCAAAACGTAAATAAACACAATTGTCTTATACAAAATAAATTATATAATACAATACATTCATCACTATTCCATACAATATACCCAACTCTTAATACAGAACTAATCAATACTACTCAAAGATCTCCCAATTCTTTCCAAATTATATAAAATACCCTCCGGGAGTCTCACTATACCCCTAAAAAATCACTGGGGGTATACTAGGCAATCCCAATACTGATACACTTTAAACTATTCCAATTAACTTCAAAGTTCCTGCCAAAAAATTTTTAAAATATATAATGCCACTTGGGAGTCTCATGATACTTCCAAAAAACTACTAGGGGTAGGTCCATTCCCAATACTAAGAACTTTAAATACATTCAAGATTTTAAAGAAACTGCCTGAGACTTCAGCACCCCTAGGGAACCCCTATAAAAACACCCTATTTTTAAGGGTATTCTATGGACTGGATATAGGGGTATTTGGGGGTATATAGGGTTATATAGCCACCTTAAAATACAGTATATGTAAGTATGGGGGTATATAGTGTATAGGTGGTATATAGGGTATAGGGTATTACGTAGGGGTTAAATCAATAGCTTTATATTAGGTGGTATGAATACTATGGTATATCTCTTTCATAGTTCTTTTAAGTAGTCTAGTATTAGTATTGATATTATTAAGTAGAGGTATATAGAGTTTGTTTAGAACTGTATTAAGATTAGTTGATGAATTATATTTTATGATTAGATCTTCTATTTCAGTTAGGATAG
>Ga0172381_10003703_pt1 | contig 16053 bp, 14 predicted proteins | sample Leawel6488metaG_FD_119754 | JGI IMG/M metagenome (GOLD analysis project Ga0172381, IMG submission 119754) | Leachate microbial communities from a municipal landfill in Southern Ontario, Canada - Leachate well 64-88 metaG | ecosystem: Engineered > Solid waste > Landfill > Unclassified | place...
CCTTGGCCGATTCCGTGTCAGCGGTGGTTATGGACGGAGATAATTTTTATGTCGCCGTCTCTACAAAATCAGAAGGATATGGTGGCTATGATATTGTATTACTTCAAATTGATAAAAATGATTTTACCATTCTTAACAAAAAAATTATTGGCAGTACTCTTGATGACAGCCCTTCTAATGATCGCATTATTCAAGACAGTGAGTATCTATATTTAAGTGGGACGACAAAATATGAAGGTGTCGGCGGTACCGCTGACACGTTGCTCCTCAAGATTAGGAAGAGTGATTTAACCATTGTCTCTCAAAAAATGTATGGCGGTGCCGGGACTGAAGGCGCACCTCGAATTGAACTGCACGGGAATTATTTGTATTTATTTGGCAGAAGTGAATCAGAGGGTCAGGGGGTGGATGGCGATTCAATGATATTAAAATTTGATAAAAATGATTTAAGTCTTTTAAGTAAAAAGCTCTATGGTGGGATCGGGAGTGACGCCGGAAATGGCCTTTTGTTCAGTAATGGCTATTTGTATACCGCTGGTAGTGTTAGTAATAATACTGCCGGCGTTAACGATTTCTCTGTATTAAGATTCCGGGCTGATTTGCCCAGCGGCACTTACAACACTACTCCGGCCGGGTTTGTCTTGACTGGCAGTAATTTAACCTTCAAAGATTCTCATTTATTGATTACCGACAGTAATTTAACCTATCAAAATGCTAGCTTATCGATTCAGGACAGCACTTTAACGGAAAAAACCCCTAGTTGGACAATGAACGGACCGTTTGTTATTCAATAGCTAGACAATTTTTATTTATCTTTAAAAATAATTATAAAACACATGAAAATTTTTTTAATGTTGTTGGCATCTGGTTTAGTTCTTTCTGGTTGTGTCTCTCAAAAACCAGTAGTGAATGAGCCGGTGAACAATGTTGTTGTTCCTACTCCGATTGTTCAAACAGAAACTCCTAGTCAGATTGATCAAGGTGGGGCAGAATTTGATGGGCCGGAAGGAGCTGATGGTGAAATTATTGAATAGTTGATAACAAAAAAGAACTTCTTGATAGAAGTTCTTTTTGTTTACAAAAAAAGATCAGTTAAAACGGGATAGGCAAGAAAGTTTTTTTCTACGAATTCGTGAGCGTGAGCCCTAAAACCGTGGAAAAAAATCCCATGCTTGTCGTGCCTGACCCGTTCCAAGTGACCTTTATTTTTGCTCTCATTGTTAACGACTTATAACTATATCATAGAAAAAAAGGTTTGTCAATACACAGTTTATCCACAGATTTTAACCCTAGGCTAAAGTTGATAAAAAGCCTTTAAAATCAGAGTTTTTGGTAATTTAAGCCAGTTTCGGATAACCATATTTTGAGCCCGCCGTCGATATCGGTGCGGATAACTTTTGGCCCCAATTCTTGTAAATTTTCCAAAATTTCAGGTGAGGGCAAATTGTATTTATTGTCTTTCCCAACCAGAATAATAGCCAGGTTGGGATTAACTTGCTCCAGAAATTCTAAAGTGCTGGCGGTCTTGGAGCCGTGATGGCCCAATTTCAGAACCTGAGCCTGGAGGTCGGGATAATTTTCTAATAGATCTTTCTCCACTTCTTTCTCGGCGTCGCCAGTTAGCAATATTTTATTTTGACCGCAACCCAGTTCGGATACGATGGAGCTATTATTTATATTTTTGAAATCTTGGTCGGAGAGACTGGTGAAGGGAAAGAGAATATCTAAGGAGCAATTATTATCTAAATCTAAAGAAATATCGGACTGGGCCAGGGTTATTTTAGAGGCTTTTTGGCTGATTAATTCCTTGAAATGGCGATAACTGGCATCGCTGTAATTGGCTCCGGTGTAAATGACATTATCAACTTGATAGCGCTTCAAAATTGCTATCAGTCCGATGAGATGATCGGCGTGAGGATGGGTCAAAATCATGACGTCAATTTTACGATCGGTGTAAGGCAAAATCCGACCGATTTTTTCCAAGACTAATTCATCCGGTCCGCCGTCAATCAAGATATTTTTGCCAGAACTATTTCTGATTAAAATAGCATCTCCTTGACCGACATCCAGAAAATAGACTTCCGGCCCGGATGGGGATGGCCGAGAGGTGTATTCGAGGGCTAGGGCGGGGAGAAGTAGAAGCAAAATAATTAGAACGATTCGTTTGATTTTCATGCCCTAATTATAGCCCTAGTACTCTAAAATAGGCCTAAAATAGCTGTAAAATTAAGCTAAAATGGTTGTTATTGACATAATTATACAAATATGTTATAGTAATAGAATGTTATTTTACAATTTCTAGTATTCACTTCAAAAAATATATATCATGATACCTCTTCTTACAGACGTTACATTAGACCCGACTCTGGAAATAAAAACAGTCGATGGTCATGCCCCTGAAAAATTGGGCGAATGCAGTTTAGTACTAATTACTGTTCCTCAGGCTCGAGATGAGGTGGCTAATACCGGCGATATTCATTTGAAATTTATCGCCGAACATTATCTGCAAATTGGTGATCTCATGATTCACGTGCCTGATCATTATCGTCGGGGTGATTTTTCTATCGCCAGTTTAAAACGTTGTGCTGTTACCCGCCATTTTTTTGTCCGACCAAAAAATTTAGGAAAGAAAATTGTGGCCACAGTAGAAGTTTTGAAGAACGACAACGGGCTTCTTTCAATTAACATTTGTGAAATTCTGAATGTTAATAAAAGAACCGAAAAAGGCAGATTTGTCAGCTTGCTTCCCCCGACTCCGGAATTCAAAATGGTGATGAGACCGGTCAAGCCTGAAGACTCGGCTAGTTCCAGTTTATTTTTCATTCCGATGACGGATAAATGTCTGGAATTTGTTCCGCTCAAGCCTAGGGCTTCGTCGGATTCAAATGAATCTTCTGGCGCTACCGCTCGCTTAGCCGAAGACGCTCTTCATCAAGTCTAAAATTTGACACTCTAAAATAAAAAAAGACTCCTCGTTTCTACCAAAGAAACAGGAGTCTATTTTTTTTGTTCAAAAATTAGTTTAGAGTCGCGCTTTCAAATAATTCTTTAACTCTGCCAGTTTGATTCTGGTTTGCTCCATGCTGTCTCGGTCTCGAACGGTGATGTCATCATTTTCCAGACTGTCAAAATCAATGGTCAGACAGAAAGGAGTCCCAATCTCGTCTTGACGGCGGTAGCGTTTGCCGATATTCCCATTATCATCAAATTCGCACATAAATTCCGCCTTGAGAGAGTTATAAACTTCGCGGGCTTTATTAACTAGTTCCGGCTTATTCTTGAGGAGCGGGAAGATAGCCACTTTAATCGGGGCCAGTTTGGGTGGGAATTTCAAAACTGTTCGAACTTCGCCATTCTCTAAAGTTTCTTCGGTATAAGCTTTATCAATTATCATAAATAACAGACGACCCAGGCCGGCTGAAGTTTCCACGACATGAGGCATGAAGCGCGTCTTGGTGGCTTCGTCAAAATAGCTCAAATCTATGCCGGAAAATTTGCTGTGTTGAGTCAAATCAAAATCACCGCGGGCATGGATGCCTTCCACTTCTTTGAATCCTCCCAGGGATTTAAAATTATATTCAATATCGTAGGCGTCACTGGCATAGTGCGCCAGCTTCTCGTGCTTATACCATCTGATGTCGGATTCTTTTATTCCATTAGCCAAGTACCAACTCCACCGAGCTTTTTTCCAGTCCTCAAACTTGTCTTTGACGTCTTGTGGAAAAAGGAAGTATTGCATTTCCATTTGTTCAAATTCTCGGGTGCGAAAAACAAATTGCCGAGCCACGATTTCATTTCGGAAGGCCTTGCCAATTTGAGCGATGCCAAAGGGCAGTTTATGGGAGCTGGAATCCAGCGTATTTTTATATTGTAGAAAAATACTGCCGCAAGTTTCGGGGCGGAGATAAACGACATTCTCTTCGCTGAGTTCATCGGTGGGAGAACCCAGGTTGGATTTGACCATCAGAGAGAATCTTTTGGCTTCCGTCAGGTCTTTAGCACCACAAGTCGGGCATTTTAATTTCCCGGCTTCCTTTAATTTGTTTAATTCTCCATTGATAAACTCCAAGCTGGCTTTGTCGGCATTAATGCCGTAGTCTTCCAATAAGTGATCGGCGCGGAAACGGCTTTTACATTTTTTGCAGTCCACTTGCGGATCATCGAAGCTGCTTAAGTGGCCGGAAGCTTCCCAGGTTTTGGGGTTCATAAAAATGGCGCCGTCCAGACCTACGACATCATCTCGTTCTTGAATCATGTTTTTCCACCAAGAGTCGCGGATATTATTTTTGAGCAGAGTACCATAATGGCCATAGTCATAAATGGCGGAGAAGCCGCCGTAGATTTCCGAAGAGGGGAAAATAAAACCCCGGCGCTTGCACAGGGAAACTAATTTTTCCATGAGATTGTCAGTCTGTTCCATATTTTTATGTTAGATTTCATTAATTGCTTTCAGACCCAATAACTTTAGGCCATTTTTGATTATTTGTCCAACCGCTCCGGCCAGTTCCAGGCGAGCGGCTTTGGTTTTGGGATCACTTTTGATAATTGGAATATTGTGATAATAGTCATTGAAGCTCTGGCTCAGTTCAAATAGGTATTTGGCAATTTCCGAAGGATCATAGCTACTGGCGGCCCGGAGCACGACTTCTGGATATTTGGCCATTTTGATAATTAAAGTTTTTTCAAAAGACTCAGTTAATAATTTATAATCAACTTTGGATTTTTTGAAGCCGCCTTTTTTAGTCAGGCTCATAATTCGAGCATGGGTATATTGCAAATAGGTGGCGGTATAGCCTTCAAATTTGAGGGCTTCTTTGATATCAAAAGTAATGGTTTTTTGGGAGGAAACTTTGAGCATCTCAAATTTAATGGTTGACAGGGCCAGCTCGGTGGCAATCTGCTTGATTTTCTTGGCACTCCAGTCGGTTCGCTTCTCTTTGGTGGCGGAGACAGCCAAGGATATCGCCTCATCAATCAATTCGCGGTAGGTAATGACATTCCCACTACGGGAAGACATCATGCCGGAAGGCAGAGTGACAAAATCATAGGCCAAGTGAGTCATCTTCTGTTTGTAGCCCATCAGCTCCAGAATCTGGAAGAGTTGTTTGAAATATAATCCTTGGCGGACATCAACGATATAAATTGATTCAATAATTTTATTCTCTTTGAATTTTTTGACGGCCAACGACAAATCGGCGACCGGATAGAGAGCAGTCCCGTCGGAACGGATAATCGGCAATACGCCCAAATTATATTTTTCCAGATCGGCGATAATGGCGCCTTGGCTTTTGATCAATATTTTTTTCCGAATTAATTCTGCCACAATTTTCAAACCGCTCCCAATCACCTCGTTTTCATAAAAAGTTTTTTGGAATTTAATATCTAAGTCTTGATAAACTTCTTTTAAGTAGGCGATGCTCCATAATCTGGTCTTTTGCCAAAGTTTATAATATTCGCCTTGGCGACTTTCAATCTCTTTCATAATCTTAGTTATCTCTTCTTTGGCTTCTTCATTATTTTCCAGGGCGGAAACGGCATCTTTATAGCAAGTTCCTAAAATATAACCCTTACTACCTGCCATTGATTGGTAATGGACTTCATTCTTTTTATATTGCCACAAAGTTTTGGCCACGAAGATACCGAAGTCATTGATATAGGAGACGGGAATAGCCTTGTAGTTATTCTCCGACAATAGTTTGGTAACACTGTCGCCGAAACAGATATTGCGGAGATGCCCGATGTGGACTTCCTTGTGAGTATTGCCGTTGGAGAATTCAACCATCACTCCGGCTTTTTGGCCGGAATTATTTCGCCCATATTTATCTTTCTCTTTTTTAATTTCGGTTAATACTTTCTCCCCCAAATTATTATGATTCAAAAAGAAATTAACATAGCCACCGCTGACTTTGACCTCCGCAACTAGAGCTTTTAGCTTTTTATTTTGGCTTAAATTCTGACTGATTTGTTGGCTCACTTTCACTGGGTTTTCACCCTTAGCTTTAGCCAAGACAAAAACAGTAGTGCTTAAATCGCCCAACTCAGAGTTTGGCGGATAGCCGATATCTAAATCAGCTCCCGCCGCTTTTTTGATTTCCGCTTTAATTTTCTGGAGAATAGCCATTTATTTGGTTATTTTTAGATATTGTCTCTTGCCGCGCTGGATGATAGTTTCTTTTTTGATCTCTATCATTAGGTTAGCATCTTTAACAACAACAAAATCGCTGTTATCTTCTTTGATTTTGATGCCACCTTGTTCAATCAATCTTCGGGCTTCGTTTTTGCTGGCGACCATTTTGCTCTCTAGCAGGAGCTCAACGATGGTAATATTTTTTGACTTTGTTTTGTAACTCGGAATATCATCGGGCATTTCTTTGTTCTGGATGGTTCTAATAAAATTCTCTTGAGCTTCCTGGGCCAGTTTCTCACCGTGATTAATTTTAGTAATCTCTAGAGCCAGACGCATTTTCAAATCGCGTGGGTTGGCTTTCTGGTCTTTTAATTCTCTGGCAATCTTTTTGACTTCTTCATAAGGAACATTGGTGCAAAGTTCAAAAGCGGTTGAAATAGTTCCATCCGGCCAAGACATAATAATGCCATACATATCATTGGGCTTGGCATCCAAGAAAACGGCGTTGCCCTCCGATTTGCCCATTTTTTTGCCTTCGTCATCGGCTAAAAGCTTGAGAGTCAAAACGAATTTTTCTTTGTTTTTTAGGGATTTCATCAAATCTCGACCGCACATCATGTTAAACATCTGATCATTGCCGCCAATTTCCAAGTCAACATCCATGGCGACGCTGTCGTAGGCTTGGGCGAGGGGATAAAGAAACTCGTGGAGGTAAATCGGCCTGGTTTCTTTGAGGCGTTCTTGAAACATATCGCGCTGAATCATTTGTTGAACGGTAAAGTTAGAAGAGAGCTCAATCAGGTCCTTAAAATTTAGTTTATCATTCCAGGCGCTATTATATAGAACCTGAGCGGGGTTACTGCCGTCAAAATCCAGATAGGCTGAGGCTTGAGATTGATAATGGCGAGAATTGGCTAAGACCTCTTTTCTGGTTAATTTCTTCCGCGCCGCTTTTTTGTCCGTCGGATCGCCAATCATACCGGTGAAGTCGCCCAACAAAAAGATTACTTCGTGACCCAGTTTTTGAAATTGGGCCAGTTTATTGATGGAAATGGCATTACCGATATGGAGGGCGGTGGCGCTGGGGTCATAACCGCAATAGAGGCGAATTTTCTCGCCGCTCAACAGCTTTTTTTCGAGCAATTCCCGGTTGGGGTAGATTTTTTCCACGCCTCGGCTTAACAGCTCATCCACCAGCTTTTTATCCGTAATTACTTTGGCCATATCATTTGTTTAGAATTATTTAGTATGTTATAATAGTACCAAACTATTAGAAGTTTTTCAACTTTAATTTAAATTAATAAGCCTCAAATTGGGCTTTTCAATTTTATGTTTTCATATCGCCAAATGCTTTTACAATCATTTAGAATTGCTTGGAAAAACCGCTATTTATGGTTTTTCGGTCTATTCGCCTCTCTTTTGAGCATCGGCGCCGAATATCAGATATTAACCCGCGCCATGAGTCGCAACGCCTCTTTGGAGTGGTTCTATAATTGGAGTAGTTTTTTTCATTCCGGTTTATTTAGCTGGGGCCTTTTCCCTAAACTGGGCAGTATGTTTGCTCAGGATCCGTTTTTTATGTCCTTGACCTTGGTAATAGCTTTAATAGTCTTAGCCGCCTTTTTACTGCTAGTTTGGTTAGCTGTTGTATCTCAAATTGCTATTGTTAATAATTCCAATCAGATTCTCAAGAGCAAAAAAGAAGTGGCTGATTTAAATTTGCACGTAGGAGTCTCGGCCGGGGTCAAAAGTTTCTGGCCGGTCTTGGGGCTTAACATTATCTCTAAAGTAGTTATTAATATCTTGGTGATTCTGGTCAGTCTGCCACTCGTATTCTTATTTTGGAATAAGATTTTTTCGGGCGCCATTTATATTCTGTTATTTGTTTTGTTCATTCCTTTGGCCGTCGCCCTTTCCCTAATGATCAAATATGCCATCGCTTTTATCGTTTTGCAGAAGGCCAGTTTTAAATCGGCCCTGCATAGCGCCTGGAAACTTTTCCGGGAAAACTGGGTGGTCAGTTTGGAATTGGCGTTTCTGTTATTTGCCATCAGTTTTTTCGCCACCTTTGTTATTCTCACCGCCGTTTTGATTCTGGCCATTCCTTTTTTCTTTTTAGCCTTGGCCATGCTATCCATGTTTACCGCCCTCGCTTTTTGGAGTGTGATAATTTTGGCGACCATTATTTTGGTTGTCTTCATTATCCTGTGCGGTTCCATTTTGGGCACCTTCCAGGTGGTGGCTTGGACCAATTTATTCAATCACTTAGGTCGGGGCATTGAGAGCAAGTTGGAACGGTTGGCCCCGGAGAGTATAAAAAATAAGCCAGTTAGTTTTAAATAATTTTCTCTTTTATGAGCGGATTTGATTCTATTTCCAGTTTGTTGAGTAAAAATGCGGCACCTTCAGATGACAATACTCCTCAAGGCAAACTGATAGCCAAACAACAAGAAATTCAATTGAAAAAAATTGAACAGCAGACCGAAGCTCGGGCGGCGTCTTTAAGTTTGGACTATGTTAATCTTTTCGGTTTTCCCATCAGTCCGGAAGCAATCGGACTTATTCCGGAAGAAGAATCACGCCAATATAATCTGGTCTGTTTTTATTATGACGGTGAAAATATTCGGATTGGAACTACCACCCCGGAAGAACCGAAGGTCCAAGAGATAATTACTCGAATCAATACCCAGTATTTTACTAAGAGTCGTCTCTATATTATTTCTCCGAGCAGTTTGGAAAATGCCTGGGAGTTTTACAAAAATTTACCCAAGGTCAAGAAGTATGATTCTGGCGTAGAAATCAAAGAAGAGGATTTGGAGAAATTCAAGAGTGCCATTTCCAGTTACAAGAATTTGAACGAGCAGATTAATAAGGTTAATATTTCCGACATCGTGACTTTGATTTTGGCGACCGCCATGAAGACCGGAGCTTCCGATATTCATATTGAAGCGGAGGCGGCTGACGTGGTTGTTCGTCTGCGGATTGACGGTGTACTGCAAGACGCGGCCTCCATTGATCGCTTGAAATGGAAGAAGATTGTTTCGCGGATGAAAATTTTGGCCGGGGTGAAGATTAATATTGAGGACAAACCGCAAGACGGTCGTTACTCCATTTTTTTAAGTACGGAAAAAATTGATGTTCGTTCTTCCTTCTTGCCGACTTCTTACGGTGAGAGCGTGGTAATGCGCTTGCTTCGTTCCAGCTCGGTGGGCCTGCCGTTTGAAGCTCTGGGCTTGCGGCCGGAAGTGTTTGAAGTTTTGAAAGCCGGCATTGCCAAGCCCAATGGCCTGGTTTTAACCACCGGTCCGACCGGCTCGGGTAAAACCACTACTCTCTACGCCGTTTTGAATAAATTAAATCAACCGGGCACTAAGATTATTACCCTGGAAGACCCGATTGAATATCAATTGAAAGGTATCAGCCAAAGTCAAATTAATGCCAAGAAGGGTTATAATTTTGCCGATGGTCTGCGCTCTATTTTGCGGCAAGATCCGAACATTGTGATGGTCGGAGAAATCCGGGATTTGGAAACGGCCGAAATCGCCGTCCAGGCCTCGCTCACCGGCCATTTGGTGCTATCGACTTTGCATACCAATGATGCGGCCGGAGTTATTCCGCGGATGATTGATATGGGTGTCAAACCTTATTTCTTGGTGCCGTCAATCAACGTGGTCGTCGGCCAACGGTTAGTCCGAAAAGTTTGTCCTCAATGTCACGTGGAACATATTTTGACCGAGGCCGAAAGAGAGCAACTCCAAAAAATTCTATCAGTTATTTCACCTAAATCAGGGATCAATATCCCGACCACTTTGCCGCCGATATTTAAGGCGGGAGCCGGTTGTGAGGCTTGCGCCGGTATCGGTTACAAGGGCCGAATCGGAATCTACGAAATATTTACCATGGATGAAAAGATTAAACAGCTGACGATTGATAATGCGCCGGCTTTCAAGATCCTGCAACAAGCGATTGAAAACGGCATGATTACTATGCTTCAAGACGGCGTGCTCAAAGCGATGGACGGGTTGACCACTCTGGATGAAATCTATCGCGTTATCGGCGACTTTGGTTACGTTAATGAATTGTATGATATCGTCGTCTCGCAAACCATGGGTCGGGGCATTAAAATCAGTGAGTCTGATTTGGCTCGGGCCTTTGACTTGCTCAAGACACCGGAGATGATCAGCGAATTGATTAAGAACATTCCGGTCAAAGATTTAATCACGATTATTATTTCTTTGGCAGTGAAGAGCGAAGCCGGCGATTTGCATATTGAACCGACCGAAACCGACGTGAAGATTCGGCTGCGGATTGATGGTGTGATGCATGACGTTCTTCATTTGAGCAAAGAGCATTATTTGCCCGTTTTGGGAGAGATTAAACTGTTGTCCGGCTTTGTCACTAACGTCAAACAAGCTACCATGGACGGTCGCTTCGCCATTTTCTTGGGTAGCTCCAAGATGGATTGCCGGGTTTCCATTATTTCCGGCGGTTACGGCGAGACCATTGTTATCCGTTTACTTTCCGGCAAAGAAGGCGCTCTCAATATGGATGTCTTGGGCATCGAAGACTACTCTTTACAAGTTCTGACCGAGAGCATGAAGAAGACCAAGGGCATTATCATCACCACCGGTCCGACCGGCTCCGGTAAAACCACTACTCTATATAGCATTTTGAAAACTTTGAATAAATCGGATGTGAAAATTATTACCGTGGAAGATCCGATTGAATATCAAATGGACGGCATCATCCAAACCCAAATCAATGCCGAACAGGGATATACTTTTGCGGCGGCCATGAGATCTCTTTTACGGCAGAACCCGAACATTATGATGATTGGTGAAATCAGAGACGAGGAAACCGCTAAAATTGCCATTGAAGCGGCTTTGACCGGCCACTTGGTATTATCCACTATTCATGCCAACAGCGCTTCGGGAGCCATTTCCCGTTTCTTGGGACTGGGCGTCGATCGTCAACAGCTCGCTAACTCTATTGAATGCTCGGTGGGCCAACGTTTGGCGCGTAAGATTTGTCCTTTCTGTCGCCAGGAAACCACGGTTGATCCGGCGGTTCTAACCGAAGCCAAAACTATTTTAGCTCAGATTAAAAATCCGGCCGTGAAGGTCCCAACTGATATTAAATTCTTCAAAGGCGTCGGTTGCGATAAATGTAATTTCATCGGTTATAAGGGTCGGGTCGGGTTATATGAAACTATCGGTGCTAATCCGGAAATAGGTAAGGCTATTCAGAATCCGGCTTTCTCCGATTATGATATTGAACAAGAAGCGATTAAGAATGGCATGATTACTATGCTCCAAGACGGCGTGCTCAAAGCTCTTAAGGGCGAAACAACGATTGACGAAGTGTTCCGGGTTTGTAAATAATAAATAATATTTTTATGATTGATAAAAAATTCGTGGAAAAATTGAAGAGTGAATATTCTGAGAGCGGGAGCGAGCGGCGTCAAATCGGCAGTTTGGCTAATGTGGCCCTGTTTGAATCCAAAAAGATTATCTTTGCGCTTCATCGCGGCGATCTAAAACCGGCGGAAGAAAAATTTAAGGAAGTGGAAGAAATTTTGGCTAAACTGGAAAAGAATTTCGGCATCGCTCGAATTTATCAGGAAGGCTCTTTCAAGGCGGCCGTCGAAGAGTATACGGAGGCTAAGATGTTATATTTTGTGCTTAGCGGCCAAAAACTGGATGTCATTAAGGGAATTAAATTAAATTATGAAACTTATCTCGGTGGCATTTGCGATTTGATTGGAGAGCTGGTTCGAGTGGCCACCAATGAAGCGGCGGCCGGAAAATTCGGACGCGTTAAAGAGATTAAAGAAACCGTGAATGAAATTATGGCCCAACTTGTAGATTTTGACTTGACCGGATACCTGCGCACCAAGTATGATCAAGCGCGCGGCCATTTGCGGAAGATTGAACAGATGGATTATGAGATTAAATTAAGGAAAGAATAAAACTAAATTTAGATAAAAAGCTTTATTAATTTAGAGCTTTTTGCTTATTTATGCTCATCCTTGTATAATTATAATATGAAAATAGCGATTATCTCCGACATTCATGACAATCTAGCCAATTTAAAGATTTTTTTGAAGTGGGCCAAAACGGAAAACATAGAAAAAATCATTTGTTGCGGCGATGTGACCAATTCCGATTCGGTTGATTTTTTGGCGAAGAGCTTCGGCGGAGAAATAGTTTTAGTCCGGGGTAATATGGAGGTCTATGAAGACTCTGTCCTGTCAAACTATCTGAGTATCAATTATCTGGGGCGCTATGGAGCGGTCGAGGTGGATGGGATAATGATCGGTCTTTGCCATGAACCGGAGTATATTCCAAAAGTGATTGAAAAAGTTAAGTCACTTAAAATTATTTTTTACGGGCATACTCATAAACCATGGCTGGAGACTAAGGATGGCATCAGTCTGGTCAACCCCGGAACCTTGGGCGGAGTCTTTCAAAAAGCCAGCTTCGCTCTTTGGGACACTAAAACTGGAGGATTGGAATTAAAACTATTGGAGTTAATCAAATAATCATATGAAGAATAATAAATTACGGACAATCGCTGTCACGGCCGCCTATTCGGCCGGAGAAGAACTCTTGAAACGATATTATAAATATTCTCGGAGCGACGCTAAATTTAAATCCTCCCATGAAATTGTGACCAAATCTGACTTGGCTTCGGAAAAAACTATTATCGCGGAAATCAAGACCCATTTTCCGGAGCATCGGATTCTGTCGGAAGAAGCCGGAAAGATTTCCGGCCAATCTGATTATCTCTGGGTGGTTGATCCATTGGATGGGACTCATAATTTTTCCATGCATAATCCGCTATGGGCAGTATCTATCGCCGTGTTTAACAAAAATGAATTAATTTTGGGAGTGGTTTTTGCTCCGGCCTTGAATGAGTTGTTTCTGGCGGAAAAGGGTAATGGCGCTTGGTTAAATGGGCAAAGAATTAAGACTTCCGGTTATAAAGGAGAAAAGGTAATTAATACTTTTTGCCATGGCTCTAAGGTCGGTGATATCAAAAAAGCCCTTGAATATTATAAATATCATAAACTGCATGACTTGGATTGCCGTCAATTGGGCAGCGCATCGCTGGAACTGGCCTATACCGCTTGCGGGCGAGTGGAATCAATCGTCATCCCTGGCGCCAATTCCTGGGACGTGGCGGCGGGAGTGTTGCTCGTCCAAGAATCGGGTGGAAAAGTGACTGATTTCAAAAATAAGTCTTGGAATTTAAAGAGTCCTGACATGGCCGCCAGTAATGGTTTGGTTCATAAAGAGATTTTGGCAACGATTAATAAAAAATAGTAAGATTAAAAATATAAAAATCCGTTATGAGATTATAACGGATTTTTTGTTTTGAGAATTTTCATTTTTTGCAGTTTAGCAATCAACTCATCCAGACTATCAACTAGGGGGATTTTAAATTTCCGGCAGATAAATTCCACGTTGCCACGTCGCCAGAATTTTTGGGGACAGCAACAGATTATTTTATGCTGGCCGGAGAACAAGCCCAGTTCCAATAACGATATCGGGCTTTTAGAGTTAGGCGCAAAATACATGATAATATAATCGCTGTGACTTAATCCTTGAAATTCCCATTCCAATTGGGCTCTAAATTTTTTGCTTTCAATGCTTTGTTTCCAGTCATAGCCCCAATGTTCCCGGCGGGGATTGAGCAGGGTGCCTGGGTATTTATCCAAGCGATGGGCTATTTTTGCTTGCCAATCTTCAGCCCGCCCCATCTCAATACTGCCGGCCAGAAATATAATTGGCTTCTTTTTTGTGGTTATTTTTTGCGGTGCGGTAATAATTTTCATATCTATATTAAATCATATTAGCCGGATTTATTCAATTAATATTTCTAATTTGTTTTTAGTCTAAAAATTCGGTATAATTCATTAATATGACTATTGATCTCCAATTCCATTCTACTTATTCTGACGGCTACTTGGCTCCCGCTCAATTGGCTCGGTTTGTGGCCGGCCAAGGAGTAAAAGTTGCTTCTTTGACCGACCATAATTCTTTGGCGGGGCAGGCCGAATTCAAAAAGGCTAGTGCCCAATATAAAATCAAGACGATTCCGGGCCTGGAATTGTATGTGAAGGTCGGCCATCGCCGGATAAATGTCTTGTGGTATAATTATAATGCCGAGGCACCGGAACTCCATAAAATATTATTGGAAACGCAAAATCGCCGTCGCCGGAACGTCAGAGCCAAATTATTACAATTACAAAAATTGGGCTTCCGCTTAGAGGTTGAAGCTATTTTATCTAAATTCCCCGAGTATATTCCGCTCAATCGGCTAGCCGACGAACTATTTGCCTCGGCCTATAATCAAAAAAAGATTAAACGAGATTTGGGTCTCAAGAATCCGCGGGAAGAGGATTTATTGTCGGAATATTTTTTTAATAAACAGTCGGGCGCTCTCCGTGATGCCTATATCAGTCTGGAAAGAGTCTTGAAGTTAAAAAAGAAGGTGGGTGGTCAGATAATCTTTTGCCATCCCGGCCATTATAATAAAATGCGCGGGAACATAGTCCCCAGACTCAAGAAGATGGGTCTTGATGGTTTGGAGCTTTTGTCGCCCCATCATAGCCACGAGGCGATTATGTATATTCAACATTTAGCCGATGAATTTGATTTTATCACCACCGGCGGATCGGATTTTCATAAGTTTGAATCGCCGAATAAAAAGATCAGATCTTCGGCGCAATGGTTTAAAATTGATTCTAAATATTTGAGAAAAATAGCCAAAGTGATCGGTAAATAGAGATAAAAACAGTCCATCGGCGGCTGTTTTTTGTATATTGACTTAAATATCCAAACGTGGTTAAATTGAATGTTGTTTAGTTATTTAAAAATTAGAGTATTAACGAAATCCCCTATAATCATGAAAAATCTTATTGGAATTATTTGTTTATTCTATCTCTTGACCGGTGGCTTGTCAGCCCAAACAGGCAAGATGACAACTGACCCATCCGAGCATAAAATTTTAGTGGACTACACTAAAACTTTGGAGCAGATGATTCTCGACGGGAAATACGTCTGGAAGCATGACAGTATTACCGAGAAAAATTTCCCTTTGCTGGCAAAAATGATCGGCCAAAAAGTGGAAGTTGTCATCAAGCCTTTTTTCTTCGGCAATGATATTTCCGGCGAGGAAGCCATCAAATATCTGAGCAAGGATGGCTATCGTCCGGCTACTCTGGCCGAACTTCTGGCTTGGGGCGCTACCAATTCGGAAACCAAGATAATCTTTCCGACTATCGCCCTGGGGTTTATTTGGCAGGACTGGGAACATCATCGCTATGTCCCCTACATCTTTACTTACGAAGACAAACATACTCTTCGTTTGGGTCGAGTTGACAAATGGTCCTCGCTTCCGGATTGGTGTTGCTTGGCCGTGCTTAAAAAAAACTAATCAGAAATAAAAAATCCGCTAATTAAATAGCGGATTTTTTCTTGGAGTTTATTGCAATAATAATTTTATTTCTTCGATTCTTTTTTGCGTCATTATTTCGCTGTCGCTTATAATCTGGGAAATAAATTTTTGATCATAATATTTTTTTAATCGAGCCCCTTTGTAGACTCCGCCAATGCCGGGTTCTAGCAGAATATCGGTATGCCGAGCGCCGCTCTTGGCTAAATTGGCCAATAATATTTCTAAGCCCCGCATCACGACTTTGGAGGTGTTGGGGTTTTTGTCATCAAAGACATGATGATTATAGAGGTTGACGGAAATAACAACGTCGGCGCCCATATCTTTGACTACATTGTCGGGAACTGGGTTGGAGGCTCCGCCGTCAATTAACAATTTGTCTTTGAATTTTACCGGTTTGAATGTTAGAGGAATGGAAACGCTGGCCCGGACAGCTTGGGCCAAATCGCCATCTTGGAAGACAAAAG
>Ga0172381_10003704_pt1 | contig 16052 bp, 14 predicted proteins | sample Leawel6488metaG_FD_119754 | JGI IMG/M metagenome (GOLD analysis project Ga0172381, IMG submission 119754) | Leachate microbial communities from a municipal landfill in Southern Ontario, Canada - Leachate well 64-88 metaG | ecosystem: Engineered > Solid waste > Landfill > Unclassified | place...
TAAACCTACCCCCGAATTGTTCAGGTTTATGTCCAATCTGGAAGGATCAGGTCAAGCTTTAGATAAAATCGTCTTATTTAATGATAAGCTGGAAGAGTTGGAAACTATAAAATTAGAAAACAATCAAAAAAATTACTTTGTATTGGGTTTATGGCCTTGGCAGTTTAGCGATTGCCGTAAAGTCAAAACCACCGGGGAATTTAAATATTATTATTTTGAGTGGCTTAAGGAAGATCTGTATGTGGCTGAGACCGAAATTGAAATTACACAACCCGATATAAATCAATCAGTTACGTTAAGAGGTTACGCGTTAAAACGCAGCCCTGAAGAAAAAATCCGACTGGTAGTTTTAAGCGATATCCCGGCAGAAAAAATTACAGCCAAAGAATTAGTGGATCTTTACCTGGGCCATTGGTCAAATCTGGAAGAGGGGTTTCAGGATTTTACCCGTAAAATCGAAAGGCAAGCTAAGTCGCAACCCAATGATTGGCAAGCACTTAGTAAATTAATCAATTTTGATATATCCTCACAGGATATTCAAAGCTTGCTCAATGGGTACTTGCAACTTTTAGATGCATATACTCGTAGATACTTTCTGCCGAATGATTATGAAGCCAGTGATTTCCTAACTGTTAAAAATCAAATTTATAGCCTAAAAGCAAAAATGCGTTATCATAAGTCTAACTTGCTCATCGACTTCCTATTGGCTGATGATTATAGTCATAAAAAGGGGCTCAGATACGCCTGTTGCCGGGTTAATGAAAGACGGGTAGCTTTAGTTGATGAAAGCCGGCTCTGGATGGAAAACGCTTTCTAAACAGAGGCTAAATCACATTGACTTATAGGTATATTAATGTTATATTTTCTATGCAGCTTTAGGACGGCACGAATAAACACTAACCGATGGAGGTCGGTTGTGTATTGTTTAGTAACGGTGCGTTGCTCGTTAAAACTACATATGATTTTAGATCCTTCTTCTTGGTCAGGGGCGAGGGCGTTAACCGGATTTACCGAAAGTGCTGTTTTTGGTAAGCCGGTTTTTTATTGAGGGGTTTGAAAATGGTTTTAAAAAAGAATTTAAGAAATCCTTCAGGCCAGGTAATTGTTGAATATGTGCTGATCTTTATAGTTTTAGTTGCCGGTATAATCGCGGTGTTTTTGGCGTTTAACCCTGAACATGTGACGCTGAAAGGGACATTTAACCAGGCAGTAACCGATTCGATAAATGCTATTAATCAATAACGGTGCTCTTATGAATACCAGAGGAATGGTGACTTTAGAAAATGCGGTTTTGATAATAGTCGTGGCTCTGGGGCTATTGGCTATGCAGGCGTATTTGCGCCGTTCAGTGCAGGCGCATTGGCGCACTAATGCCGATAGCATTTCTGATGAGCAATATGATGTAAACGGCAGAACAACCGAAAATTTTATTAATACTCATCCGCGCATATCAGGACAGCCCCAGATAACCTTAAAACTTAACTCCAATCCTTCAATATCCGGAGATTATTCCAGCGATACGCATATTGGCGCGTTTCGCAGGGGCGAGAGTTCATTGGAGGGGTCCAGAAGCATGGTTTTGGTTTCTAATCCGGCGGGTGTTTCTACGGATACGGCTATTTTTACTGTTAAAAATTGGCAACCGGATTGTTCGGGAGGATCGGAAGAAGGTTGCGGAGATGACGATGAAGACTAAACACAGGGCTCAAAGTATTTTAGAATATACAATTTTGATCATAACCGTTGCCGCGGCTTTAATGGCAATGAATCTGTATGTGCGCCGGGCGGTGAATGCCCGGTTGCACGCAGTGGAGCAGGAAATCAACCCGCCGATCATTGTGCAGAACTAGCACGGGCGGATCACGATAACAGCGGCATAATTAACCAGAGGGGGGTGAAAAAGATGCGTAGACGCAGAGGGCAATCAACATTGGAATACGTTCTTGTTTTAACAGCAATCATCGCGGTAGTAGCGGCATTTGCAGCAGGAACCTTGAGGAAAAGCACAAATTCTAGCTTGGAGCATGTATCAAATCAAATGCAGACCCAAGTTGAGAAGATTGATTTTAGCGATAATAATAATTAATGCTGAAAATATTTTAGAGGAGGTGTGATCAAATGCGTAAAGGATTTGGAAAAATAGCTCAGACAACTGCGGAATACGCGGTGCTTATTGCTGTAGTGGTAGGCGCTGTAGTAGCCATGCAGATCTATGTTAGAAGGGGTTTACAAGGAAGAGTAAAAGATGTAGTGGATAGAGTGGCGGATAATACCGATACTCAAGCGAGTGATATTTTCACAGGTTCACAGTATGAGCCGTATTATGCCGTTAGCGCGTCAAGTTCAGCCCGGGCTAGCCAGGAATCGCAGAATTTAGCCGCAGGCGGAGCCGCAGGTAAAACTACCAATGAAAGAACAGAGCAGGTTCGCCAAACTAAAACAGGTTGGAATGAAACTGACGCTGCTGCAGTGAATAGAGAAGCTGAGGTAGAAAAGTTTTAATACCTGATCATTAAGGAGGTGAATACAGGATGTTTATCCATTTGAATAAGAAAAGAGGTCAAAGTACACTTGAATACGCAATCATTATAGCAGTAGTTGTCGGCGCTCTGCTGGCTATTCAGGTATATGTAAAAAGAGGTGTCCAGGGGCGGTTCAAACAGGCGGCTGATGATATTGGTGAGCAGTTTTCAGCCGGTAAAGGTACATACAATACTACTGCTAAGAGTTATACCGCTTCCAATGAAATGACGACCGCAAGCCAAGTCGCTGTTGACGAGGGCAGCGAATTAATGACCACAACTACAACTAACGTGGAACAAACCCAGAATGTCGATACTCAGGCAAATCTGGAAGGATACAAGGAAGAAGGCTGGGGAAAGTAAGAATGTTAAAGAACGAGTATCTGAATATGAAGTTTGGCCAGAGCACCGCGGAATTCGCGGTGCTGCTGGCTGTAGTCGCTGCCGCGCTTATCTCTATGCAGGTGTATTTAAAACGCGGGATACAGGGCAGGGTTAAAGATCTGGCCAGTCAGATCGCCCCTGACGCCTCAGGCAAGGGAGCGCAGCAGTACGATCCGGGAAGGACTGTCTCCGAGTACACTACTATCCAGGCAGCAAATACTGCCCAGGAATATGTTAATGGCGTGACTACCACGTATCAGAACGGCGATTACGGCTCTTCTGCTGAGACAATGACCAGGAGCGGTTATGAGAAAACTCTTCCGGAAACGCAATAAAGGGCAGGCAACGGTAGAATTGGCGATCCTGGGTTCTATCGTGCTGATACTCTTGGCATACTTATTGCAGCAGGGTTATACCTATAATGCCAAGCAGTCGCTGGAGATGTATACTTTCCGTCAGGCCCTGCGTTTAAGCCGTACTTATGAAAAAGGAATTACTCTTACTGTGATCAGGGATATTTTTAATCCGTCTTTTTTCTCATCATTAAACCGGCAGCGTATTATGGCTACGGCTTCAGTCGAATATAATCCCTGGAAGCTTTATGCCCCTAATGTTAAAGAGGATATCGCCAGCCGCCGGCTTTTTCAGATAGGCGACGCGATGATAGTAAATGATACATATTATGAGATACCTCCCGTTAGAATGAAAGTGGCTACAAAAGGAAATTCTGACCCTTGCTGGATGTGGAGCGGGGCGTCTATCCAGGATATAGATCCGCAGTCTTTCGGCGGAGTAGATACACAGCCTGCCGCAAAAGTGCGCTTGAGTTCGAGCAGGAACACGGCTTTGGTCAGGGAAACTGCCCAGGCCAAGATCATCAAAAAGGACCTTACTACTATTGAATCTATTCCGACTATCATTATCTTTGATGACGCGGAGAAAATACAGGAGAATCAGCTAAAAGATTCCAGTTGGATCCCGAATACGGAAAATGAGTATGTTGAAAGTGTGCAGGTTAAAAGCGCGGATATACCTTTTAATGTGCAGTTCCAGTTGGAAGAACAGGCGACAAGATCCAAAGAGACCACAACTTTGCATGGTAAATAAATAGGGTGAGCGTATGAAGAAAAAATTCGCGGTATTATATAAAAATAAAACCCAGGGGCAGGTTCTACTTGAAACCGCGATTGTGTTTATTTCTATTGCCGTTCTGGCTATTGGCTCTATGGCGTTATTTTCTAACCTTAAATTAAATCTTATAAAGCGCCAGCAAACTTTTCGCGAATCAAGAGTAGAGGCGGTCAATTCTTATGTAATAAGCCATCAGCCGGGGCACGCTTTGAGCCCGATCACTTATCTGGAATATTCTCCGAACTACAGCCTGACATCTCCCGGATCCACTGTTCTTATACCAGGCGTTGAATATCTTGAAGAGCCACGGTTGGAGAGAGCTGATTGGCTTTTTAGAAGCGCGGAGTATAAGATAACCTATGTGATACCCTATTTGATGGGGCAGATATATCTTAAGTTGGGCGGCGGAAGTTTAGCTGATTCAGGAATATCCGGTTTATCAAGTGAGGCAGTAACAGTGGCCAGAGATCTTACTGACCAACTGTTGGTTGTTCTTCATGATGCCTATGATTACTATTGCGAAGATATGAACGCGGTGGATGCGGATAATGATGGTTTTATCGGCGGCATAGGCGTGATGCAGGATGTATTGAATAATCCTACTCAGGGAGGGCCTTTTGATATTGACCTGGAATGCCCGGAAACTCCGGTAAGGGACGAGGAATGTTTTGAGGCACAGGAACAGCACCAAATTAACCGTGATGGCTTGACTAATTCCATCAGCAATCTCAGCAATTTACAGCCCAATTTGTATACGTCGTTAATTTACAATGAACAGAAGATATTAATACCCGGATACAGGTGGATTTCTTTCGCGCTTGTTCCTCTTATGCAGCAAGTCCGGGATGATCTAGGCGGAGCCTTGGGCAGCTGGAGCAGTTGCAGGCGTCATGTAATGGGTATGTGCATTCAGCTTTGGCGGGTTTATTATATAAAAGAAGCAAGGCTTATACTGGGGCAGATGGTGGAAAGTATGGGCGCTACAGTAACTCCTACGCCGGGTAATCTGGCTGAGCGGATAAATTCCATAAATACTTTGTTAAATTCGGGTTCTATAAGCCAGGAGAATGTTTCTCAGGCAGTGGCTCAAGTGGAGGCAATGCTCGCAAGCGATGAAGTGGTTAATCTCGCGGATAACGATACGATAAAGATATTTCTATCTAAATTAAAAGTTAGTTTGAACAGCGCTATAAGCCATTGGGATAACGCGGAACAAAGGCAGCGCTATTTAGATAACGCGCTGATGCAAGCGGAGACTTTGTATGAAATGGTTAATATTGAATAAAAAAAGCCAGGTCGCTCCTTTTTTGGTTTTGTTGATCGCCGTGCTTTTACTGGCGATTGTCGCCACTATGCTTATCGGAGAAGCGGCTTTTATCAAGATCCGGATGGGAAATGCCGCTGATGGGGCGTTGCTTACCGCCTCTTCTTCTTATTGCCGGAGCCTAAATCAGATAAGGCAAATAAAAGGGAGCTTAGAGGTAAACCAGTGGTTTTTGCAAAGTTTTCTTTTCGCGCATAGGACTACTTGTTGCGGCGTTGTTGTAGCGGGTTGGAAATTTAAGGGCGAACCTTTAGCCAGCGGAACTTACATCAATACAATGTTGACCAACAAACAGCTTTATGATACTGCCAAGTCATTGGCTAATAATTCCGTAAAAGAACTGCGGTCTGATATTTATGATGGGATATTTGGCTCGGGTTTGATCGATGAGCCGAAACCATTCTTAGGGAGCGAAGTTACGCGTGACGCTCAGAATAGGGTTGTTAATTTTGACTTTAAGGAATATTTAAAAAGAGACCCTCGGCTTACCTTGGTTATGCGTCAATTCAAGAAAGACAATTACGACGGCTGGTATAAAAACAGTTCTTTAACGTATTATTTCAGTAAAAATAAGGATAAAGTTCTTCCGTTATTAAATGATCTTGGAGAGCCCAGCGCTTTGGGTTTGACTACATTTAAAGCTGAGGCTGCTCCGGATGTTTTTCCCGGTTCTGATGCTAACGCGTTAGACGCGTATTTTAATGTGACCATGGCCGGTTTTCCTCAAAGCGTAAGCGTAGAGTCCGCCATTTGGCCCTTAGTCTATTTTATATGGAAAGAGGTCCCTTGTATAGGATGTTGTTGTGTTGTTATGCCGGGTTTTATACCTAATCCTTATAGTTCTTTAAGAATGAGTATTAATCCTGAGTCCGGAGAAGATGATGGAAAGCATCTTGAGGTTGATGTGGCAAAGTCAGCCCCTTACAAGGTGATATTTTTTGAGCGCCAAATTAAAACCGAACATAAAAGTAAGGTGTATATTAAAGGAAGCATAACCAGTGGTTTTGAGCCGAAAATGGAGTAATATGGCGATGAAAAATATTTTGTTTTACATATTGATCATTATTTTGAGCGCCGGCGTGAATTTATTTGCTATGGATGCTCAATTATGGAATGCGCCTATTTTGCCCGGGGCGCAAATCGCCTGGAAAGATAAAACAGTTGAAGTTGCCGGTATTCGCGCCCAAGCTACTCGTATGCATACAGATATGACAATTGAGCAGGTTTTAGATTTTTACCGCGGCGCTTTTTCAGCGTCCGGTTGGCAGGAAAAAGATTATTTTAAAGATTCCAACGTAGTCGCTTTTATTAAGGATAATAATTATTTGTACGTAGGGGTTAGTGATAATGGCAAAGATTCCGGACGGGATGTATATTTAGTCAGTAGTTTGGCTGACCTGGCGATCTGCAGGATCGTTGCCGCGGGTATGGATAATAATGGCATGATGGTCTCCGATACTGCAGGCAAGGATTTTTCGGACCTGCCGCGATATCCGGCGAGCAAGAGGATGTTTAACATTAGCTCTGAACAAGAGGTAAATGTCGCGATGTACCAGGCGCAAGGCAGCCCGCAGCAGATAGCCGGATTCTTCCGGGATAATCTTAAGGCGTCTGGCTGGAAACTTACGCATACCCTTGATCAGAATTATCCGGATTTTAAAAGATTCATCCCGGCTGATATGAAAAAAGAAGACGCGGAATTTATTAATCTAAATTTCAGTAAAGGTGATGAAGAGCTGATTGTTACGGTAAATCCGGTTGATAAAAGTAAAAAAATGAATATAGTCTCAATTATAAGGAATAATGCGGGGCGATAAGCTTTTTTAAAGGGGGAAGGTTTTTATGGTTATTTTAATTGCAGCTCTGATGTTTATTTCGGCCGTGCTTTTAGTCTTGGAATTCGCGCCTTTAGCCAAGAATAGTTTTGAAAACTGGCGCAAGAAAAAAGAAGAAAAAGTCATGGTCCAGCTGGATGATCTTTTCTATGACAAAAGCCCGGCGCAGATCGTGCGGCTTTATTTTATTCTTCCTCCCGTGTTGGCAGGAGTGGGTTTCTTCCTGCTTCGTTCTCTGATCTTTGCCGTAGCGGGATTTTTTATAGGGCTGGCCATCCCGAATATGATCGTTAAATTGAGGGACGCGCAGCGCCGGATGAAATTTAACAAACAGATACTGGACGCTATAATGTTATTATCCAGCGCGCTTAAGGGCGGATTATCGCTTTTGCAGGCATTTGAGGTCTTGGTGGAAGAAATGCCGGCTCCAATATCACAGGAATTCGGGCTTTTGGTCCGGGAAAATAAAATGGGCGTGACCTTGGAAGAGAGCCTGATCAGGATGGATAAGAGAATGCACATGGAAGAGCTGTCTTTGGTTATTAATTCAATAATGGTTGCCCGCGAAACCGGCGGCGACCTGACTAAAGTATTCAGCCGGCTCTCCACAACTATACGCGATAACCGTAAATTAAAAGAGAACATTCAGACGTTGACCATGCAGGGAAGGATGCAGGGCGTGATCATGTCGATACTTCCGTTTTTATTTGTCTGGTGGGTTCTGACTTTTGATAAGCACCATTTTGATATTATGCTTCAGAATGATACCGGCAGGATGCTTCTTTTTACGGCCGGAGCTTTGCAGCTGATAGGGATGTTCTTAATAAAGAAATTCAGCAAAATTAACATATAAGGAATGAAAATATGATGCTACTGATTATTTTTCTATTATTGGCTGTTAGCGTGGTAATGATCTGGCGGGGAACTTATGTCTCGGGGGAATTTGAGGCCCATGATATAAAATTACCCGTTTCAACAAAAACAGGTTTTGTTAAAAAAATGGATTTTCGCAAGGCGTTCGGCGTAATATCGCCATTTGTTAATAAAATGATGGAGAGGCTGCACCTTACAGAATCGATAAAAATGCGGTTGGATGCCAGCCATGTCAGATTGGCGCCAACGGAATTTTTTGCTATAAAAATGGCTTTGATGGTCGTTTTGGGCATAGCTTCGGTTGTTGCTACGGGTAAGTTTGAGGTTTTGTATATCATTATAGGATTGGCCGCGGGTTATTTTTTGCCGGAAATTTATTTAAACCAGCAGATCAAGAAAAGAAAATATGCTATTGCCCGGCTTTTGCCTGAAACTGTTGATCTTCTGAGTTTGTGCGTTGAGGCTGGCCTGGATTTTGCCACAGCCTTGGGCTGGATCATTAATAAGGTTCCGTCTAATCCGATATTGGAAGAATTTTCTTTTGTGTTGGAGGAAATAAAATGGGGCAAGCCCCGGACGCAAGCGCTTAAAGATATGGCCAAACGCCTGAATATCCCGGAGATAAGTTCTTTTGTGCAGACCCTGGTGCAGGCGGAGCGTATGGGAACTCCGGTTGCCGAGGCTTTTACGATCCTTTCGGAAGATACCCGTACGCAGAGATTTCACCGCGGCGAAAGGATCGCTTTACAGGCGCCGATGAAAATATTAATCCCTTTGATCTTCTGTATTTTGCCGGTTATCGGAATAATTATCGGAGGGCCGATATTCCTGCAATTTATGGGCGGGAATTTATTAAAAGGGATGGGCGGTTAAAATGATAAACCTAAGAAAAAACAAATTCATTAAGATCATCTGTTTAGTCCTGGTGTTCTGCTTTGGCAGCCAGCAGTTAGGGCTTGCTGAAGTCACGGATTTAAGGGATACTCCGGGGAGTTTTGATGTGGTTGTGGCTATTCTGGCCGGATATATGGCCGGTAAAGCGATCAAGACCAGCTGGAGCACCTCGCAGATGTTTATGTATACCTATATGGTACCCGCATTAAGCAAGCAGGTGGTGAATATGGTGGGGATCAAAGGAACCGCGGGTTTAGTGGCTACGACCATGCTTTCAGCTTTTGCCGTCAGTAAGATGGATTATACAACTAGCGCTGACCAGTTGGCAAAGGTAGGCGATAAAGCCCAGCAAACATTAGCCCAGTCAGGAGAAAGGTCTTTAAGCGGTTTTGCCAAAGGTGTCGTTAATCAGGCTAAAAGCCTGTTTGCCGGCGGCGTGCCTATGCAGGGAGCGATCATTGATGCTGTTACTGCCGGAGCCATGATGGCGGCCAAGCAGGTTATCTTAGGGCTTTTTAAGAAAGCAAAAAAATATATTACTGCCTTGATCGATGTGCTGGTTACATATTTGGGCCAATATGTCCGCGTTGCCTTACAGAGGTCTTTTGGGGTATTGCTTGGTTTTAATAAAGATTTTGGCCCGACTGCTGAAAAGCCGATGATCAGGGTTTATTATTCAGATGGTACCTCTGATGTTATGAGCGTGGCAGACGCGGCTAAAGTCGATATGAACAACGGTTACGCGATTAGCCAGGAAGAGGTCCTAAGGGATCCTGTAACAGGCCAATATGTAGCCGGTAGATTTGAGCAGGCGTTGGAAGTGCAGGATGTTTCGTTCAAACAGGTCTTCAGAAATAACGCTATTTTTGCCGGGGTGCAAACTGTGTTCTTGCTTCTTGGGTTTAAGCGGGAAACTGCCCTGGCTCTTTCCGCTTTAACAGGAAACTGGATGGTGGGCGCTTCATTCGCAGAGGCAGTTACCCGGGCGGCAATATCCGCGGTTTTGCAGACTTTAAGCCGCCAGTTCAGGAACCCGATGCATGGGACATTAATACTTATGGGCCTGGGTGATCTATTGAATTACGCGTTGATCGATAAGAATAAAGTAAAAGCTGAGCGTTTGTCTACTGACGCGGAAGTTGAAGCGGATATAAATAGGGTAAGGAGCGCGGTACAGGCGGATATAGAGAAGAATAGGGCAAATTTAAGCGAGGCTGATATAGCCAGCATTGAGAGGTCTCTCGGGGTGTGGATAGCTGGCCAGTGGGATAAGCAAGGTAAACATCAATTATTATCCCTGGTTGACAGCGCCAAAGATCTTGACCTGCTGGATACAATTTTTATCGGTTCGGTTAATAATGCCAATATAGATATGATGACCTTTGGCAGGGCCCAATATGGCAGCGGTTCGCCTTACAGCTTAAGATGGGTCAAAGGCAATGATGTATTTTTCCTGAACCGTTACGCGGATTATGTCAAGGATGTGTATGATTATGGAGTCGCCGACGCGATGATGGGCCAGTTTATCAGCGCGTATCATAATCAGACAGTGAATGATTTTTATAATGCTGTATCCGGGCAGATACGCAGCGTCTATCCCACTAAACGTCTGGCTAAAAATTATTGGGATGACGGGATGGAAGCAGCGCAGAGATTCGCGGACAAGCGCAAAGAAACGGTTGAATTGGTATTGGCAGGGGAAAAAGAATGGATAGATATGGCTAAAACAGCATTGCCCAAGGATTCGGCAGCAACAGTTGCCCCTGAGGGTGATGCTATTCAGCAGACGTTGGTTGAGATAAGAAAAGGAATTACTACGGCTCAAGACGAAGTGAAAGCTTCAGCCGCGGCATTACGAGATATTTCTAAAGATGACCCCGGCCGCGTGGCGGCGGAAAATAGAGTTAAAGACGCGCAAGACAAACTAGCCGGTTTGATCGCATTACATGAAGCCGGAACGCAAATAGAAGATTTATCCCGATACGCGGATCCCAAACAATTAAGGGCAGATTCTTTCAGGTTGGGGGACAAGGATAAAAATTTAGCTATTGGTTTGCATGTGTTTACATTAATTGACCCGTTATTGGCCGGCCAGGGTGCCAGCGATCTTTCTATGGGCAGGGATAATTTGGATATTGCGATGGGTAGAAGTTTAGAGGCTTTAAAGATTATTTCAGCCGCGCTGGGAACTAAATCTGAAACAGGCAAGAAGGTAGATGGAGATATAAAAGAATTAATGGCTTTACGCGCGCAGTATAAGTCGGGTATACAGGATTTTGAAGAAATTGCGGTCACAAACCGTTGGCAAATATTAGCCGGGACAAGCGGCCAGCCGTATATTTATAGTTCAATCGGACCCAATACTCCGGGATTGGAATATTCAGCTGATGCAGAGAATTATACCGCTACTTTGCCTGAAAGGATACTCGCGCAGGGCAAAGGGCAGAGGCTTTTTGGCGTTGCAAAATACCTGGATATGATCGGTGGGAATCCGGTTTATTACGCGCGCTGGGGCAAAATAGATGAATCTCGGCCTGAACCGGAACCGGCCTTAGCGTTATCGCCGGTTTCAATATCGCCGAGTTCTTTGCCGAATTCTGCTTTGCCGGTTTCTCAGGATATTGCGTCTATCCCGCAGCCAAAAATTACTACTCCTGGCAATGTGCCGCAGCCTGCCGCAATTGCGGCTGCACCTGCTCCGGAGCGCATGGTTATCAGGCAGTTTACTCAATTTCCTGAGTATGATCAAGGTTCTGCTCAGGGTGCCAAATATTATCAGGCTCAAGGCACTAAAATAGAAGATCTGCCTCAGTATCAAGTGGTTAAGTATGTTGAGCACGATGCAAACGGAAACTTGGTCAATATTGACGGAAAGAACGTTGGCCGAGTAGAAGTAAGGGCAATTCAGGATGGCCAGGAAGTTTGGGTAGATACAGGCAGAAGAATAGATATGGAAAAGGGCTTTGAGTGGACGCAAAAGAGCCCGACCCATACTTTTCGTGGTATTACTCAGGGCGGAGTAACTAAAACCGAGCTTAAAAGAGAGGCAAATCCTTTGCCTGTTACGCCCGTTCCAAGCCGGCAATCCGGATTAATACAGACAAGAATGCCGGCAGAATCTGGGGTTGCTCAACCGTCTCTTGCGCCAAACGTTGATCCGAATCCTATTCCTCAGCCTGTTGAACGGGATTCAAATAATTCATCGTCTTTATATAAAGGTTATGACCAGAGAATTTCTTTGCCGGAAACAAACGCGCAACCCGGTTTGGTGCAGACAAAATCACCAGGAGCGATTAATCCGCAGTCCAGTTTACAGCGGATAGGTAATCCGGCAACACCGCCTATCGAGTATCCTACTGCTCCGGAATCGGAGTTTTCAGCAGGATCCGAACCGATAGCAATAGGTATACAAGCTGTAACTTCTTTGGCTACGGTACCGCCTCCTAGCCGCGGAGTTATGACAGAGCCGGTAAGTTTACCTGAACCAACGAGTCCGGATACACTTATACCTAGGGCTAAATCTACCCAGGTGCCTGTGCCTAAATCCTTCGCAGTAGATGCTAAGTTGTTGGAAGCGCAAACTTCCGAAAATGCCGCTATTACAAAGATCGTTGTTCCGGTAACAGCTAAGGCTTTAAGCCCCCAAGTTCAGGCATACGCGGATAGCTACGCGTCTTTGAGCGCGGCAAAATACCCGCGGCAGGAGTATGAAAGATTTGCAAGTATGCCTGTGCCTAAAAATATGGCGCAAGAGCTGGTTCAACAGCTGCCTGCTGATTTTGACCCGTCTAAAATGCCGCCTCCCCAATTTGTTAAAGTGAAGAGGTTAGTTGGTTATCAGCAGCCATTGGATAGCTTAAGGTCAGGGGATGTGGAGTATTACGATGCCTATGTTCCTGTATTTGAGAGCAGAGAACAGGAAATCGTATATTTATTAATGTCTTCTACCGGTGGAACCAGAAATTACCCTTATTACACTCATACCTATAATTCTGATCCAACAACCAGAACAGATGTTACTGGCAAGGTGGCAAGGCCGGATTGGGCTAAAGACTTTTGGTCTGTTGCCCGGCAATTAGGAGTGAACAGAGACAACCCGCAAAATAGAAGTATTCCAAATTAAGCTCAAATAAGCATATTAATGTCCAATCTGAAATATCTAATATAATCATATTATAACCTATAAACACAATAAAGGTCATTCAAAAGTCTCATCGTTATTTGAGCATATTAATGTCCAATCTGAACCTTGGATTGATCAGATTGAGATTGCTTCGCCACTCACTTCGTTCGTGGCTCGCAATGGCATGAGATTAGATTCTTCGGTCGCTTTGCTCCCTCAGAATGAGCTTTTAAAGAACTTTAACAAAGGGCCGTTTGAGCCCAAAAACTATTTTGAGTTCAGTATTTTTAGCAGGCATGTAAGTCTATTGATAGCAACATACAAGCCATATGAAAACACTTTCATTTTTTTAAGAAAAACCCCTTGACACTATATATATATATGTTATATTTAACGTGTAAGAAGCAGAAGCGATAAAGGCAAATCCATCGTGAGGTGGAGGCGCAAAGCCACGGATCTTAAAAGAGTTTTTTAAACGCAAGATGGCCGGGCTGCCGAAAAAAGAAGTATTTGACAGCTCGGTCTTTTTATTTTTGACCGCTTAAAAAAGAGTTTTAAAAATACTTTAGCAATAAAACAATGAAAAGCGCGATCTACGCTTTAAAAAATCTGGTAGTGGGGGTTAGGGGGAAATTTTACCTTTTCGTTGCGCATATAGGTAGTTTAGTATTAAGAAAGAAGCTGGTTGCGGCCCCCGAAGCAGCACCTGTAATAAAAATTGACGAGCCACAATTCAAATCCAATTTTAAGTTATGGATTAGAACTGTGGCTTTTATTGTTGTAGCGATATTTATGCCGGAGCAGGTTGCTCAAGCAGCCGGTTTTGACGCGTCAGTTATTTGGCAAAGGCCGGCAATGGCAGCAGGCGCATTAGCTGCCCGGACATTTGCTCCCGGATATACCAAAGACCTCAATGCGCTGGATATTCCTCTTACCATAAAACAGATATTAAAAGATGTTTCCAATAAACCCATAGATGCTATTCAGCTTTCGCCCACAGTTACGATAAAGCTGGATAAGCCGTTAAAGATATCAAACCAAAAAATAGAAGAGATCTATAATTGGTTAAAAGGCAAGCCCTGCGGATCAAAGGCATTATATGAGTTGTTGGCTTATCAGGGTGCCAAGGTTACTGAGCAGGATATCGCGGTTTTGGCTTTAACTGTGGATATTTTAAACGGCATAATTAAACCTGAGGGCAATCCGGGTGTGATCAAGAGTTCAATGTATGCTTTGTCACGCGCTTCGGAATTCTTCGGTTTTAAACTCTATCCGGTTAAATTAGATTTGAAGGGACTGTCCCCGAAGGGGACTGCTCCTATGCCTTTCATCGCCCATTTAAATAGCGAACATTATATTCTGGTTACCAATATTACTGACGATAAGGTTTATTTTATAGAAGAGCATAAAGAAGAGTTTTTGCCAAAAGAGAAATTTTTATCTGAATTTTCAGGATACGCTTTAATGCCGGTAGTTAGTTCTGAAGCGCAGGCCATAAGCGATGTTGAGGCGATGAAGGTGATGGGCGCCCGCAGGCGTGATCAGGGTATGAATACATTTGGTTTAGTTGCCGGTGGGATGTTGTTCAGCCAGGCTAAGATTTCACGCCAGTCCTGGTCTACCTTTGCCCGTCAATATGCCGTGACCTATGCCGCGCCAAAGCTTCTGAAAACAGTAGGATTTAATAAAACTATTTCTAGCATTGGCGGAGCGTTTGTTTCAGGGGCTGTTCTTTCAGGCATGGATTATAAGTGGAATCAGAAGGCAATGCTCAGCCAGGCTGCTGCCTGGGGCGTAACTGCCGCGGTGCAGGAATACGGTTATTCCAAGAAATGGGATAAGAAACTGTTTGTGGGAGCGACCAATCTGGCTTCAACTATAATCGGCACTGCTGCCTTAAAACAATTAGGCGGAAATAAATTCGGTGTATATCAATTCGGAGAAGAATCAAGGCCGGCGTATAAGATCGGCAAGGATACTTACGTGGGCAGAGGTTTAGCTGAATTCGGCACCTTTACGCCTAATTCTTATGCCGGTATTAAAGACCATTTTGCGGATGCCGCCCGTTTATATATTGAAGACCGGCTGGGCGACCATAATTTTGCTAAAGCTTTAGGTTCTGTGGCTTCAGGAGTGGTTGGAGGCAACGGTAGCCTTAAGAATACTCTTACTGCTTCAGTAGTCCAAGGCCTGGCTTCAACAGCTTTATCCCGGGCTACCCAGGATATTCTGAGCATGGGTTCATATACCGGAGCAGTCGGGAGCATGATCTTTACTTCTGTCGTTTATGGACAGTTAAGCAAGATAGAAGGCGAAGGTTCCCGCCGTGATCTGTCTAAGGCAATGCTGGATACCAATATCAGAGGCGCGATCGGCGGATTCTTTACAGGCGGAATAGCCACTTTGAACAAAGCAGGAAACTTATATTATTATCAGGCTCCTGACGCTAAAGTGGCCGCGACTATGCTGGATTTTAACCGTACAGTTAACGGTTTGCCCAGTACTTCCTGGACCAGAAGCGACTGGAAGAAATTTACCACAGATTCAACATGGAGGCCTGAGAATAGAGGTTTCTTCAGAGCTCTGACCAACTCTTTCTTCTCTAACGTGCATTATCAGGCATCCGGTAATGTAACCCGTCTGGTAATGAACCGGATCAACGGGGTATATAACGAGAAATTAGATGGTACCTGGATGGAGATAAGTAAGTACAGGGGCCAAAGGTATAAAGATGGATCTTTAGAATATGACTTGTCTAATGTCGCAGGTAAATCGTATGCTTCATTGGATAGGATCTTGCAGGGGGTCAGATCCCTTAATAGCGGTTCTTTGATCTTGTCCAGAGAAATTGAAAAAGATTGGAAACAGCTGAAGATCGATGAATATATTTTTAAAGGCATCAGAGAACCCGGAATAATAAGAGGGACAGGAGAGGTTTGGACCAGGTTTGCTGCTAATGAAAATAA
>Ga0172381_10003705_pt1 | contig 16050 bp, 17 predicted proteins | sample Leawel6488metaG_FD_119754 | JGI IMG/M metagenome (GOLD analysis project Ga0172381, IMG submission 119754) | Leachate microbial communities from a municipal landfill in Southern Ontario, Canada - Leachate well 64-88 metaG | ecosystem: Engineered > Solid waste > Landfill > Unclassified | place...
CATGACTGGCTGGTGGTGTACGCCGGCGCGGAGCGGGTGCTGGAGCAGATGCTTGCCTGTTATCCCGACGCGGATCTCTTCAGCCTGGTGGATTTCTTGCCCGCCGGTCAGCGCGCATTCATCCGCAACAAGCCGGTGACCACATCTTTCATCCAGCGTCTGCCCAAAGCGCGCAAGAAATACCGGGCTTATCTGCCCCTCATGCCCCTGGCCGTGGAGCAGTTCGACCTCTCGGCGTATGACCTCGTGATCAGCAGCAGCCATGCGGTGGCCAAGGGGGTGTTGACCGGGCCGGATCAGTTGCATCTGTGCATGTGCTACTCCCCCATACGCTATGCCTGGGACCTGCAGCATCAGTATCTGCGGGAGGCGGGATTGGAGCGGGGCATCAAGGGATGGGCGGCGAAGCTGATCCTGCATTATGTTCGTCTGTGGGATGTCCGCACCGCCAACGGGGTGGACGCTTTCATCGCTATCTCCCATTACATCGCCCGGCGCATCCGCAAGGTGTACCGACGGGAGTCCACTGTCATCTATCCGCCGGTGGATGTGGCGGATTTCCCCTTGTGCCGGGATAAGGAGGATTTTTACGTCACCGCTTCGCGCATGGTTCCCTACAAAAAGCTGGACCTGATCGTCGAGGCCTTCAGCGCCATGCCGGACAAGCGCTTGGTGGTGATCGGGGACGGGCCGGATTTCGCCAAAGTTCGGGCCAAGGCGGGGCCGAACGTGCAATTGCTGGGCTTTGCGGGCGCAGAAGCGCTGCGGGACCATCTGCAACGGGCGAGGGCCTTCGTGTTCGCGGCGGAGGAGGACTTCGGCATCACTCCCCTGGAGGCCCAGGCCTGCGGCACAGCCGTCATCGCCTTTGGCAAGGGCGGGGCGCTGGAGACCATCGTTCCTCTGCCGGAGGCGGAGTGCGCAGCGTCATCCCCCGCGCCCACCGGCGTATTCTTTTACGAACAGTCGGTCGCCGCCATCATCGCCGCCGTGGAGCGCTTCGAGGGGGCGGGTGCGGCCATCACCCCGCAAGCCTGCCGCGAAAACGCTCTGCGCTTCGCCCCGGAGCGCTTCCGCACGGAGTTCACGACCTTCGTGGAACGGGAGTGGGCGGCGTTTCGGGATGGTAAACAGGGCTGATGTTCGACTCGATGGATGAAAGGTTTTCCCGCGCCATTGCAATGGTGTCTTGACCCGCCACCGCCTGCACCCGATAATACGCAGCCCTGTCAGGTATCTGGACAGGGCCTTTGGGGGATGTAGCTCAGTCGGTAGAGCAGCGGCCTTTTAAGCCGTGGGTCGCGGGTTCGAATCCCGCCGTCCCCACCAAATAAAACAGGTAGTTACAAGAACAGCCAGATGGACCACAGCGCACAATATCAATCTGGTCCCCTGACCAATAGCTCTTTTCTCGCAGAGGTGGAGTTCATATTCAGTCACCGCGGCGGCCAGTTTATAGCGGCGAAGTAGGACTATAGCAATCTCGATGAACGGATGGATTTTGCGTCGGCCTCAGACCACCAGAAGCGAGATGGGGCCATCTATATAGTAAAAGGTAACTGGGCCCTGCAGAAGGGCATGATGATCCCTGGCAGCGCCGGATATATTGAGGATGTGGACATTCCCGGTCGCCAATTGGGCTGCATGTGCCACCTCATCTGGTTATCGAGATTAACCGATCTTCCCGACGATATGCTGACCGACCTTGGTAAAGAAGCGGTCATGGCCTCGCGGGAACGTGCGCGGCAAATCATGAGCGAGTGGGAAAAAGAATCATCTCTGACCACTTTTTTTCTCTGGCTGGACTCCAACCGCGCGACCTATAAAGACCTCGGATGCACCTTTCTGTCACCCCATCCTTCTCAGGTGATGTGACTAGATCTGCGATGACCAGATATCTGCTTGAACCGCCGCGACCGGGCGGGCAATCAAACTGCCAGCCAAGGTCACCGCTTTCATCTAGGTATATGTGGATTGCCATCGCCCGCAAACGCAAAAGGCCCCGACTGACACGCCAAGGCCTAGGAATAGGTGGCAGCCCCTGAGTCCCGCGCGTTTGCACCGCGCTTAGGATCCCTTTGCATCGGGGTCCGGGATTGATCAGGCATTACCTGCCGCTAGGGACTAGCTTAGTTCTGTCTCCCACCAATTGCAAGCCCTTGCGGTCCTTTGCAGTCCACTGCCGTTCATTGCGGTTTATTGGCGTTCATCATGCCAGCCAAAGAAAAGCCCCGCACCCCCCGGTGTCAGGGTAGTTGTCGCCTCTCTGAAATGGAGTAAGTCGTAGAGTGGGGGCGGAAAGTGGATTATCGAGATGAAGCATTACTCAGCAGAACGTAAGGCCGCTGTATTGCAGAAGATGTTGCCGCCCTCCAGCTTGTCCGTGGCGGAACTGGCCAAACAGGAAGGGATTTCTGATGTTACCCTGTACCATTGGCGCAAGCAGGCGATGGCGAGTGGGGCAATGAGTGCAGTGACCAAGAAGACAGCAGAAGGCTGGTCTGGCGAGTCCAAACTGGCAGCGGTGGTGGAAACAGCCCTGCTGTCAGAGGTGGAACTGAGCGAATATTGCCGGGAGAAAGGGCTGTATCCAGACCAGGTAAAAGCGTGGAAACAGGCTTGTATCGTTGGACAGCAGACCGCCACCCAACAAAAACAGACAGCGGGTGCGCAAACCCGTGCAGACCAGAAACGGATTCGTGAGCTGGAGCGGGAACTGCATCGTAAAGACAAGGCCTTGGCCGAAGCGGCCGCGATATTGATCCTGCGAAAAAAATTGAACGCCCTCTGGGGGGACGACACCGGGGAGAATTAACCCCGGTCCCGGAGCGGCAACAATTGGTCGCATGGATACAGGAAGCTGCTGACGAAGGCGCCCGCCGGTCGCGGGCCTGCGCAGAAGCAGGCTTATCATTACGCACCGTCCAACGGTGGACAGAGGAGTCGGGAGTGGTGAAGGCAGATGCCCGTACGACGGTCGAACGACCGGCACCCAACAACAAGCTGAGTGAAGCGGAAGTACAGGAGGTGCTGGATGCCTGCCATCGCCCGGACACGGCACACCTGCCGCCGACCCAGATTGTGCCACGGCTGGCGGATGAAGGGGTCTATCTGGCCTCGGAATCCACCTTCTACCGGATCCTCAAGGCCGAAGGTATGGCCGCACGACGTGGTCGTGCGCACCCGCCCCGTAAGGTGAAGTTACCCACCACCCATACGGCCACTGCAGCCAACACCGTCTGGTCGTGGGACATCAGCTATTTGCCGTCGCCGGTGCGTGGACAGTACTACTACCTCTACCTCTTCGAGGACCTTTACAGCCGCAAGGCGGTGGCCTGGGAGGTCCATACAGAGGAGAGTGGCGACCATGCCGCTGCGCTCATCCAGAGGGGCTTTACGGCGGAGCAATGCTGGCGGCAGCCATTGGTCTTGCACTCCGACAATGGCGCCCCGATGAAATCATCCACCCTACTGGCCAAGCTCTATGATCTGGGGATCACCCCATCCCGGGGCCGACCACGGGTCAGTAACGACAATCCGTATTCAGAGTCGCTGTTCCGGACGCTGAAATACTGCCCACAGTGGCCGGAGAGCGGCTTTGCGAGCCTTGATGCTGCCCGGATCTGGGTGCGTGACTTTATCGCCTGGTACAACAATGAGCATCGTCACAGCCGCATTCGCTTCGTCACCCCCGCCCAGCGTCACCGGGGCGGTTCAAGGCTAGTACTTGACCAAAGTCGCCGAGGAGATGTATAACCGATTAAGAAGGGCCTTAGGTCTTTGACTTGCACCAGCCGAAGTAATGGCTCTGAAGATCAAAGAGTTAAACAGCGGTTTTGCACTTCAGGATTGAAACCGCCGTTTCATCTGAAACATGGGAGGTGTTAAAATGTCCGACGTACAAGTTGCAGACCTCGTTATAGTCCTTATCGCTGGGCCAGAAAATCCTAAGCGATTGCCTTCGGCCTTTTTCCTCGCCGCTGCAGCAGCCGCCGCAGAGCAGAATGTCATCATGTACTTTACAGGTCCCGCTACGGAGTTGCTGGGCAAAGGCAAGGCTGAATCCATCTTTCCAATGCCAGGTGGAAAGAGCGTGGCGGACTTCATGAAGTTGGCTGAAGACAATGGTGTGCGCATTATCGGCTGCCTGCAATCTCTGGAGCTCAACGGCATGACAGCCGATGATCTGAGCAAGCCCATTCCACTTCTCACTCCCAGCGCAGCGTTACCTTCTTTAGTCGCGGCTGGCCGCGTTCTTACTTGGTAACCCGAAGTGCCCATCTTTAGATGGTAGGTTCTTTGCACTCGGCCATGGCGATAAATCGGAGCTTCGGGAAATGGGATGCGCATCGGGAAGCCGATGGGTAGCCACAGCATTCCGCATTGTTGCCGCGTTTTGTGTTGCGCTGGTTGCAGCGAGCCCTGTAGCGCGGGCTGTTACCTTGATGTCCAGCGGGGCACCGTATCTGAACGTAGGTATCGGCGTTTTCAACCTCGTGGGTGCAGTCAATGATGACGGGTACGACCATACTCCGCTCGAAATCAATGCAGAGTATCAGTCAGGTTTCCGGTTTTATGGCGTCGGGTATGTTCTGGGTCTACTGGCCAATACCGACGGTGGTGTCGATGGTTATGCAGGTTTTTATGCCGATTTAGCGCTGACGCCACACTGGATACTCACGCCCGAAGCGGCGGTGAGTGGCTACAGTCGGGGTGACAGTAAAAAAATGGGCGACAATTTTCTCTTCCGACTGGAAATGGGGCTGGCCTACCAAATGAATGATGGCGGCCGATTGGGACTGAAAATAGCACACCTGTCCAATGGCGATCTTTACACACGGGATCCGGGAGAAAACGAACTCCTGGTTACCTATTCATTTCCCCTGAGTTGATTTCACGGTTCGCCCAGGCTAGTCGCCCACGTCCGGATGCCAGCGGATCTGGATCGCCTCTATCCCACCCGCGAGCAGAGCACCAAGCATTTAGGTCGTTGAAAAACTAGCTGGGCATGGCCGAAATAAAAGCGGCTGGCACCGGGAATTCACCCAATGCACTGCGCAGTACCGCAAAGTGCATGGCCTCATCGCCTTCAATATTCGCTGCCGCATGGGCGAGCTCAGGATTACTGAACTGAGGCACAGTACCTAGATAGCCCTTGGCTGCCCCCACTTCCAGTCCTGCAGCAAAATGCAGCACATCATTCTGGGTTTTTAGCTTATCCAAAGGGAATCCCCAGGTCTTGGCCAACTCCGGCATGGGGGAGGACAGGGGCACTTTCGGCGCCACTGGCGTACCGCCCAGTTTTTTGATGGTTTTCGCATGAATAGCGGCATGGGCTTTGTGATCAGCCTGGAAGGACAGTGCGACCTTGAGCAACGCCGGGTCCAGCAACTTGCTTTCGGCCACGACCTGATAAGCGGCAATCGCCTGATGTTCTGCATTCAGGGCAAAATTCAGCAAATACAAGTCGTGCTTCGGGTCTTTGGGCAGGGTCGCCGCCCCTGCCAGCGCGGGCATGGACAAGGTGCTGACAGCTGCCAGCCCCAAACCGAACAAGACACTTTTTCTGAAAAAATCACGGCGATCTAATGCGTTGTTTTCCGTTTCGTTCATCACATTCTCCTGAGCAAGCGGCGGCGATACCCCGTCGTAACCGGGTATTGCGACAGATCCGGTTTTTGAGAATTGCAACCCATTTAATCAGGGAACAATTTGCTTGACCGGGCGCACCAGAATTTCTTCCACCAGCACGTGCGGCGGCTGCGCAAAACTGTACACCAATGCCTGAGCCACATCTTCAGGGTGCAGGGCATCTAGGGCTTGCCGCCTTTCCCGCATGCTTTCCGCCGGGACATTAAATCCCCACTCGGTCCAGACCGCCCCGGGTTCAATCAGCGCCACGCGAATGCCCTCCGGGCCCAACTCCTTTCGCAGTGCGTCATGAAAACCGACCACGGCGAATTTGGTAGCATTATAAACCGACCAACCCGGTAAACCGTAACGTCCGCCTACGCTGGAAACCGTGGAAATCATTGCGCCCGGACGTCCTCTGAGCAAAGGAATTGCCGCGTGCGTGCAACGCAGAACACCATATAAGTTGGCTTCGATCATTTCTTGCCATTCTTGCGGCTTGCTGTCCGCAAACGGGGCGTTGTAGCCCAAGCCAGCATTGTTGAAAAGTAAATCCACGCCACCAAACTGCATTTTAGCAGTGTCAAAAAGACGTATGACATCTTCGGGGTTGCTTAAGTCCGTTGGAGCGACCAGGGCCGCTTCACCTAACTCCCGAGCCAGTTTTTGCAGGCGATCCTGACGCCGCGCTGCCAGCACTACCCGCATGCCTTCGGCTACGAGCAAACGGGCGCTGGCCTCGCCAATGCCGCTGGAAGCGCCGGTGATGACCGCTACTTTTCCATGCAAATCCTGCATCTTCATGATGATCCCCTGTCGTGACGACTTAAAGTTCTGATAAGATTCTGAATAAGATACCGTCTGGTTGGTATTTAGCATAGTCATCCTGAGCAGTGCCGTCAATATGATGACGGAGCCAAGGGATCACCGAAGGTCTGCAACGGAATACAGTTTTTCTTCCTTCAGTACCTGTAGCGCGACGGGCCCCTCGGTAAAATTTTTAGCTGGCTGTCAATTCCAGGATCGAATCCCCTGAGGTGGCCTGACAATAGTGGACAGTCCCGTTTCAAGCGGCCAACCGTGTGAAGGACTGTGCGAACACAGCGGGAGCCGGATAACCAATCCGTGGATAACTACCCTGACACCGGGGGGTGCTTGGCTGCTGGGTGAGATCTTGGCATACCAGTTTTTGGGAGATTTAGCGATCATGGCCTATAACTAAATGACCTGATTAATATGTTTAAGTAACGTTAGCACATAATTCTTTCCTTATATTCTTTATTTCCTCTATTGTGTTTTAGTGGATCGATATCGTAGTGTGTATTCACAACATATTGATTATATGAGTATTATAATTGTAACCCGTGAGGTGATCGTGAAATGCATGGAAGAGTTGTCCATGTATTTTAATGAGAGCATAAAAAGGTGTTGCAAAGTATTGCGGGTTGTACTAAATAGTACGTGTCAGGTGTTGTTAGCAACGCAACACCGTTGGTTAGGGGTGGGTTCGAGACTAACCAGAAACGCTTCATAAGCTTATATTATGAATAATGTTTGATTATAGGTTTTATTAATTGGCATTGCGTTGTTGTGGTTTGGTGTTACCAGCCTGGCAGGAAGACCGGGCGTATGAGCGTATTTTGTTTATCTAATATGCCTGAAAGCGCATACCGCTATGGAGGGGGTTATGGTGTCATCATCCGTTGGTTTTAAAAAGAAAAGGTTGATCGTAGCATTAGCAGCAGTTGGTGGAATGGCGTTATCTTCCAGTGCCTGGGCACTGCCATCCTTTGCGCGTCAGACCGGTTGGTCGTGCGCCGCCTGTCACACATCCTACCCGCAGTTGACGCCCATGGGCAGAATGTTCAAATTGCTCGGGTTCACGACCACAAACCTGCAACGGCAACAAAAACTCGAAGCCAAGTTCGGGAACAGCGTCGGTCTGCTCATATCCCGCGTGTCACAGTTTTCTATCTTTCTGCAGGCTTCGGCGACCAATGTTGGTGGCGGGCAGGCGGTGTTTGGTCCTGGTGGCTCTAATGCGGGTGCTTCTCCCAACAATAATGTTCAGTTTCCCCAACAGGTGAGCTTGTTCTATTCCGGTGAGGTCACTCCGCATATCGGCGCGTTTATGCATATCACCTACTCGGGCGGCGGTAGCGGCACTGGGAACGGCGGATTTACTTTTGATGACTCCAGTATTGTTTGGACCCATCCATGGAAGTTGGGCACCAATAATCTTTTGGTCACGGGCGTAGACGTCAACAATACGCCGACTGCTATGGATCTGTGGAATACCACCCCTGACTGGCAGGCACCATTTTTTAGCTCTGATTATTCGTCCTGGGGCCACGTACCTCAGCCATTCATTGAAAGTTCAGCGGGTGCGGGTTATCCATTAGCGGGTCTTGGTATCTATGGGGCGGATATTTTTGGGCCAAACAGGGCAAACTGGCTGTACGCAGACGCCGATGTCTATACCAACGGTCAAGGAATCCAAACCAACCCGGTTGGTGGCTTTGCGGCTTTTAACGCGGGTCCCAACGGAAGACTTTCAGGAGCAGCACCATATGTCCGTCTAGCCTATCAACACGACTGGGGTGACTGGAACTGGGAGGTCGGGGCATATGGTATGTGGTCCAGTGTGTATGACGGCTCAGTGAATAATCCGGATGGAACCCAATCTAACTACAGCAGTGGTCCCATTGATACTTTCGATGACTATGACCTGGATACCCAGCTTCAATGGCTCGATATCAACGACAATAACAACGTGACGGTTCGCGCTGCATGGGTGAATGAGCAGCAGCAGTTTGGTGCGGGAAGTGTTACATCTCCGAACTACTCATCTGGTCACTTGAATTTCTTCAACGTTAATGCCACCTACTGGTATCATGATCACTACGGCATCCAGGGCGGATACCGGAATGTGTGGGGATCCGCCAACTCCGGTCTCTATGGTACCACATACACCAATAGTGGTTCTCCGGATACCAGCAATGAATGGATAGAGGCTTCCTATCTGCCGTGGTGGAATACCCGCTTCTCCTTGCGATATGTCGTATACAACAAGTTCAATGGCGTTGGTACGGCGTCGTCCAATAAACTTGGATATGGGGCGTCTGCGTATAACACCCTTGAACTGCTGGCCTGGATATCATACTAGGAGCCGATGCCATGACGACATATTCAAGCCAAGACCGGTTGCGCAATAAAGAGAACGACACGATGACCCATCCACATAGCAAGATGTATAAGTCAAAAACCCTCCTTCTGTTTGGCGCACTCCTGCTGGTGGCCGGGCAGGCGAGTGCCGCAGTCGGCAGCGCCGACGCGCCGGCACCATACCGCGTCTCCAGCGATTGCATGGTGTGCCACGGAATGACGGGTCGTGACACGCTTTATCCGATCGTCCCCCGCCTGGCCGGACAGCATAAGAGTTATCTGGAAGCGCAGTTGAAGGCGTATAAGGACCACTCGCGTGCCGATCAGAATGGCGAGATCTACATGTGGCCCGTGGCACAATCGCTGGACAGTGCGAAAATCACGGCGCTGGCGGATTACTTCAACGCCCAGAAACCGCCAATGCAAAGCAGCGGCATCAAGCACTCCGGCGCAAAAGAAGGAAAGATCATATTTAACCAAGGGATTACCAACGAACAAATCCCTGCCTGTATGGAATGCCACGGATCGGATGGTCAAGGGGCGGGTCCGTTCCCCCGTCTGGCTGGCCAGCGTTACGGTTACATCATTCAGCAGTTGACCTACTTCCACAACGGCACACGGGTTAATACCCTGATGAATCAGATTGCGAAGAATATCACCGTGGCGCAGATGAAGGAGGTGGCGGCTTATCTTTCATCGTTGTAACTGGTCAACAGAAGTTTTCCTGGCAGGCTGAAATTTATAACAATGAGTCTGCCAGGCATTTGCACCGTCAGATTTATGTGCTTCTCAAAGGAGGTAGAGGTATGGCAGCAAAAAAAGGTATGACTACGGTGCTTGTATCCGCCGTGGTCTGCGCGGGGGTAATTATAGGTGCCCTGCAGTGGGAAAAAGCGGTGGCTCTGCCCAATCCGTCCGGGCAGGTCATTAATGGGGTACATCATTATACGATTGATGAGTTTAACTATTATTATAAACCGGATCGGATGACCTGGCATGCCGGGGAAAAGGTGGAGTTGACGATAGATAACCGATCGCAATCGGCACCCCCAATTGCGCATCAGTTCTCCATCGGCAGAACACTGGTATCCCGGGACAATGGCTTTCCGAAATCACAGGCTATAGCCGTGGGGTGGAAAGACAACTTCTTTGATGGCGTGCCCATTACCAGCGGGGGCCAGACAGGACCGGTACCGGCATTTTCCGTCAGCCTCAACGGTGGACAAAAGTACACCTTCAGTTTTGTGGTGCCCAATAAGCCCGGGAAATGGGAATATGGGTGTTTTCTGCAGACGGGTCAACACTTCATGAATGGGATGCATGGTATTCTTGACATACTACCTGCTCAGGGAAGCTAATTTAGGGAGGGCATATGAACGCAGCAAAAGAAAACTTATGGAAAGCTTTCCGTGGCTTGGTGGTGGTCTGGATTATTGGCCTGGCGATTGGCGAAACGCTGATGGCCTGGGGCATCGGTAACTGGCCCATCTTGGGGAGCATCCAGGCGCATATTACCGCAGATGCTACCACATACCTGTTGTGGCAGGGCGTAGTCATATATATGCTGGTCGGCGGCGCGATTGTATATAGCGCGTTTCGTTTCCGTGCATCGTCCATGTCAGACACGGCGCCGCCGGCTTATCAGACACGGACCTGGGCACCTTTCGTGGTGACCTGGCTGGTTTTGTCCATAGGCATCAACCTGGCAAATACCATTTACCCGGGTATGGTGGGTCTGGAACAACTTTGGGGTATCCAGTTAGATACGAAAAACCCCTTGGTGGTCGATGTTACCGCGCAACAGTGGAAGTGGACGTTCTCTTATCCCAAGCAGGGCGTAACGGATGTTTCGCAACTGGTGGTTCCAGAGGGGCGCACCATAGACTTCGTTCTGCGGACAAAAGACGTCATGCACGATTTTTGGGTGCCTGCCTGGGGTGAGAAAAAGGATGTGATCCCAAATGAAGTGCGGCACTTGTTTATTACACCCACCATGTTGGGAACAACCGCTACAAACCCCATGCTGCGTGTACAGTGTTCCTTGATTTGTGGCAACGGACATCCGTTGATGCGCGCTCCGGTTAAGGTGGTAACACCAGCGGACTTCAAGGCTTGGGTGGCAAACAATAGCTTCTAGTAGACCAGCTGAAGGTTTGCCGGCACCCAACGTAAAAATGTAATAAGGAGTAAGTTAATGGCAACTAACGAAATTCAGGGAAATGCGTTAAACAACATGGGAGTGGACAAGACCCCATTTGCGGCCAGCATGCTGTTTCCACTCTTCCGTGCGACGCTTTGGGGACTAACCGGATATTTTGCTGCGGCGTGGATTACCGCCTTATTGTTCCACACGGTAATAGTAAATCCTTTACCCGCGACAGTGGGTTACGTGGTCGGCTTGATCTGCTGGCTGATGGGCAGCGGTGTATGGGAGGGGTGGATACGACGCGCATTTGGAGGAAAAGAAGCACCAACTTACACAGGTATCGAACGTTATTTTCGTTTTGGTCCCGATTCAAAATCTACAGCCGTACGCTACGTGGTATTAAATATAATCACATTTTTCTTCGCCGGTATGGCCGCCATGGCTATCCGCGTTGAACTGTTGACGCCAGATTCCACCAGTTGGTGGCTGTCAGAAATTCAGTACAACCAGACGTTCGGTATTCATGGATTGATGATGTTGTTGGGTGTTGCGGCATCTGTTATTGTCGGCGGTGTTGGCTACTATCTTGTTCCGTTGATGCTTGGCACGAGAAATGTGGTATTCCCGAAGCTTCTCGGGCTGAGTTGGTGGCTTTTACCACCGGCGATTTTCGCCGTTTTTATGAGTCCTACGATTGGTGGGTTTCAGACTGGATGGTGGGGATATCCGCCATTGGCGCAAAACAGCGGTAGCGGTATTGTGTGGTATGCACTCGGTGCCGCCACTCTTCTTTTTGCATCGCTACTTGGAGCCGTCAATATCGCCGGAACCATGGTGTATATGCGCGCCAAGGGCATGAGTTTGGGTCGCGTTCCGATTTTTGTGTGGGGTTTGTTTGCGGCAGCCACCATTTTCGTCGTAGAGTCGCCAGCAACCTATACCGGCGCACTTATGGATTTGTCCGACATGATCGCCGGAACACATTTTTATACCGGTCCCACCGGGCACCCCTTAGCGTATATGGATCAATTCTGGTTTTTGTTCCATCCAGAGGTCTACGTTTTCGCGATTCCGGCTTGGGCCATATGGCTGGAGATTCTTCCGGCCGCAGCCAAGCGCCCGTTGTTTGCTAGGGGTTGGGCAATTGCTGGCCTGGTTGGCGTTTCCATGTTGGGCGCAATGTTGGGTGTTCATCACTACTTCACGGCGGTGAGTGACGCACGTATGCCCATATTCATGACCATAACGGAAACCGTATCCATTCCGACGGGGTTCATTTATTTGTCGGCTATTGGTACCATTTGGGGCGGTCGCTTAAGAATTAACGCTGCGGTGTTGCTCGTGTTGATGGCGATGATGAACTTCCTGATCGGTGGCCTGACGGGCATATTCAATGCAGACGTTCCCGCTGACCTTCAGCTGCACAACACCTACTGGGTTGTTGCGCATTTCCATTATACGATACTTGGTGCGGTGATCTTTACCTGGATTGCCGGGTTATACTGGTGGTTTCCCAAGGTTACTGGACGGAAGATCAACGAGTTTTGGGGGAAGTTTCACGCATGGTGGTTTTTCGTATTCTTCAATTGTACGTTCTTTCCCATGTTCATAGCGGGCATAGACGGAATGAACCGGCGAATTGCGATATATCTCCCTTACCTGCATGACATTAACCTGTTTATGTCCATCTCGGCCTTTTTATTGGGCGCAGGGTTTCTCATTCCGCTGGTCAATCTTTTATACAGTTGGCGCTATGGGCCAAAGGCCGAAGCCAACCCATGGGGCAGCAACGGCCTGGAATGGCAAATAAAATCGCCAACGCCGTATGTGTCATATCCAGCAGGGACTGAGCCAGAGGTTGTGGGCCCGAATGACAACTATGCACCGGGAGCGAAGGAACCCTTTGTTTGGGCGCCTACAACAAGCGAATAGATTAGGAGGAATGAATCATGACAGACAACAGTTATGCCAAACTAATGGATCCGGCTTCGGAGCGTGCCAAAAGAGGCGCGTTCTTTTTCCTGATGCTTTTTGCAGCCATCATTTTTGCGATGTGGGACCTCGCGCGTTTTCTGTGGGGGGGTACTGCGGTGCCCGCCACATTGAGCATGGGCGTGGGCGTTGCGCTGACCGTTCTGATGCTCGTCAGCCTGGTGCCGGTGATGGCGGCCCGCAAAAAACTGGATCAGGGCGATGATGCCGGTATCGTGAGTAGTCTGGCGACCCTGATGGTGGTCTCGTTGGTGATGGCGGGTGGAATCGTTTACAACTGGACCACCTTGACCATCGGTAGTGGTTATGGCGGGATTTATGACATTACCAGCTTGTGGTTTCTGGTACATTTCGTGGCGGCCATCCTGGCGCTGCTGGCGAGTATCATGAAAATCACCCGCACCCCGGAGCGCGCGAAAAGCGAGCGATGGGTGTCGTATAACGTATTAACCTTCTGGGGCGGTGTGGTTGTTCTATGGGTTGCATTTTTTATTGTCTTCTATATTGCATAAGTAAATATAGAAGATTATCTAATAGAGTGAGGGTAAGACAATGGATATGTCACATTTATCGTTCGTTATCCCGTCCGGAGCTGATACTCCGGCGTTCTTCTGGCTGACGGGGTATATTGTGTTTCCTGTGGTGTTTCTTGGTGCATACTTTTGGTGGGTATTAAAGGAGGCAAGCAAGGAAGATCGGCTGCGTATTCTAAAAAAGGGAGAAAACGGCCCATCTGGCAAGGCATGATGTTCCACGGATGGCCGTGCGAGTGCCGGGCGGCCATCCGGATTTGTTTTGCGGTTTACTATGGCACCGTCGTTACCCATGCTTCAAAGGAGGTAAATCATGAACAAGAAAGGCGGTTTAATTTCTCACGATGATCGCGATGATGGCGTATGGGATGGAAACATCGTGTTGATCATCGCATTATTGTGGGCTATTATTGCTCTGGGTGGCTATTATGTTACTCTTAGAGTGCTGTTTTGAGATAATTTCCCGGTTGTAATGGGCGATGGATACCGTGTGGTAGCCTATTAAAATGCCAGGTGGCCCGGTGATTGTTTTGTAGGGCCGCTGGTTCTACTCAGGTTAAATGTTAAGGAGAAGGGATAACTTATGTATACACAGAACACTATGAAAAAGAACTGGTATGTGACTGTTGGTGCGGCTGCGGCTCTGGCTGCAACGGTCGGCATGGGCACCGCGATGGCCGGCTCTCTGGATACCACATGGAAAGAGGCGACGCTTCCCCAAGTAAAGGCCATGCTGGAGAAAGACACCGGTAAAGTCAGTGGTGACACCGTCACCTACAGCGGCAAGACGGTACATGTGGTCGCGGCGGCCGTGCTCCCGGGATTTCCTTTCCCGAGTTTTGAAGTTCATGACAAAAAGAACCCGACCCTGGAGATTCCCGCAGGGGCAACCGTGGACGTGACCTTCATTAACACCAACAAGGGATTTGGTCATAGTTTTGACATCACCAAAAAAGGACCGCCTTATGCGGTTATGCCGGTGATCGATCCCATTGTCGCAGGAACTGGATTTAGTCCGGTCCCAAAAGATGGCAAGTTTGGATATACGGATTTTACCTGGCATCCGACTGCGGGCACTTACTACTACGTGTGCCAGATACCGGGGCATGCCGCCACCGGTATGTTCGGGAAGATCGTTGTCAAGTAATTCGCGGATGGTTGTTGTTCGGGTAACGATGCTTTGCTAGTGTAGATCCTGGTGGTCAGGGGGGGGTGGTTATCTTGCCCTGGCCATTGGTGTTTATTATAAAATACGAATCTCATGTCTTGCGGTATGCTTTATATGATGTTATGAGTATACTTGCATGCAACGTATGATGATTGGTTAAGTTTATTGAACTATAGACCACGAAAACAGGCTCGCCTCGGTACATATATTAATTCATCCAGATAAACTCCCAAACACAGATAGCCTGACGTTTCTTCATTGAAGGTGGTACATATGCGGCGCAACATTCATCATGGGGTATCGGACGGGGTTACGTACCAGGATACGAACGGCATTCCCCACGCCGTAGAAGGGGAGATGACGCCGGTGGTACGGGTGATTGGCTGGCTGATTACCGGGATGCTGCTGGCGGCGGTGCTGGCCGGGTTGTGGCGCGGCATGAACAGCCACCAGGGTTTTATAGTGGATGTCGTCAACGGCCTCAAAGCCAGCGAGGTGGGTTTTGCCATCGTCCTGATCCTGCTCGGCAGTATCGTTGAGGGTTTTGGCTACGGTTTGTCCTTGGGGACCCGCTGGCCTTACACGCGCAACATCGCGGTACTGATGGTGCGTGGTGATCCCGAGGCTGCACATCGCTTGGTAGCGACCCTGGTCGGTCTGGTGGCCCTTGCGCTGGTGATACTGTCGCCAAGTATCACCACGATCAGCGGGCTGTCCCTGATCGTAGTTACCGCCTTGTTCGGTATGGGCACTTTGTATGTCCTTGCTGGCAGGGCCCCGGCGTTCGTTCACGGCACCCACGGTCTGCTCGCCTATGGAGTCTTCCTCGTTTACCTGACCGGTCTGGTCTATCCGGGGCTCGACTTCTGGAGCTATCTCAGTGCCGTAGGCGCTCTGCATGCCCTGCTCCTCGCCGTATTTCTCGGGGGTATGACCACCGGTCAGCGCGGCTTCGGCACGGCCATCGGCCCCTTCGTCAAACCTCAGAAGGCCTCACAGTGGACCATCGCCGCCCACGTCAGTGCGGCCTTGTTGCTGGTCGCCACTCTTGGCTGGATGATGCCGGCCTATCCCGTCGCTTTTTATCTGGCGGTAACCCAGGTTGCAGTTGGTTTTTTATTGTTTCATGCGGTGAATCTCAAACCCCGGGATCCTGGCGTCATGGTGGTCTTTCACCAGTCCATGGTCCTGCTCATGTCTCTCGCCATTGTCCTGCAGTGGCGTTAATGAGGTCCTAGCGTCATGTTAAAAGAAGGATTACACAGCGACGGCATTGGCGATCTTTCTGGTCCCCGGGCACGGCCGTCTTTTCTTCGCGACCTCTGGGTTCTGGCCAAGGCGCGGGTGGTTTCGCTGCTGGTATTTACCGCTGCAGTGGGCGAGATACTCGCCCCCGACGCCCTGTTGCACTGGGA
>Ga0172381_10003706_pt1 | contig 16049 bp, 14 predicted proteins | sample Leawel6488metaG_FD_119754 | JGI IMG/M metagenome (GOLD analysis project Ga0172381, IMG submission 119754) | Leachate microbial communities from a municipal landfill in Southern Ontario, Canada - Leachate well 64-88 metaG | ecosystem: Engineered > Solid waste > Landfill > Unclassified | place...
AGTCAATAGGGTAATATCAGGATGATATCAGGATAATAATAGGGTTAGGGTTAGTCATATATAGACTATTATCTATATGTATATAATAGGATAGTGTTAGTCTTATTTATATTAGTATATGCTAATAATTATTATTAGTGTGATATAAGTATATGATATAGTATGTATTAATAATAATACTTCAGCCATTTTCCCCCTGTTATCGGTTTAACAACATACTAACCTCAACCCTATATCATCCTACATCTACAACCCTACAAACAGTCTCAATCCTACATCTAACTTATCATTATATGTAGTAATAATAGGTTAGTGGGGGTATTTTACAAATTCAAGGTATCAATAGTATCAATAACGGCATGTAGCACCTCTACTCACACACCCTCTAACCAACCCTATATCACCCAAAAACCCTACAAAAAACTCAATATTAAACTATAAATATATCCTTACATACGATACTTTCTATTTTCCCAAAACCACACAAAACTCATCAATAACCAATAATCATACCTAACATAGCAAGTTAAATAAAAAAATCACACTACAATGAAAATAGTATGATTTTTCAATATTTTTATTATATTTGTTTGTTTTTATCAATATTTATCAATATTTCTCAAAAATATTACAATTTTCCTAACCATATTTATAACATTATTACCTTATTTAGAATATAATTATAATATATATGTGTATATAGATATGATTTAATATAATTTATCATATTTTGGTAAACTAAATTTAGGGGAATATTCATTATATCTATATAAGGGCTGATTTTTTTTATATGCTAATTTAGCATCAAAATTTTTCAAAAAACCCAATTCTGGGGAACTTTATTCCCCAAAACCTTTAAAAATCATCAATGTTAAAGAAAACTAAATTTTTTACAAGAATCGCTAATACTAGTTTTGACGAACGTTAGTGAGGAAAAACTAGTATTAGCTAGATTATTAATTAATTAGTATTGTCTATAAACTCAATTTTACTTATAAATTTAGAATTCAATAGTTTCGTCATTTAAGAATTTTTGCAATAATACTCTCATCCTTTGAGATGGAATATAAATAGTTACATCTTCAAAATTTCGAATAGCAGATCTCCATAACCATTGTATTAGTTCAGTAACAGCATATTCATCTTGATTCATAACAATATTTCTTTTAGAAAAGAAATGAATAATAAAAGGATTTATATATCTATTAATTGGATAACATAAAAAATTTCTATCTTGATATTCATTCACTGCTCTAGCATTTAAAGGCAACCAATATTTCATTGAAACATTTTTACTTTTTAATTTTTTAGAATGCTCTTTAAAACTAGTCCATAATCTAGTTTGTGTTTTACCATCTGTGTAATGTTTAAAATAATTTGCAATATTATCACTCATCCTTTTTAACAAATCTACGTTATTATCATACCAAGTTACAGAAAGAGCTGATTTATATGGTTTATTATCAATATCATAATAAACATCTCCAATTCTATTTAATTTAGGATTATCTATAATGTTTATTTTATTTTTAATTTTAGATTTCCATTCTTTTTCTTTTTCGTTATTTATAGAAATCTCTATTTTATATTCATTGTTTTCTTGATAAACATTATATTTTTGATATTCTAAATTAAAATATTGATAATATTTTGCTTGAATTTGAGAATCAAAACGATAAGTCATAATAAAAATTTGATCGAAAATTCCTTCTCTAAATACTTCTATTGGAAAGCTCCACAATAATAAAGATCCATTTATAAAATATAATGATTTTCGATCTGCTAAATTTTTTAAAGTTTCATATTTACTTAGCATATTTTCATTATCTATCCAAGATACTATATAATCATCTTCAATATTTACATATCCTTTAGTGATAAGACTATTCATGTCACTCTTTGTAACTCTTTCTCTTTTTTCCATAGTTCCACTAGTAAGATCATAAACTTCAATAGTTTGAAAAACTTCATCAAGATAAAGAGTATAATTATTTAATCTTAAAGCACCAATAAGCTCATCACTGATATCACTGAACAAAGCATGTGTGCTTACAATATTTTTACCTTGAAGAACAAGTGATAATAAATGATTCATTTTACTACCCTTCCCCATTTTACGATTAGGTTGAATAAAATGTTTTGATTTACAATTATTTACTATTCTTTCAACCTCGGTTAAAAATGGAGTAATATATATTACCTTTTCATCTTCAGAACTTTCATTAATTTTTTGAATAGCATAAGATGTCTTGCCAAAACCTGGTGGACTATCTATAACTATAATTCTATCTTTCATCGATTCCCTCCAATTTATTAATTTTATTTTCTAATTAATTTTATTATTACTCTTTATATTTTCAACCCTTGACAATTTACAAATTATATGATAATATTAATTAATTAATTAGCACCATTCGTTCAATTTTTTATAATCATTATCATCATTACCTTTATTTATTACCCTCTACATCTTCGACTTTACAATTCCCAAAAATTAATAATATAATATTACCAATAAAATTTAATAATATATTTCTTATAAAAGATAATATTTTTTTCATACTTTTATCTCCTTTTATTTATATTTTTATAAACCAAATAATCATAACACATAATCATGAATTTGTCAAGGGTAAATGATAAACTAATTAATCAAAAATCAACAAAAAACCAATTCCTTATTTAACCTTGACAAATTCGTAAAAGTGTGGTATTATTATAGAAATTAATTACAAATCTATTTTGAATTTGTCCTCACTAACTTATTATAGAAGTATCACTGTAGTCAAAAATTTAGGGGGTATATTCGATTTAAATTCAATTTAGGTCAAATCCCATCATATGATAAAAATAATTCAAAAAGGAGGCTATTTTTGCAAGTTTATGATGTTGAATATAACTATTCTAGAAGATTATCAGAGGAAGAAATAAATATATCAATAGAAATAGAAAAAGAAGAAGGTAATGATATTGATAAAGATAATTTACCCAAAGACGATAATGGGAATATAGAGATATGGAGAATGGAGGAAGAAAATCATTTACAATGGGGTGGGGATGATTATTTCACAATAGCAAATGAAGTAGCATCGTTATTCGACGATTTGTACGGAGAAGATGGATATGAAATTTTAGCTATCTGTAAAATCAAAGATATAGATATTGTTAATTGGCCTGGAGAAGGTGAGCCTTGTGATTGTTGGTTTTGCAGGTCTAAAGATAAAGCTTATGAAGATACTATGCATTTTAATTGTCCTTCATGTGGAGAAGAAATAAAAATATTAGACGATGGTTGGGAACTTATTTTTTGCAGAAAATGTAATGAGCAAATTTTAAGAGAAGGACTTATTGATATTGGTAATAATAAATTCCAAGCTATAAAAATAGAAAATAATAAAGATGATAAGGAGTAAAATAATAAAAATGAAAGAGTGCAAAATGTGTATAAACTTTGATCAATGCACTCCGATTGAAAGGCGAATGAATATAATAAATAATTGTGAATATTTTGAAGATATATATATTAGCGACAATCAAACGGATGATGGTTGGATGGAGTTTAGTTATAAAAAATATACAGATAATAATTTAGATTATGGCGAACCTTCTGATTGGGATATTTATTTAGAAGAGGAAGAAAATATAAATAAAAGAAAGAAGAAAAATATTAATTAATTAATTAATTAATTAATTATAAATAATGGAGGATGTAATTTGAGAAAATTACAACAATTCTATATTTTTAAATTTGATTCTAATAGACTAAAAGCATCAAATTTTAACATTACATTAACGCCATGGCAAGCCCGTAAAAATGGAGAATTGATTAGTATTGGTGATAGTCAAATGCTAAGAAGTTTAAGACTTATTACTAATAAAGAAAATTATCAAGAAGAATTGCAAGAATTATTTAGAAAGAAAAAATATTTACAAAAGAATATAGGCGGAAAATTAGATTTATATAATATTGAAAATAGAATAGATGAAATTTTATTTATACCTGAAATAATATCGTTAAATGTTAAAAATGTCAAGCATTATGAAAAAATAATTAAAAATGGATTATTTGTAAATAATAAAAAATATGTAAGATTAATGTGTAGTGCTGGACAAGCAAGAAGAAACAATGTATTACTAATTGATTCTGATGTTGAAATTGAATTGAAAAAAGTTTTAAATAATGATAGGAAAGATATTGAAATTACACCTGCCAAATTTAATGCTTATTTTGCATTAGCTTCTTCAACAGCACTAGAAGTCTCTACTCCATTATTTTGTGTTATTCCAGATTGTAAAGTTATGCGTAAAGAAATAGTGGAATGGGTGGAGGAACAAGAAGATGGGGATGATATAATTGGAATAAAAGAAAAAGAATTAGAATTTAATTTGTTTGATGGTCAGGGTTTAATATCACCTAGAATGGCAAAACAATGGGCACTAGATTTAGAGATTGATTATATTCCTTCTTGTTTTATAATTCGTTCTAACTTTATAAAAGGAATGGTTTGCGTTTTTGATTTTTTAGAATATTCAGATGAAATTGGGATTCATTTGATTAGAGATATTTATGGCAATGAAGTAAATATACGTGATATGGATATCATTCTAACGGAATCGCAATTCAAACTATGGAATGCTTTTGAAAATACTAAGGATTATGTCGATAGGTGTAGAAATAATAAATTAACATGGGGGGTTACTCGATGTTCACCTAAAGAAGAAAATACACACACATTTTTAAATTATCAATTCCTACAAGCATTGAAATTAGATCAAAAACAAATTGAATCTTTATGTAGCAAGACTGTTGAATATTTTGAAAATATAATGAGTAACATAAAACAATATGCCTGCTTATATTTATTGGGATCAAGATGTCATCAAGAATATGATAATAATATTTTAAATAAAATCGACGATCCGGTTACTAAGGCTATATTATTCAACAATGATTTAATTGAAGATGAATATGTTCAAAATCATATTATTAATAGTTTGAATCGTAAAATAAAAGACTCATATGTTGGAAATTTATTAGTTGAAGGGTTTTATTGTTTTCTTGTTGCAGATCCATATGCATTTTCACAATATGTATTTAATCAAGAAATAACAGGATTATTGCAAAAAAATCAATATTATAATAAATATTGGTTAAATAAAAATGAAAAAATTGTTGCGGGAATGCGATCCCCTCTTACTTGGCGTTCAGAAGTTGACATAATGCATTTAGTAGAAAATGATAATATAAAAAAATGGTACAAATATTTAAATAGTGGAATTATTACAAGTGTACATGGAATGGATATGGCTATATTAGCAGGAGCAGACCAGGACGGGGATTTAGTTTGTCTTACCAATCAAAAAGAAATTATTGACGGTGCTTATGGTGGATTGCCAATCATGTATGAAACTAAAAAAACGCCAAAATCTAAAATTATAGAATCAGAATTATATTTGGCAGACTTGAAAGGTTTTTTTACAAAAGTTGGATTTTTAACTAATCTTAGTACTACTATGTATTCTATGCTTCCATTGTTTCCCGAAGATTCAAAAGAATATCAAGAAATAATTCATAGATTGAAACAATGCAGAAAATTACAAGGGACAATAATTGATGGAACTAAGGGGCTTATAGTCAAACCCATTCCACCACAATGGTCAAATTGGCAAAAAATTAAGGACGATATGGATAAAGAAGAGATTAATAGAATTAAATTCGATAATTCTATATTGATTGATAAACGTCCATTTTTTATGTCGGAACTTTACATAAATTATAGTAAAGAATATCGTCAATATTATTATAATTATAATTTATATTGTGAAACAACCTTTGAAATGGAACTGCAAGAATTATTATCTATGGATAATTCTTTATACTCTGATGAACAAAAAGAATTTATTGTTAAATTTTATAAATATAATCCTTTATTAGATACTGATTGTACAACTAATCGTATATGCCATTATATGCAATCTAAAATAAAGGAAATAAAAAAGAATTCTTTTCATAAAACTTCCATTGATATTGTAAGAAAATTAAAAGGAAAATATTTAAAAATCGATAAAATAAAATATAAAAAATTATATAATATTTATATGCAATATAAAAGTGGCAAACGAAATTTTTCTAATATAAGGAACGAAAACGGAGAAGAAAGATTTAAAACTCTAGAATCTTGGAATAAATATATTAGACAAGAAGCATTGAAAATTAGTTCAGATATATGCGAACTAGCATCGTTGGCTGTCACCCTATGTTATGAAACATATAAATCTGACAATAAATCATTTTGTTGGAGTGTTTTCTATGAGGGACTTTTGGAAAATATTAAATATAATAAGCAAGTAAAAATTATGTTTCCATTTAGCAACAATAATGGAGATATTGAGTATTTGGGAGAAAAATATTTATTGGAAGAAATTGGTATAGAAGAGGATTATGATTATTTATAGGAGGTAATCGTTGATTTTTGATGAGAAAAAGGCTGCTGAAAAAATATTAGAAAATGGATTCTCATCTTTTATGTCTCGTAAAGATTTATGTATTTTAGCAAAATATTTTAAATATATTGGAAAAAATAAAACACAAATTAGAAAAAGTTTAATAGAGTTTTGCGAAAAACATAATCCAGAATTCAATGAAGTTTTGTCTAGAGAAAGAATTGATAACGCTATAAATAGTTCTGATAAATTTGGATTGAGATTACCAGTTGCTATTAATATAACTGAGTCTGAGTTAAATATAATAAAAAATATAGGGGATTATAATAGACAAAAAATATTATTTGTAATGTTAATGATTGCAAAATATGCAAAATATAGTGGAACAAGGTATAAACCAAAAAAAGAATCAATATATGATAATAATTTTTATATAAACGAAAAACCAACATCAATTTTAAAAATGGCAAAAGTCAATATGAACAAAAATGATCGCAAAAAAGTGTTTGCCAATTTTAATAAATTAGGTGTAATAAAACCAACTTATAGTGGTGGTTTTCAAATAATGATAGTGGATGAATTATCCCCTATTTCACTAACAATAATTGATATGGATAATATGATTGATTTTTATCCTTTTTATTGTGAAAAATGTGGTAAATTAGCAGATAAAGTTGGAAGAAAACATGACTTGTGCGAAAATTGCTATAAGGAAAAAAGAAAATTGTTAATAAAAGAAAGTGTTCGCAAATATCGAAATAGCAATATGTAAACAGATTTATCGCAATATAGAATAGAAAAGGGATATAGGGAATTAAAACAATGACCAAAAAAAGTAAAAAATTGCAAGGCGAAAAATATACAAAAAATTTCTTAATTAAAGAAATTGGTGATCGGGCTGGTTTTACACACGAAGATGCTCGATTTATGTTTAATGCATTTGAAAGTATAGTAGAAGATATTGTTGCTGAAAGAGAACGTCTAATGATAGGCGGGCTATTTTCTATCGAAATTTGCGAAATTGAACCTCATATGGCGTATGATGTTAATACTAAAACAGAAAAACATAGAGATGTTAGTTATAGAATGACAATTAAACCCAGTACAACTTTGAAGAAAATATTAAAAGATGGTAAAAGTAAAAATGAAAATTCCTCTGATGGAGGATCGTTAATACAGGAGGGATAAAATTTTATGGGAAGAAAAACACAACGTAACATAATTGTAACCCAAGAATTACTATCACAAGTTAATCCAGAAAATATAAAATTGAGAGAAAATTTTTTAAGAGAGAAAAAAACAAGAAGTAGTGAGGCAACCATCGCTGGTTACAAAAGTGACATTAATATCTTCATGGTTTGGGTTTTATTAAATTGCGAAAACAAATCTTTTTTTGAAATGAAAAAATTGGATTTTTCATATTTCTTTGGTTTTTGTGCAGATGAATTAAATTTTGGATCTGCTAGATTTGGAAGAATGAAGTCTTGTTTGAGTTCTCTTAGTAATTTTGTGGAGCGATTTTTGGATGAAGAATATCCAAATTTCAAAAATGTAATTTTGAAGTCCATTGAATCTATGCCAAAAAATCCAGTTAGAGAAAAAACAGTCCTTTCGGAAGAAGAAGTTGATAATATTTTTAAAGTATTAGAAGACAATAATGAATATCAAATTTTATGTTGGTTTGCTTTGGCAGTGGCTTCTGGAGCAAGATTTAGTGAGCTTCTACGTTTTACTACAAAATTGATTGATATTGAAAATACTGCGTTTGATGGAATATTTTTAGAAACAACAAAGTCCATTCGCACAAAAGGAAGAGGAAGACAAGGCAAGCAGTTAGTTAAATATATTTTAAAAGATATATTTTTAGATAAATATAATTTATGGATTCCAGAAAGAAAAAATATTTTAGAAAAAACAAATCAGGATCACGATTATATTTTTTTAAAGAAAAATGGTTCTCCTGCGGATGAATCTACCGCAAGAGGATGGGTTGAAAAGATTCAGAAATTATTAGAAAAACCTTTCTATGCCCACAGCCTTCGCCACTATTTTGTAACTATGCTATTTAAAGCAGGGCTTCCAAGCGAACTTGTTCAGGAAATTGGAGGGTGGACTAGTGAGGCGATGCCAAAGCTTTATAATGACATGGATTTCAAAGATCGTGTTTTCCCTGAACTTGAAAACTTAAAAACAATTATTAAACCGGAGGAATCTTCCTCTGAATAAGGAGGAATTTATATGAGTTATTTACATGGAAATCATTTTAGTGCTTCTAGCTTAGATATTTCTGGTAGCACTGTTGATGTTATTGAAACAGTTAAAACATTAACCGGAAAAGATTCTATAATTGTTAAAAAATTATTTATATCCAATGGTAGTGTTGTAAATAAAGTTATGCTAAATGGGAATACTTATTGGTCTGATTTGCTTTTAACAAGTGGAAGCTATTCATTAAATTTTGAAGCTGGTGATGTTTTAATCTCTAAATTATATATGCAAAATTCAACTGGCTCAAAACTAGTTCTTGATTTGATTTATTAATATAAAATAGTCATTTTATGTAAAAACCTTGACAATATCACAATACTGTGGTATGATTATATTTAATAGTACCTACAACGCCTCTATCTAATATGCGCACCGACGTAGGTCAATGAATACGCCTTGCCTCCGGCGTTATAAATAGGAGGATTTGACATCGCTGTCTTGGGATTGGTATTTATTTTATTATATTATTATTCACCAATCCCAAGATTCTTTCGCCGTAGTAGCTCAGATGATAGAGCATCGCACCTGTAATGCGAACGTCACTGGTTTGATCCCAGTCTATGGCTCCTTAAGAGAATATAATTCAGTCTGATAGAATGGCTGCCTTCCAAGCAGTACGTCGTGAGTTCAATTCTCACTATTCTCTCCTTTCGAATATATAATCCCAAATATATTCAAAAATAAAATTCAATATAAAACTATAAAATAAAATAAGAAGTATTATCGAGGAGATAACTTTGAAAGAAGAAATTTTTCAAGAGTGCTTGAAGCATTATCAAAGCGATTGGAAATTAGGTGAAACATGGGGATCTTTAGCAGAAAAGTATGGTTATAAAAGCGCCGAAAATCTCCGTTGGGATTTTAAAAGTGCAAGAAAACGACAGGGAATTCCAAGTAAAGAAGCACAAGATGAAGATTATGGTGATGGATCTTCTTACGAAGAGGGTGATGGATTTATCAATGTGGTCTGTGCTTCAAAACGAATGCTCACCAAAGAAGACATTATTAAACAATTTAATATTGATACAAATATATGGGAAGTGGAAAGATTCAAAGTAAAGACCAGCGAAGGCTATCGTAAAGATAGGTCTGTAACCTGGAAAGTAAAAGATGGTAAAGTAACTGAAGGCGATGTAAATGATACGGGGAAAATGCTTGTTGTTCCATTGTATCATGTAGAAGTTCGTCTTGTCAAGAAAAAACAAGTTTGGTCTGAAGATATTGTAAATAAACTTTTTAATAAATTAGAAGAAAAAAACTTTAATAGATTAAAATATAAACCTGATTATGTTGCTAATGGAAAGATGTTATTTGTTCCATTTGCAGATTTACATTATGGAATGTTGGCGACCCAAAACGCAACAGGTAATGAATATAATATGACGGTTGCTGAAGAATTAGTTTCTAGAGCAATTTCTCAAATCCTACAAAGAATCAAGGGACAAAAATACGAAAAGATTGTCCTTTTACTTGGTAACGATTTTTTGAATTGTGATAATCTTCTTGGAACTACCACAGCAGGAACGCCACAAGATAACGATACTTCTTGGTTTGATATGGTTGACGGTGCTACCGAGCTTGTGATCAAGATGGTTGAATCATTTCTTCCTATTGCTCCGGTAGAAGTTTATTCTGTAAATTCTAATCATGATACGCATTCTTATTACGGAATTTCGAAGGCAGTAGAATTTTATTTTAAAAATGACAAAAATGTTAGTTTTGAAAATTCTCCATTGCCTAGAAAATATTGTACATTTGGTAAAAACTTGATTGCCTTATCTCATGATATTCCCATTAAACGAGCCTTAGAAATTATTACAACTGAGGCAAAAAATGAATGGAGTGAGTCTTCTCATATGTATTGGATTCTAGCCCATTTACATACGGGTATGGCATATGAAAAACAGGGGTATCTTGAAATTTATCGCCTTCCTACTATTTCTGGTTGGTCTAGATGGACTAATCAAAAAGGATATTTGCAAACCGATAAAAAAACACAATGTTATGTTTTTGATAAAGAGTTTGGCATCACTGATATAATGAACATTATTATTTAAAAACCTAATAAAATATTCTTTTTATGTAAGTTCCAAAAATAATTTATTTGGAGGTTGTCAATTGTATTCTGGTTATTTGGAAGTTCAGCCTAACAATGAAGAGTTGTCTGCATTATACGAAGGAAACAATATTTACAATCTATTAATAAATCAATATTTGATTATTAAAAATGAAGATGGTAAAGTTATTGACAAAAGAAGGTGGGACGGAAACAATTTAGTAAAATTAATTTATACCAAAATCAAAGATTTTAAACCATTAACACCAAAACAGGAATGTTTATGTGATCTTCTTGCAAATCAGACAATCCCTATCCGAATTATTGCTGGATGCGCTGGTTCTGGAAAGTCAAAAATAACAATGACATTTGGTATGCATTTTTTAAATAAAGGAATGTTTCAAAAGTTTTTTGTCGTTAGACATAACGTTTCTGTAGGCGAAAAGAACGGATATTTAAAGGGCAATAAATTTGAAAAAATTAGGGGATGGCTTGGATTTTTTGAAGATAATCTTGAAGGGCAACAAACTATAGAAGAGTTGTTTGATTTGGGTAAATTAGATATGGATAGTCCAGAATATATGAAAGGACGTGATCTTAAAAATTCTTGGATACTTGTTGACGAGGCGGAAGATCTGACAGAGGCGCAATTTAAGATGATCGGAGAAAGGATCTCTGCTGGAAGTATAATGTGTTTTGTTGGGGATTATGATCAAATTACTGAATCAAAATATAAAAAATTTAGTGGTATAAAAAGAGCAATAAATAATCTTGCCGGAAATCCTAATGTTGGGATTATTGTATTTGATGATTTGCAAAATGATAATGTTAGGTCAGAAGCAAGTAAAGTATTTAGTTATTTATATTAGATTTACGGTGCGCTAACACCGAAAAAATCCGTAATTCAGCAAGACGTAATGGTTTGCGCAGTTGGCGAGCAACAGAAAAACTCGTGATTTGGATAGTGAAATTGGATTATCCTAGTTGGCGGACAACGATAAAATTAGCGATTTTAATAAAAATAAATTAAAATATAAAAATATAGAGGTGATAAACGATTGGGTAATGTTAAATTTAACATTACCCCTTTTGTTTTGGAGTTGTAAAGGATGAAAAGTAAGCGTAAAATCCAAAATGTTATTTCTAAGACAGGCGTGGAAGTTACTACTTGCTATTGTAGAAAATGTATGAAGGAAAAAAAACCAACAGATTTCTTCCCAGCAGTGGATGAATTTCTAGATTCGAATGGATTTATGTCTATTTGTAGACAATGTTGTGATGAAATATATGAAAACAATTATAGGGCAGAAAAAAATTTTGCAAAAGCAATATTAAAAACTTGCAGAACAATTAATTTGAAATTTAATGAGAAGGCCGTTGAAGCGGCTAGGTCTCATTTAAAAACAGCAGAAGGAAATGGAAGATCGGCAGAAAAAGTTATAGGCATATATAAGGGAAAATTAATAACATTTGAGAAAAAAAATTTTGCTGATAAAAATGTTCCTTTAGATTTAACTTTTCAAGAGGATGTGGGGTTTGTTATTCCTCCAGAAGATAGAATTGAAGATCATGAGTCACAAAAAACAGTTGATGAAATGAAACAATTTTGGGGAGAAAATTTTGAATATGATGAATATATATGGCTTGAGAATAAATATGCAAAATGGAAAATTGAATATTCTATAAAAACTAGTGGTGAAGCTGAATTGTTACAAATGATTATTTTAAAATTATTTGATATAAGAAAAGCTAGGGAAGAAGGCAAATCTACTGACAAACTTGAAATTGCATTCCAAAATTTATTAAAAACAAGTGGCCTCACCCCTGCGCAAACGACGGCAGCCAGTCAAGGGAAAACTGTAGATACTTGGGGTATGCTTATAAAAATGGTTGAAAAAGAACACCCTGCCGAACATTACAAAGATTATAAATTATTTGCTGATTTTTTTGATTTGGGAAAATATCTTTTAAATTATGTAACTCGTCCAATTACTAATTTTTTCACTGGTCAAAAGAATTATGATGTTGACGATAATGATCCAGTTTTTTCTATGGAGTCCAATTTTGATTTTAGTGACGAAGAGTAATATATGGGAAAAAAATCTAATATTTTTAAGAAAGATCAATATGAAAGGGATTCATTGTCGCAAGATACATTTAAACAGCGTAAGCCAATGCTTACCGAAAAAGATATTTCCGAAGAAAGAAGAAATCAGATTATCCTTTGGAATACTTTTTTTCGTCGCAATATTTTCATTTTTATAATTGATATAATGAAAATTCATTTACATCCATATCAAATTATATGGGTGTATTTAATGTCAATTAGTCCTACTTTTGTTGCTATTTGTTCTCGTGCTGCGGCAAAAAGTTTTATTGTGGCCGTTTTTGTTACCGCTAGAAGCATTTTATATCCTGGATTAGAGACAATCATTGCGGCAACAACTAAGGCCCAGGCAGGACTAATTATAAAAAAGAAAATACAATATCTTTTTGATAATTCTGATGTATGTAAGGATGAGATTATAAAAATAACAACTAATGCCAATACATATGAATGTATTTTTAGGAATGGGTCTAAAATAAGTGTTGTTGCGGCAAATGAAGGTGCTCTTGGAGAAAGATGTAATGATTTAATTGTTGATGAATTTGCTCAAGCAGATAAAGATGTTTTGGATAATATTTTAAAGCCATTTCTTATTCCTCGTCAAACTCCTTTTACAAATAATAAAGATCATCCAGAATATGAAAATATAATTGAACCAGTTAGGGTCTATTATATTTCCAGTTCATGGTATTCAAATGAATGGTGGCATAAAACTGCTCTTCTTGTTGCGAAAGCGATGTCTGAAGGCAAAATGGCCGGATTTTTTGCAACGGATTTTAAAACAACTATAAAGCATCGTTTGAAAACTATTGGTCAAATTAATGATGAAAAAAGAGATAATGCTGCATTTGATATGCAATATGGAAACATTCCTGGAAATTCTAGTGCGGACGCTTACTACCCAATTAGCTTTTTTAAAAGAACTTTGCAAAAAGGATTTTTGCCCCTTAGGTCTCAAGATTATTCTTTAAAAAAGAATCCTTTTGATATTCCTAGAGTTGATGGCGAAATAAGAATAATGGGCGTTGATGTTGCGACAAGAGTTAGTAAGGCTAATGATAATAGTGTAACATCATGCATTAGTTTAGTTCCCACAAAAAGAGGATATTCAAGATCTCTTCTTTATATGGAAAGTTCTCATGGTGAAAATGTAATTCTTCAAGCCAATAGAATTAAAGAACTTTGGTATTGGTTTGGCGCAGATGCTATAGTTTTGGATATGGCACAAGCCGGCACTACACTTTTTGATTCAATGTCAGCTCCATATTTTCATGAAGAACTTGGAAAGCAATTTCCAGCTTTTACTGTAATGGAAATTCCAGAAATAGATCAAGCAATAAAAATTGAATTAAGAGATAAGACTTTAGGTACTAATGCCATTCCAATAATTTTTCCATTTACTGGATCGTCAGAAAGAAATAATGATATGCATGTTGCATTTAGAACATCTTTGCAAAAAAAATTATGGTCTTTTCTAGTAGACATTGAAGAAGCTGAAGATTTTTTAACAAGGAATCAACCAGATTATTTTTTGAATGGTGATAGTTTTACTAGGGCATGGATGGTTCAATCATATGTACAAACATCTCTTTTTATCAATGAAACTGTTAATCTTAAAATGCAAACCATTGGACAAAATATTAAATTGTTAGAAGGATCTGGTAGAAAAGATAGATATATTAGTGTTGCTATGGCAAACTATCTTGCTTCTATTTATGATAAAACATTATTAAAAGAAAGTGATAATACAATGAGTGATTTAGAAGCACTTCTTGGAGCCTTTCAAACAACTTGGTAATTTAATCTTGACAAAAATAGAAAAATGTGGTATAATATATGTTATAAAACAGAGAGATAGGGTCGCTCCCGAAGGTCTGTCCTCCTAACAGAAATTCTCTCTGTATTATATTATTTTTAGGAGAAAAAATATTTGAGGAGGCAAAATGCCATTACGTTTAAGTTATGATTATGTAAGAAATATTGTTGAAAAAGCAGGTTGTAAATTGGTTAGCAAAGAATATAAAAACACTAATGAAAGATTATTAATAAAAGGAGTTTGTGGGCATGAATATCTTATATCTTTTAGTAATTTTTATGGCAAGCATAGATATAAGTGCCCTAAATGTGCTCGTGCTATAAATGGAGAAAAGAAAAGAAATAAATATGAGGATATTAAGCAATTTGTAGAAAGTAAAGGGTGCAAATTATTAAGTACAGAATATAAAACATGTAAAGATAAATTAAATATTCTGGGTAGATGCGGTCATCCTTATATAATTACTATTGGTGATTTTAGAGGGAAAGAAAGATATATCTGTGGTAATTGTGGAAGGCAAGCAATTGCTGACTTTCATCGTTTGAGTTATGATTATGTTAAATCGTATGTTGAGTCAAAAGGATGCATACTTATTAGTGAAAATTATATTGATTCAAAAGCTAAATTGCAGATTATTGGTACGTGTGGACACGAATATTCTGTTAGATTTGATAATTTTAAAAATACTAAAAATCATATATGTCAAAAATGTTCTAACCGAGCGTCCTTTAAAGGGAAGAAGGTATATTCATATGACGAAGTATATGATTATATTAAAAGTCGAGGATGCAGACTATTAAGTAAAACTTACAAAGACAATATTACAAAGTTACACATTCTTTTTGCTTGTGGACATGGATGGCTATAGGGATTTAGCAACATTTAGATATTCTAAAGATGTTTGTTCTCGTTGCGCAGGTACGAAAAAATATACACTCGAAGAGGCGAAAACAATAGCTAAAGAATTAGGATATATAATTATTTCTTCTGAATATGTTGATGGGAAAATTCCTTTAGATTTTGAAGATGATTATGGATACAGATATCGTATTAATTTTGGTTCTTTTTTATCTCATTTAAAATATAGAGGTGGAAAATTAGCAATATTTAATTTTTATAATCCTTATTCCCTTCAAAATATTGAATTATTTTTAAAAAATAACGCGCCAGATTTTCATTTGATTAAAAATCAATCATGGAATGGGCATATAAAAAAGATGGATTTTTATGATAATGATGGATATAAATATTGTATTAGTTTTCAATCTTTATATAATAATATAATGAATAAAGGAAGGCCTGATACGTTTTGTGTTTCTAATATTTATACAATAGATAATGTAAAACTTTGGATAGAA
>Ga0172381_10003707_pt1 | contig 16045 bp, 21 predicted proteins | sample Leawel6488metaG_FD_119754 | JGI IMG/M metagenome (GOLD analysis project Ga0172381, IMG submission 119754) | Leachate microbial communities from a municipal landfill in Southern Ontario, Canada - Leachate well 64-88 metaG | ecosystem: Engineered > Solid waste > Landfill > Unclassified | place...
ACTACATCTACTATTTTTGGCTTTTTATTAGAATATTTCCTTATGGATGCTCTTTTTTTGATTGCTTCTTTTAAATCCATAAAATACTTAAGAAAACAGAATTTAAAAGACTTTGGATTACAAAAGCTGTGCAGCACCAATGCAAATAAGTATTATAACAAATGCAATTATTTTTTTGGCATTAGTCTTTTCTTTGAGTAAAAATATTGAAGTTATATAAACTAAAAGAGGCTGGATTGAAAATATTAAAACAGTATAGATTATTCCTGATTTTTGATATGAAAAAAAGTAAAGTATCCATGCAATAGAAGTTAAAATATTTGTAAGGATTAATGGAAAATATGCTTTTTTCGGAACTCTTTTTATATTTTTAAAAAATAGCACAATAAAAATTAAAGCCATAATCCCATCTCTGATTAACTGTAATGAAATAGGATCAATATTTTGGAGAATTATTTTTAAAATTATTCCTCCAAAAGGAGCTATTAAAATTATCCAGATAAAATAAGGAAGAGTATCTTTTGAAATTTTAAAATGATGATGTTCATAATGTGACCATATAAGTGCAATCACGCATATGACTGAAAGTAAAATCAAGATAGGGTTTCTTTCTTCCAAAAAAATTACTGCACTAAGTAAAATAAGAGGTATATTTGAAAGTAAAGAGAAAGTTTGGATTTCTGAAAGTAAATCATGCTTTAATGCTTTATAATAAAGAAGATTTGTAACAACACTAAAAAATGCAGAAATAACTATTAAAATAATTATTCTAGAGGTAAAACTTTCCAGAACAAAAGCCGGCCTTACTATCAAAAATATAATTAAAGTAAATAAAAAAATTAATGGAAAACTTACCCCTGTATAAGTTTTGTAACTAACTCCTTTTATTGAAAGTGCGACCTTGTCTAGAGTTGCACTTGCTGCTTGAAAAACAGCTGCTCCAAGTGGATATAAAAAACTCATTTTGCCTCTTTTATAACAATAATAGAATTTTCATTATTTATAATTGTTTATTTTAAATAAAGAATATAAACGTCCCCAAGAGGACTCGAACCTCTGACCCTGCGATTAACAGTCGCATGCTCTACCAGCTGAGCTATGGGGACATGACATAAATTTGAGAGAAAAAGCATATTTAAAGTTATTTATTGGGGGTTTTATGCTTAAATTTTAACTCATTTTTAATCCTCATAGAACTCTCAGGATTAAGCCTTCTTTCTTTTTTCTGGTGTTCAAGCTTGGTATATACATTTGCCTGCTTGCTTCCCTGAATTAAACATCTTACACCAATTATTGCACTTTCTATTGCTTCTACATTTCCAATTATTCCAACCTGGTTATTACGAAGGGAGACATAGCAATCAGTAAGAGTTTCAAGTGTAGACAAAGTCTTTCCTTCACTTCCAATTATTCTAGCCCTTACTCTTTCCAAATCATTCCTTTTAGTTATGTCTTTGATATTAAGAACATGAAGGATAACTTCTGCATCTTTAAGTTGAAGAGCTTTTTCAGCTGAAAATCCAAGATTAATTGCTTCAAGAATTTTAAGTCCAATGTATTCATCTTCACCAGCTCCATCTATAAAAATAAGTTTGCCTTTGTTAGTAATACTAACTTCAAGTTCTCTCTCAATTAGCTCCTTTGATCTAAGAACTTCTTTTAAATTGCTTATATAAATTTCTTGTGTCATTTTTAGTCTAATCCTCTGAATTTTCAAGAATAATTCTCTTTTTAAATGCTCCACTTCTCTGTTCTTTTGACTTTCTTAAATTTTCTAATTCTTCTTTATTAATATGTTTAAAACTGGCAATAGTATAAACTATTTCAAGTAAATCTGCAAGTTCATCATTGCTGTCTTCTTTTAAAAATTCCCTGGTTTCTTCAAGGAGTTTTTCTTTGAGTTTAGAATAAAATTCTTCTTCATCTGCAATATGAGTCTTTGGATTTTTCCCATATTTAGAATTCCAGTTGTCAGGAATTTTATCTCTGACTAGTTTGTTAAATTCCATGTTAAAATAAAGAAATTCAGGGTTATAAATTTGTTGATTAAAATTAAAGCTTACTTTAAAAAATTAGAACTCATCTCGTTTTAGTGTTTATTAATTTTATTTTGAGATGCATAAACCCTAAAACTCGCTTCCAGTTTCTTCTTTGATAAATCCATTTCTTTTAAGCCATTCAATTGCAGCAGGAGTATATTTGAATATTATATCTCCTTTTTTGTCCCCTTCAAATTCCCAGGGTTCTGCAATTACAATATCTCCAGGTCTAATCCAAAGATTTCTTCTAAGTGAACCTGGAATTCTGCAATTTCTTTCTTTCCCATCAAAACACTTGACAATCATCCTATTAGCTCCAACTCTTTGTTCAACCATCCCAATTACTTCATTATTTCTTGGAACTCTTGCTCTTGTTACTTGTTGTGGGACTTGAAACTCTCTTGGAGCGTTTCTTTTTGATTTATCTTTAAATTTTGGGGGCATATTTGTTTCCATTTGATCTCAAAAATAAAATTAATTAAGTCGAGTATCAACAAGAAATTAATAGAATAACTCATTTAAAAAGATGTCTATAGGAATATATTTAAAGATAATTCCTGTTTTTATATTTATGAAATACAAGCTAAATTTTTGGCTAATATTAATAGGACTCCTAATAGGAATTGGTTATTCTATATGGATTGCTTATGGACTCATTCAAAGCCAGAATATTCTTTCTTCGCTAAATTCAGTAAATTCAATAGCAATTTCAGATTTTGAATTATACACTCAAATTGCAATGATATCTTCCTGGGTGTCAGTAATTGCAGGAATTTTGTTGTCAGTTTTTATAGGAATTAATCTTTTTAAAAATAAAAAGCCTACTAAAAGAAATTTTAAGTTTATTATAATACTGTCGGTAGTAGGACTTGTTACTTCTATAATCTATGGAGCCCTCTTAACGCTTATTGGAGGCATTATAGGCTATACTTCTACTAAATAATCTTATTTACTAGATACTCTCTATCTTTCAGTAGCTTCTAAGATATTTCCATAAACATTCAGAGGATATTGTTTTCTTTTAGCTATTTTCAGGTCATATTTTCTTCCCACAATTAATTTTTCAAAAACTTCGAGTTCATTTATCTTTTTCTCCAGAACTGAATTTTGATTTCTTAAATTCATTTCTGTTCCATCTTCTTTTGCAGCATAAACAACAAAAGCAGGAATTCTGAGGTCTCGTTCTTTTTTAAGAACAGTTACTCCCCTTACAGTTTCTTTTTTCAGGGGCAAGTGAGCTAAGACTACTCGCAACACAATAAAAACCTGCGATTAATGTTGAAAACCCAGAGATTGCAAGAAATGCATAGGGCCATAATTTTCCTCTATGCTCTTTGTTATACCATCTGTTTTTGCTGCCTTCACTATATTTCCTCTCGCTTTGAGCTGCAGTTTCTTTATAATCCTGCGCAGATTGTCTTTTAACCATAAATTAGAATTAGAGATATTTTAGTTTAAAAAATATTGTTATTATTACATAAGTCCAAGCGCAATAGGAACATTATCAATTAAAAAAATTCCATCTTTAGAAATAATTCTTGCTTCAAGAGCAGCTTCAATAGATTCTTTTCCTACAATATTAAATGTTGCATCTTCTTTTTCCATATCTTTTAAGAGTTCAATTAATTCTTCCTTGTTTTTTTCTTCTCCCTTAAAAAAATTAGGTTTGACTTCAATCTGCCGAATACCTTCAAAAAAAGTTTTACCAATTAAATCTGTATCTGCGACTGCAACAATTTTTCTATAAGATTCGTGAATTTTAATCTGCATATTATATTTTAATTAGACTAAATTCAATTTAAATTAATAAAAAAAATAAAAAAAATAAAATTTAGTATGATTTCTTTGCACCAGCTTTGATTGCTTTTTCTGCATTATCTTTTGACATCATAGCGCACATAGTTGTACCGCATTCAGGACACTTTCCTTTTGCCATGTAGCCGCCTCTAGCAGTTTGAACAATCTCAGGAGTTTTCATTTCCTTGGGTGCTTTACATTTCATGCATCTTGCTTCTACCATTTTTTTGCCTCCTTTAAGAGTATTATTTATTTTAAATGCAAATCTTGTTTTATAAACCTTTAGATAGTGTAAATTAATTAATGTTTTATTAAAAAGTAAGGATATATAAACTAGAGAACTCTTATTATAAAATGGTAGCTATGTTAATTCTTGGAATCATTGCGATAATAGCAGGATTAATAGTTCTTATATGGCCAAAAATTTTAAACATAGTTATTGCAGTTTGGCTTTTAATCTGGGGAATATTTGAAATTCTTGCCTATTATAATATACTTCCTTTAACAATAAGTATTTAAAAAAATTTATTAAAATTATTTTATCTATATTTAGAATTTGCTTCTTACTGGATGTTTTGCACCACATGCAAGGCAATGCATAAACACAAGTCCTTTTTCTTTTATAAGTTCACTATCAGGCTTTTGACATTCTTTGCACTGGACAAATTCCTTGACATAATTTTCTATTTTTTCATTTATTTTCTGCGAAGTTATTTTTCGCTGAAGTATTAAGATATTGTTTTTTACAGTTCCAGAAGTAGCAAGTTCTTTAAGCAAAAACTTGACAAAATGATCCTGATCCCTTCTTAAGTAAGAAACAATTTGAGGTATATTTGTAAGAATAGTTTTTGTTCCTTCAAGATGACCTTCTATTTTTGGCACTTCAAACCTTTCTCCATTATGTTCAATTGGTTTTATTTTGCCATATGCTTCTTCGATTAATTGTTCATAGTTTTCCATGCAAATCTAGGGAATAATAGGTTTAAAAATATACTTATTAAGAAATTTAAACAATTGAGTCTCGGTTTATTGTTAAAAAATTATTATCCCAAATATCTTACGATTCCAGGCCTTGGTTCATAAATTATTCCTTCTTCAAGAAGCTTTTGAATTTCCTGAACAATTATTTCTGGTTGTGCTTTAAGTGTTAAAATTATTTCCTCTTTTTCTATTCCTTCTTTGGTTTCTGAACCTCTTATTAAACTAAGAAGTTCATCCCTAAGAACTTTTATTTCCTGTTTAGGTTTTGGCATATTAATTGAAGAAAAAGACTTGTCAATTTCAAGTTTTCTTACCAAAAGATATCTGGGGTCTTGTTTTTTGATTAGTTCTGGAAGAACATAAGTCTCATTATTAAAAAATCTTAAAACCCCCACAATTAATAGTGTATCTCCTTGTACAATATCACTGAATTTAGCAAGGTCTTCTCCAAAAACTCTTGCCCTAATTTGTCCGCTTCCATCATCAAGAGTAATTGATGCAAATCTTCGCTCACCTTCGCTTTCATATTTGTCAATCACATTGGCTATAATGTTTATTCTTTGAATCTTCTTATCTCCAAGTTCTACAAATTTAAGCCTTTTATTTGCTCCTTCAATCTCTTCAAAAATCTGTGTTGCTCTAAGTATATCATTAATCCTTACTTTATATGCAGTTTCTCTTTTTTTTGGTTCAGGCATTCTTTATCTTCCTCTTTAAAAAATAACAGTAAGAAAATCATAATTTTCTTCTTCTTGTATTTTATTAGAATTGAATATTTATTTAAAAAGATTTAGGTATTTTAAAATAAGGATAATTCAGGAATTATCTCTATAGCTAACTCACTTCCTGAACAAAACCAGACTTTGGCTGGAATATATCTCCTTTTTCTTTAAGTTTGGAAATACCTTCTTCAAACTCAGTATCTGAAAGTTCTTTTAATTCTTCTCGAAGAACATCCATAGGAACTTGCTTTCCATATTGTGCTTCAAGTTTTTTTATTGTATCTTTCAAAAGAACTATTTTGCTTCTTTGACTAGATGAAATTTTTGTTGTAAATCTGTCTATATCAAATTTTTTTGTTTGAGGATCATATCCAACTTGCATAAGATAATAATTTGTAAGTCTTATTGCTACCTGAGAATCCTCTCTTTCCACAGTTGGAGAAAGCCTTGATTTTGCATGAGACTCTGCAAGTCTGACCAAACCTTGTAACTGTCTTGCTGAAATAGATATTGAACCTGATTCTCCTGCAGTACTCATGTTTCTCATTTTTATATAAAAACTTTTTATTTCATCTACTGCTTCATCAGTAAGCCTTGGTTCTATTTTTTGCTTTGCATAAGCAATATATTTTCTAAATAATTCTCTATCAACAGAGGATTTATTTTCTTTTTTCTGATGCATATTAAGGACATGAGTTGCAATTGATTCATCTTGGGCTTTATTTGGCAAGTCTCTTAAAATAAATATCAAATCAAACCTGTTAATCAGTGCAGGTGGCAAATCAATTTGCTGGGTTATTGATTGAGTTGGTTCAAACCTTCCATACTTTGGGTTTCCTGCAGCAAGGACTGAAGTCTGAGCAGAAAGTGTTGCCTGAACATTTGCTTTTGAAATTGTAACTGTCTGCTGTTCTAATGCTTCATGCATGGCAGACCTATCTGTTGCATCCATCTTTTCTATCTCATCAATGCAAACAACTCCTTTATTGGCAAGGACCATTGCTCCTGCTTCAAGAGCCCAACCTTTTAGAAATTCATCTTTAACAACTGTTGCAGTAATACCTGCGCCGGTTGCTGCTTTTCCAACAATATATCTTCCTTTCGGAGCAATGTTTGCAACAAACTTTAAAGTTACTGATTTCGCAACTCCTGGATCTCCCATTAAAAATACATGAATATCTCCTCTAGAAGTTGTTCCATCTGACGAAACTTTTCTAACCCCTCCAAACATCTGAAGAACCAGTGCCTCTTTTATTTCTTCATATCCCCAAATAGTTGGAGCAATACTATCTCTAAGTTTATGAAATAATTCAGGGTCTGCTGAAAGCTCCATAATCTGCCTTTCATCTTCTTCACTAATATCTAAATCTTCATAAGTTGATTCTAAAGGAATAAGATTATTTGCTTCTACAGCCAAATCAAATCTAGTTGAAATAGAACCTGTAGGAAGTGGCTGAGGAACTTCTTTAAGTACCCCTAAAACTCTCACCTTGCTTCCAGGAGTGGTTTTCTCCTCCATTCTGGGTTCTACCAAGTCTTCTTTTAAAAAAACACTCATTCTTCTTGGTTGTTCTCCTCCTGTCAAAGAATCAGGAGCTTCTTCAATAACAAGTCTTTGGGCATCAACCATTATTTTGCTGAGTAAATTAAACTGTCCCTTTCTTCCACAAGAGCATCTTGAAGGTTCTCTGAATTTTTTTTCTATTTGAAGAACTGAAATAACAGTCCCGCAAGAAGGACATTCAAATTTTGCATTTACAACCTGAGGCCTGACATCAGATGCCTGTCTTACAAGGCCTTCAAAATAAATCAGTTGATTAAGATGATTTGCTCTAATTGTTCTTATTTTTACTTTCTGGGTTTCAGGAAGGTCATTAAACCTTATTCTTGGACCCTTGATTAAGCCTGTATCTTCAAGTGCAGTTTCAAGAACTTGCAATAATTCTTCAGGATTAGAAATAAGTGCTTCAGCAAGCATAGGTGAATTAGATGATAAATCTGTAAAGTTAACAAAAACTACTTTCTGCCCTTTTCTTATACTTTCTCCTACTTCCTGTTTATAGGTTTCAAAAAAAGACTTTGCTTCAATTACAAGTTCTTCATTGCTCTTTTTTTTGTCCATTAAGTATCTCCAATTTTACACCCCTGTTCTTTTCTACAAGAAAAGTAAATTCAGTTGATTTATAAGTTTTTATCTAAAAACCAATATATTTTAGAAATTAATTATTACTCAATAGTTTAGATTTACTTAAAAAAATATGCAAATTTTAAGGTTTCTTATGAGAATTAGCTTCCTTGATTCTTTTGATAAGCTGGTCCATAGAGTCTTCTAATTGTTGATTATTCTTAGTTCCAGTACAAACCAACTTTCCATTTGAAAATAATAAAAATGTTGCATTAGGTTCAACTAGCTTATATACAAGTCCTGGGAATTGTTCTGGCTCATATTCTGTATTTTCAAGTTCAAGTGCCAAAAAGTTTAGGTTAAGCATCATATCAATATTTCCAGAAGCAACAATATTCTGAACAGTTACTTTAGGCTTATCAGTTATTTTAACATTAATTTTTCTAAGGGTCTTAATAACTTGTTCAACTACAAGTTTAACTTGAGCAATAGTTTTAGTTCCAGTACAAACAAGGTTTCCTGATGAGAACACAAGAACTGCAGATTTTGGCTGTTTTATTCTTAGAACAAGTCCAGGGAATTGTTCAGGATTATATTCAGTATTAGGAATAGTTTTTGCAAGTTTAGTAAGTGGAACATCTTTTCCAAGAGACGTAGTTGCTACAATATTCTGTATCTTAAGAGAACTCTTTCCAGAAGGAATCTTTGCTGCAGATTTTGTAGTAGCCATTAGTTTTTAGTGTGTTTAGAATAATTCTTTTTTTAGATGATATTTATAAAGAAAATTAGTATATAAACCTTTGTATTTTTATCGAGGAGTAAATTTAAGGTTTTTAAAGGATTTTTGACTTAAGGACAGTCAATAAAATCAGGTTTATCTTTTTAAAAGAATTGCAAAACTCGTCTTACTTCTTCACTTCAAACTTGCAATTATTGCATGTAAGAACTTCTGTATTCCCGCTTTTCATTCTAACAACTAATTTTGCTTTGCAATGAGGACATTTCCTAACCTTTACACTATCTCCCTCATCAGAATAATTTGTTTCTTCTTTCATCGATATATCAGAACTCTCTTATTTATATATTCTTTCTATTTCCTAATATCACTATTACCAGGATTATTATAATAATTCAAATCATCAGTAGTAGGTTTCTTTCTTGCTTTATTCACATAATAAAATATAACAAATGCAACTACAATTATTGCAATTACAATTACTGCCCAGATTGTAACAAGAATCAAAGTTCCTGCTGAAGACTTTCCTGCATATTCACATGCTTGTGTTTCGGTCCTGCTCTTTTTAGCAGAATTGCATGAATTTCTGTCAGTACAACTTCGGGTTTGATTGCCAGATTTTGCACAAGAACTCCATTCACCGCAATTCCAGTCTGAAACACAAGATGAGGAATTGCTATTATTTGAAACACATGACTGATTAAGAGCAGGTCTTGAATAACTATCATTGCAATTATTTAAATCAGTGCAGGTTCTTGTTTGAACTTGATTTGCACAAGTGCCAAAATTAGTGCAGTTCCAGTTGGAATTGCAAAGTGGACTTTTAGGAAATTCAATCACTGCTGAACTGGTAATTCCTGAAACTTTAAGATAATTTCCATCTACTTCACAATAAATTCCATTGCTTGTTCCAGGACAATTCATAAGAGACTCATTGCTTCCTTGGCAAGATGAATTTATTTCAGAGATAGAATAAACTTCTGAACTTTTAACACAAACAGCAGTTGCATTATATACTCTAGATAACCAGATTGTTTTAGACATATTTATTCCCCTCATAATCATATAAGACTTGTTTGAAGATGTTCCATTTTCAATAGAGATATTTCTTAGATTAAGAATTAAAGAAAAATTAAAATCACCTTCAATAATAGTTTTGTTTCCTGTCCTGAATTCAACTCTTTGATTTCCAGAAAAATTCTGGCTTAAATTCATTAAACTGCTATTAATATAAATTTCAAGAGATAATGGAGTATTAATATTTGATAAATTTCCAATTATTCCATTATTCCCATAGTCACATACAGTAGTCTGGTTAGTCTGATTTGAAGAAGGAGTTTGCTGACAATTGTTTGAATCAGTAAAATAAGTCACAAGTGAATCGTTTATTTCGCAAGTTGTATTATGAGTAGTCCAAGATGGAATACAGCCGGAATTTGTTTGATTATGAAAGTTAAAATAATCAAAACTTAAATTTGCATTGACAATAAGTTGTGTTGTTATATTTTCAACTGAACCTGGGACCAATTCATAATATCCAAAAAAAGTTTCAGATTCAGAAGAATCAGAACTAAGCGTATCAAGACCATCTGCTCTAAATAAACTGTTTAGTCCACTAACTGCATCACTTGAACTCATGTTTTGAGTTCTTTTATTAAGATAGCCTGGATTTGGAAAAGCCAAGCCACCAAGATCAGTGCCAGAATTAAAAGATTTATATGAATGAACATAAGCAATATAAGAATCAGTGGTGTTTATTCTTCCTGCAGCTATTTTTGTTTGATTATTGAGGACCAGTCCAGTCAAAATATAAAAATAGCCATCTTTTAATTTATAAGCAATAAAAGAATTGCATCGGTTAGATTCAGAACTGTTTGCTGTAAAATTAATATTATCAGAAGTTTCTTCAAAAACAGAATCCCAAGTGGCTTTGATACTTGTTTCTGAACAGCTCGTTGGTATTGATAAACTAAAAGTTACACTTGCGTAAATATTACTGCAAACAATAAGCACAAAAAACATAAATAGTCCTATAAGGATTATTGGGTTAACTTTCTTACTCTTTTTCATTTTATAATTTAGAATATCTCTGCATTTAAAAAATAATCGGTTTAATAAAAATGTGACTCCATTCTCTTATACTCTTCACTAACATCACTAAGTGTAGCAGCATCCTTAGGTATTCTGTCAGGCCTAAGATGAGTTATTCTTGGAAACCTTAATGCAAATCCTGATTCATAAGTAGGGCTCCTTTGGATATTTTGATAAACAATTCTCACAACTATCTGCGGTTTTACTTTAACATCCCTTCCAGTTTCTTTTGTTATTAAGGGTTTTATTAAGTTAGTCAGTTCAGTATAGGAAAGTCCTAGCTCTTCTTTTTCTTTAAGTCCAGTAGAAGCTTTTCCTATTTCAACAAATTTGTCATTATCACGGTCAAAGCAGGAAAGTGTAAATGAAGATAAATTACCAACTCTTTTTCCTTTTCCATATTCTGCTCCAGTAATCACAAGATCAAACTCGTTTTCAGAAGGCTTAAGTTTTAGCATATGCCCAACTCTTGCTCCTGGTTGATATTTTGAAGAAAGATTTTTAATCATTACTCCTTCTTGCCCGTCAGAAAGTGCCTGTTTATAGAATTCTTCTGCTTTTTTTTCATCATCAGTTATTAATTGATGAGAAGTCTGAATGCAATATTTTTTGTTTTTAACCACTTTTCTAAGCAGTTCACTTCTTTTTTCAAAAGGTTCGTCAATTAAAGACTTTCCATTATAATATAAAATATCAAAAACATTAAGTTCAATTGGAAGTTCTTTTGCAAGTTTTTCAATATCATGTTTTCGCTTTATTCTTTGGGAAATATCCTGAAAGGGCCTGTATCTTTTTGTCTTAGGATCAAAGCCAACAGCTTCAGAGTCGAGTATAAATGTTTTTGCATTTAAGTGTTCTTTAATATAAGAAATAACATCTGGAAATTGTTTTGAAACATCATCAAGTCTTCTTGTAAAAATTTTAATATTCCCTTTTTCGTCTTTATTAATAAGCATCCTAAACCCATCATACTTATATTCGAAAACAGCAGGTTTTCCAACCCTCTTAAATCCGTCTTCTATTGATTCTGCTTTAAGTGCAAGCATTACTTTGATTGGTTTTCCAGGAACAAGTTCTGTTTCCTGCAGTGATTTTATTCCCTTACATGCTTTTTCAAGAACCAATGCAAAATCATTTGCCCTGTCATAGGATTGTTGAACTGCCAGAGTGTTTTCTTCATTTTTTTCAAGACAAGACTCTACAATAGAATCTCTTATTGTTCCCGAAGCAACTCCTATTCTGAGATCACTTAAAAGAGTTCTTATTATGTATTTTGCTTCAATTCCCGAAGCAGAAGTAAGTAATTCTGAAACAAGGGACATTTTTTTGTCAACAGTCCCGCTTCCAACAAGTTCAGGAAGTTTTTTTAAATTATCAAGAACTTTTTCAGTAGTCAGATTCTTTGAAAAAAGAGTATTTTGTTTTTTCTTGGATATTACTTCTTCTGCAACTTTTCCAAGGTCCCCTATCTTTCTCCATTTATGAATAATTTCTTTTTTTGAAATTCCAGAAGCTTTTTCAAGTGCTTTTATGCAAAGCTGTTCAGATATGCCAAACTCCTTTTCAGAATAATCTGGAAATGCCTTTCCCTGAATCAAATAAATGATTCCTTTGTTTTTTTCAGATTTAAGTTTTTTTAAAAAATCTGCAAGAATTGTTGTTTTTACAAGTCTGCTTGGATTTTTCTCTAAGTTTTCATAAACCTCACAAAGTTCTTTATACTGCATTTTATCCCCTATTTTTATTTTATTTTAAAAGACCTTAGAAGTTATTAAAGGTTATTGCCTGAGATGAGCAGCCCAGAGAATCCCATTTGTTGTATCAACTTCTATTGCATTACTCATGGCATAAACATAAGCAAGCCCTCTTCCATGATCAAGCCCGATTATTTCAGGAGTTATTTCTTCAAGAGGGATTCTTGATTCTACTTTTTGTTTTACATCTTCTCTTTTATAAAAATCTCCACTGTCAGAAACTCCTTGACAAACTCCGCTTTGAGCAATAAAAAGCCTATGAGATATTGGAAAGACCCCATGTTTAACACTATCAATTAATGCTTCAATTGCAACATGCCCAAATCTAATAAAAAGGCTAGGCTGTATTTCAAAATTCCTTGCTTCATAATAGACTTGTATTCTTGTGGAGCAAGATTCTACATGACGAATAATTTCTTGGTCGCCAGATAATCTATTGAATATATATTTCCCATAAAAAAGATCTCCCTCTAATGGTAAGACTGCATTTATTTTTCCATTGGGTTTGTAAATTTCCATTTTTACTAAAATCGAATCTACTTGTATATCTTTGGCTATAGAATTAAGTTTACCTATGAGGATATCTTCTGTCTCTTTTCTTGCTAATAGCCATTTTTCTAACACTAGGCCTTGCCTTATTTGTTGGAGACCTTCCACGAAGTCCTCTTGACTTTTTAGCTGCACTTGTAAGTCCTCTATGAACTCTGTGCTGATTTGTTTTCTTGCAAATCCAGTTTATTGTTTTATCATTTTTTATTTCAGGTCTTGAATAGTCAACCATGATAACTTCATAAAAATAATGTTGCCCATCTTTTCCAAGTTTGTATGAATTAAGAACTTCAAGGTTTACAAATTGCTTTTGAGCTCTTTGTTCTGCAACCCATTTATAATTCATCATTAAAGTTTTTCTTATAGTGTGTTTTGAAGACCTTCTTCCCTTATTAGTTCTTATTCTTTGTCTTCCGCCTCTTTTTACTCTTACACGAACAACAACAAATCCTTTTTTTGCTTTATAACCAAGAGATCTAGCACGGTCAAGTCTAGTAGGTTTTTCAATTTTATTAACTGCTTCTTCTGCTCTCCATTTTATCATAGATTCTCGAAGTGCTTTTTCGTCTGGCTTTTTCCAGGCTTGCCTTAAATAATAATACATTCCTTTTACCATGAATTCTATAGAAAAAGTTGGTTTAAAAAGGTTATTGTTTAATTTTTATAAGAGAAATAAGAGCTAGTCAAGACCTTCAAAATATTTTAGAGGGTTTTGAATGGGACAAAGAATTTAATCAATTCTGTGGATTTTCAAATCTTTGAGAAAAAAATGAGGCTGCCAAGATTTGAACTTGGGACCTCCGCCTTATCAGAGCGGTGCTATAACCGGGCTAAGCCACAGCCTCATCCTACTTATTTAGTAATAAAATGCTTATTTAAAGGTTTTTGAAAGTAAAAATTTCAAATAAATAATGCTATTAAGACTTACCTGCCCTAAAAAACTTAAGCTTTAAGTTCAAGAACTAAATTGCCTTTACTCAACCTATAATCAAGTATTGGAAGATTTAAATTAAGTATTTTTGAATATACTTTGTCCTTGCCAAGTGCTTTAATCTCAATTGAATTCTCTAGCTGATTTATAATAACATCTTCAAGGGCTTTTACTCCTGGAACTTCAAGTTCATAAATTAATTTTCCAGATAATCTTCTTATCTTTGAAACAGGCTCAGACTTAGGAAATTTAGAAAATTTTTCAATCTGCAGTTTAGATAAGTTATTTTCAATTTTAATTGGCTCTTTATTAACTATTCTAGGAGCAGGAACATTTTGAACATTTTGAGGAAATACTCTTTTGCCATTTACAAAAAATTGAACATCAAGATTGCTTGGAAAATTAGAAGGATTAACAGAATTTGGTTGAGGCCTGTTTTCTTTCATTTCTTCAGACATGGCTTTTATTTGTTTTTCAACTAATTTTTCAGCCATTTTAAATGCGCTGTCAAATAACTTATCCATTGTTGAACTTGAAGAACCAATAAATGGACTCTCTTCAATAAAATCATCTCTGCCTAAAAATCCATAATCTTCTTTGTCTTCTTTCTTGCTGCTGGGCTTAAAACTATTGCCGCAAAAAGGACAAAAATCATGGCCCTTGCTAGCTTTTTTATTGCACTTAGAACATTTTTTTCCGAACATAGTTGTTTAAAGATTATTTTATTTAAATATTTTTGTAATGCTAACTTTCAAGATGGATTATAATTAAGAGCTCATTATTTAAACCTATTGTATTAACCTTATAGAGGATATTTTATTGGTTAAAATTTATAAACAAGTTTGATTTATTATTTTAAGAGGTTTAACATGAAAGAAGAGGATATTTTAAAAGAAAAAGAAAGAAGAGAAGAACTTATTAAAAAGTATAATATTGATATTGAAAAACTTAAAAGCGAGCAAATAAAGCTTGCAAAAGGTTTGGAAATAAAAGATAAAATAGATTTTAATCTGGCTGACAGATTTGGAGCTGTTGAAAATGTCTTTATTAATAATAAGCTTCTTTCATGCATTATTGTCTGCAATAAAGATTTTGAAATAATCGACAGAGCTTATGTTTTGGAAAAAATTAGGTTCCCTTATATTCCAGGATTTAGGAATTATAGAGAACTTCTGCCTATGATAGCTGCATTTGAAAAATTAAATGAAAAACCTGATGTTATTTTTGTTCCTGCTCAAGGAATAACTCATCAAAGATTAGGGCTCTCAAGTCATTTCGGACTTTCAATTGGAATTCCAACTATTGGAATTTCTGACTCTATAATAGACTTTAACATAAAAGAAGAAGATATCTTTAAAGGAAACAAAAAAGTAGGAAAAGTTTTAGTAAGTAAAGAAGGAAGTAATCCAATGTATATTAGTCCTGGAGATTATATTTCAGTTGAAAGCAGCTATGAACTTGCAAAAAGATTAATTAAGCTTCCTCATAAAAAACCAGAACCACTTCACTTGGCTTCAAAATATGCAAGAGAAGTTAAAAAAGAAATGGGCTCGATTTAATCTTTTTTAGGGATAATAATTCTAAATAAAAAACTTCTATCAAACTTTTCCCTTGATTTTACTTCTTTAATTCTTGGAAGCATAATAAGTCCAACTATTAATCTGGATATTCCTGATATTAAAAAGATGAATAAGAAAATATTCATGAAATTTATCTTAAGAACAGAGACCAAAATAACTCCAATCATTCCTCCAATAAAAACTCCGATTCCATTAAGCAAATCTGCATAAGAAAGAGCAAGCCCTCTTTTTTGAGGAGTTACACAATCAAAAACATAATTTGAAGCAGCAAGATTAAATCCTCCCCATCCAATACCTGATAATAATTGAGGTACCATAATTAAGTAAATAGGATTCTTGCTTAGTGTCCATGTAATTGGACAAGCAGCAATAATAATTAGGGTTATTCTAAAAACTTCATAATTCCCATACCTGTCTGAAAATTTTCCCCAATAACCAACAAATAATAGAGTGAAAAAAGTTCCGGCCATCTGGACTATTATCATAGTTAAATAACTAAACTGCAAGTCCTTGAGCATATATACAACAAAGAATGGTCCTGCAATTGCAGTAGCTCCATTTAAAAGAGCTTTGAAAATTGCAAATCTTCCAAAATTATTATAGGGTGATTTTTTAATAAAAGTAAAAAAACTAAAATAATTTTCTTTTTCTATTTTAATTGCAGGCTCATAATGTTTGCCAAGATAATATCTTGAAACAGTTCTTGAAATCATGGCTATTAAAAATAAAACAATAAACCC
>Ga0172381_10003708_pt1 | contig 16045 bp, 43 predicted proteins | sample Leawel6488metaG_FD_119754 | JGI IMG/M metagenome (GOLD analysis project Ga0172381, IMG submission 119754) | Leachate microbial communities from a municipal landfill in Southern Ontario, Canada - Leachate well 64-88 metaG | ecosystem: Engineered > Solid waste > Landfill > Unclassified | place...
AGAAAACCACAAATACAATAATCACAGAACCGGAATGGACAGCGTTTTATAGGAAACATAAAGAGTATTTCAGAAGTTGGTTTATTGAAGCAGTAGAAGAGTAATGTTTAAATAGTATTAAGTTGTAGATAAAGTATAGAAATTAATACGGTGGTGTAAACAATGGCAATGATGGATGAGAAAATTTTTAGCCTGTCTCTGACAGGGTATTACGAGCAGATTGTGAATGGGAACACTGAAGAGGCAAACAGTATTAAAGAAGAAGTTTTCAGGGTGGATTAAGATGGATCAGATAGGAGAGAAAACATATAGGAATTGCACTTGGGATGTATCGAAAGATAACTTTGCATATTCTGTGTTAATATTTAGAATAGTTGGAGAAAATGAATATACACCTGCAAGAAACATATTGAGTCTGTTAAAGAGTGGTGAACCAACGGAAGAAAAAATACACCAAATGATTGATGAAAATGTCTTTGGGGAGTATGATTAAGATGATCCAGCAGGTAAGTCCTTACGGTGATCTATTGCAATTTGAAACGACTGCAGGATTTACCTGCATGTCTGTTAATGGTGTTATGACTGCGGAAATTGTTTCAAGCGGTAATGTTGATAGGGATATTGGATTATTAATTATACAGGGGTATGACGAGTAAAGAGGTGTTTGAAATGAGAGTGAAAGTACATTATACAGAGCATGACAGTCACGTTACAATGTGTGACCTTACTAGAAAACAGCTTGATAAGAATAATTTAGTCAGTGAGCATTTAGAAGATTGTACGTGTATTGATTGTTTACATATACTACACGGTATTATATTACAAAAGTTAGAAGACTTGTGAGGTGGTATAAATGAAAAGAGCACATATTGAAAACGCTTTGATTAAAAATTCAATGTTGCTTAGGGATGTCGAAGCTGACATTGCTGAATTAGAACAGAAAAGACAAGAACTGTTAAAATATAGGCATAAACTAAGAGTAAAGTCTATTAATGCTGGCTATTACTTTGGTGGTACTATCATAAGGGGTGTGGATTAAATGGTAGACACTAAAACTGTAACACTTTCCCAATTTGAGCTAATGAAACATGCAATAGGCATAGAGAGAGACAGGATTAAAAGAAGTAAGTATGTTGCATATAGAAACTATTTTTTGTGCATGTCTAAAGATGCTGAGTGGGAATCTCTTGTAGAGCAAGGTCTAGCTATATCTCGTAAAAGCTTCAATAATAACTCAATATTCTATTGTGTAACAACAGAAGGTATTAGGATAATAGAACGCATACTAGAAATTAAAGTAGTGGGGTATTAAAAATGATAGTAAATGTATATTCTACAGAAGTTTGCCCGAAGTGCAATAAACTTAAAAAGTTTTTCAAAGCTAAGGGTATTGCATTTGAATCTCTCGATATGCAGGAAGCTGAGAATCTTGCAGAGCTCAGGTTTAACCAGGTATTCACGAATAACGCTCCTGTGCTTCAGGTAGAAAACAGATTTTTCACTGTAGAAGAGATATTCAAAGGTTCTGAACTTCTTGAAAATAAAGTGCTTAGTGAGTATAATAATGCAGTGGCTTCAAGTGACGCTCCTATTAAAATATTCTATGAGCAGGTTAAAATATGAACGTGTAAGAAAGTGCTTGAGGTAATAAACGTTTAATTATAGGGGTGAAAACATGCTACAGAAAATTAAAGAGTTTTATAGCGAGGATGGGGAACTTACTGACATAGAAGATGAAAAAATTTATTGGGATACGAATAAAAATGTATTCAGGCACAGATTTATTTGTTGTGACTGTGGAAAAGTTGTTATGTGCATGTGTTATAAATCTTTGGACTCAGCTATTATAGATGTAGAAGTTGGTTATGACTGTGAAGCATGTTCAGTAGCAAATGTTATACGAGGTTTAGATGCATTTGATATACTAGATATTTTTGAAGCTGAGAGAGTTAGTAAAGTAAAGAGTTACATACAGGAGATAACTACTGAAAGTGCTATATCTAAGTATTTTGAGGGTGAAGAATTTAGTTGGTCTGATCTTTCAAACTGGGATTTACAGGAACTTATAGGGTGGGATGAAAACGATGATAAATTGAAAGAATTTGTAGTAGCACTTATGACAGAAGAAGAAAAGAAAAATGAGTATTACGAGGCTTGCGAGGGTTACACAGAGGGTGAGATCTGTAATTTGTAATATTTAATAGGTGTGGAAACACACCTTTACTTTCTACCTCCGAAGATTTTATATACATTGAAAAGAATTACTTTGTATAGGAAATGAGGGGGATTAAGAAACGACACAACAAATAACCTGGCAAGAGTCAAAAGCCTTTTTACAACAATGGAACGCTTCAAAGAGTAAGAACAAAGTGCATATGCACTATATAAATTACATTAATAACCGTCCAAGTGGTGACACTCTGCCAATGGGAAATAAAGTACAGGGTCGCAGAGGGGCTTTACATGGTTTTAATGCACACAAAAACTTAATTTCTGCTGTACATGGAGATTGCTGTGCAGTTTGTGGGCAGTCACGCACTGAGACACTAATAACTTTTCATCATGTAGAACCAATAGGAATTTTTCACAATAACGACATTGCTAATATTTTACCTGTTTGTGACATATGCCACAAAGAATTACACAGGGCTCCAGCAATGTTTGACAACTCATTGATAAGAACAACCGTTTAAATTAGGCGGTATAAATGTTAGATAAATTTCTATGTAAGTTTGTGCATAAGAAAGAGATTACACTAGGGGATGTGTGCAAAGTCTTAGCAACTGACTTAATAACAGGAATTGCTCTATTAGCTTGTGATATACTTGCTATAGTGTGCTTTTTGTGTATATCTACTACTTGTGCAATGATACTAGGTATTATAACGTGTATTGCAGTTGAATTAATTTTTGGGTTGCCTCCTATCTTGAATTCTGAGCCTACTACCTATAATACACTAATTTTAGTAGGTGTTGGAGTATCTACAGCAGCCATAACATCTATGTGTGCTTTTACACTGTCGAAGCTCTCAAAGATAAAGATAGCCAAATGTCCAAATTTCAAAGAATAGGTGGTATAAATGGAAACTGAAACAAGAACCGGATTAGCATATTATTCGTACAGTCACGTAGCAAAAAGGTACGTTTACATTCCTCCTGTAGAAGATATAGCAGAAAGAGAAGCAGTATTTGAAGCTGCAAACAGAAAAGTTACAAAGAGGGTGCGTTAATATGCCTATAAGCATACTTGGATTAATCGTTATGTCTCTTACATGTATAAATGTTATTGTAAGTGTTTTTCGTTGGTGTAGTGATAATACGGGTGGGTGGTGTGCAAGTTCTTGTGGGTGGTTGTGCGTATTAATTTTTGAAGTTACATACTATGTAAATGCAGAGGTACTATGAAAGGTATAGAAATAGACGGAGAGCAGTATGAACGAGTAATGTTTAATGAAAATATTGACATAGCAAGCTCTTGCTTAGAAGGCTTGCTTAAAAACAAGTACAAAGCAATTCTTTATGTGGATAAAATTAAAAAAGGTACTGTTTACAGGGTTGTAGTTAAGAAGTAATAGAGAGAGGTTTAATCCTCTCCTTCCTCATCCTCATTACTCTTACCGTTTCTTCTTCTGCTTTTAGGTCCAGAGGACACACCAACATTTTGAAGTGAAAAAAGGGCAGAGTCCCATGTGTCTTCTTCTGCCTCAGCAGCAGAGTACATTTTTTCAAGTTCAAGCATCTGTTTTCCAAGGTCTACCTTTTTCTGTTTAGCTTCAAGCAGTCTTCCGTGAAATTCTTCTTCGAGTTCTCTCATGTTCTGAGGATTCTTTCTAGCTGTTGTTTCTCCTACCATTTGTTTTCATCTCCAAACTATACTATTACGTGTATTCATATAAACGTTTTCAGAATATAGTTTTGTAGTAAGTTTTAAATACATTGACAGCGTTTAATTACGTAGTAAGTTAATCGAAAGTAAACTACTTAATGGTGGTATAATATATGATGTGTAGAAAAGTAACAGACAAGGCTTCAAAGATTTTAGCTGACGGACTCAAAAAATCAGGTATAACTGGAATGAAAGAGTATGTGCAGGGCATAGAAAAGGACATATGCCAAAATGATATATTTAATGCCACACGTAGAACTATTCCACTGCTGAGATGGTCTAAAAGACCTGGAATGGACGTTTATGCAGATAAGCTAGAGATGTATCTGAATGACAGGGATGAGGAGAGTCTTAAAGCCACTGTGTTAGAAATGCAGGAAGATGTAAAACTGCATATTTCAAAGAAAAAGAAAGGATCTAAGAAGAAGTATAACGCATAAATCATTTGTAGTGTGTTTGTATTAAATCACACTCTTTTTCTTACATTTCCAACATACAAACACACCACCCACTTAAAATAAATCGCTTAGAGAGGCTTAGAATGGCTCGTAACCCCACTGATAACGAAAATAAAGTGAAATATACACTTGTGGATAAATTCTTTCTGCTGTATGGTACAGGAACAACAATTCATGCACTTTTCTTTCAAGATCCTAACAGTCTAGTTTATCTTGTGGAAGTCATGAGCGCATTTTACATGGTTTATCTTGCGATAAAGAATAAAAACGATTAAAAAAGTAATGATTAGAAAAATAATTAAAAAAGTGCTGAGTTTTGACTCAGCTTATTTTTTCTTGCCACCTTTAACTACTCTAGCATTTTTATTGCTGAACTGTTTATTTAGATTATCTGCATATGCCGTAGCCTGTGTTTTGGAAGTAAACTCTAGATTAGTACGTACACGTTTCTTTCCACTTGCGCTGTTAAATGACACTTCATACATTGCCATAGTTACTATCTCCTTTATATTTGTAATTCCCTCTTCTACTATTATATACACTCGCAACCTTTATAAAACTAACGTACATTTTAAATACTTTTAGCACCTATTATACTGTAGGTGATAAAATGAAATCAGAACTAACAGTATTAGGACTGCTCTGCTTAATTTCACCAGTTGCCGCAGAGATGACAACCACAGACATAAACACTGTTTGGATGCTCCTTGCAATGGGGATAGTGTTCTTTGTCATTGGTTTGTTCACCTGGGGATCTGGAGGAGTTACGGCATTATCAGTAGGAACAACATTAATACCTGCAATAATCAGCTTTAAAATTTCTAATCTGTTCCTTGACGGGACTTTGACAACCACAGAAAGATTTTTAAGCTCAACTAATGAAGTTATAATATCAACAGAGGTAATACGGAATAGTGCCGTATCACAGGTATTTCAACTGATAGGAATAGTAGTCAGTATAACCATTTTGTTACAAATATACCAGTTCATAAAAGAAAGCAAGGTAGTGGAGGAAATATGAAACAGAAATTTGCAACCCCATTAGATTGGGGGTTTTTAACTGCGCTGGGTGCTATAGCTGCAATTGCCCTGACTGACGTACTCTCGCCAGGAGTGGAAATATTAGCTTATATTACAGCTATTGTTTATTGCATATGCTACTGTAAGCACACATACATAAAAGTAATAACTGAAAATCCTGTATTTCTTCTGGATGTTGAGAGGGATCTAAAAGAAGCAGCAGCTAAAATAAAGAAAGGAAAAGGTGAAAAGAATGAGTTCAATGAATAAAATAGTTTCTGTGCTGGCTTTAATGGCTGTGCTAATGGTAGGCATGAGTTATACATACGGTATACTCAGCGCGAATGATGAAAACATAAATGTAACAGGTACAGCATATGAGCAAGCATATGAAAGCAACACAGCAGTGCAGAGCGCAACCTCTAACTTGTTTACTCCAATAGCTGTTATACTTGGAATTGTAATGCTTTTTATAGGAATTTCTATGCTAAAAAGTAGTAGAAGATACTGAGAGTGCCACGACTCTCAAATTTTTTTTTATTTCTGTTTTGAAAAAGTTATTCTTCTGAGAAGAACCAATCAATTGCCACGGCGTTTATTTCTTCCATGCCTGGCAGCTTTTGCAATCGTTCCTATGCCCATCCTTAGCACCTTTCCTAGTGTTAAAACTGCACAAAGGAAGTAGCTGCTTACACACTCTACATATTTTATACTCGTCTATCAACTGCATCACCAAATTATTGTATAAAGTATATACGTCCTAAAAGACTATAAGCTTTTCGACAGTATTTCACAGTCTAAATACAAATTTTAAGCCTGTTGGCAACTGTATAGAAAGTTTTAAATAGAAAGAGTGCGTATATAGTAGGGTATTATTACCTAAAGCAAACAATAAACAAAACAGTAAAATAATATACACAAAGGAGTTTTAAAATATGGTATCTGTTATCGAAGAGATTACTGCATTCTGTATGGGCTTGCTCACCATAGTGGTCGTACTCTATTTAGGACCCGGACTTGGCGAAAGTATGTCAACCTCCCTGCCAATTAACGAGAGTGGCGATTTTGCCAACGCAACCACTGGTGCTTCCGTGTGGACTTCTGGTGTTGCAATTCTCGGTGCTGTTATCGTAATCGCTGCTGTTGCAATCGCAATCAGAGCCCTTAAAGGTCTGAAGGAATAAACAGAGGGAATTTTTTAATCCCTCTTCTCTCTTTTAAGTTTTACTTCTGCCATATTTAGTAATAGGCATTAGAAGTATATAAATTAGTAGGAAACTAAGTTACGGTGGTGTTTTAACAGGAGGAAAATATGAACACCGAAGAACCAGAAGAACCAGAAGAAGAGGAACAGTATCAGGATGATGATTTAGGCAGTACGTCATTTGGATTTGGCGCGAGTAATGTGGAACGCCCCAGCTTCTCAGATGACAGCCTGAAATATGCTACAATGATGAGCAGTTCACCGTACCTGCGTGACATCCTGGGGCACATAAAGAGCTCACCGATTACGGGGCGGTATAAAAGAGAATTAGTATCATGTATGTATGCGCTGTTTGCAGGGGAACAAGTAATAGCAAATAACAGTGTTAGAAAATTGGGTACTTTTGGGCGCAGTGACCCTTTAAAATATGTCCTAATCTTTGCTCAACTAAAGTTAGAGCTTACAAGGTGTGCCGCAACTCAGGAAGATATGTTGGCAATTAATGTTGCAGCACTTGAGAAAAATATTATGTCAGTATTTGAGGCGTATGTCTCTCGGTCTGTGGGAGATAAGCGTGAGAGATTAATTAATACAGAAATGGGCGTTAGAAATGTCCAAGTAACAGAAGTGTCAAGACCATACGAAACAGAGACTAAAGCAAAAAAGAAGAGCTTTTGGTCATTTGGAGGGAAATAAATGTCTGTCCTTGCGGGCACAACGCCCATTATGATTATTCTGGTAGTGGTTGTTTTAGCCTTGTTTGGGCTAAGTATGTATTTACTTAATAATATGACGAAAATAAAAAAGTTTGCATATTTAGTACAAGTAATGGCAGCATGTGGTAGTAAACCAATGGGTATAATTGTAGACAGATCAGGAACAGCAATTCCATTTGTAAGTGAGCCAGACGAAAGAAACAAAGGGCTCATTAAAAATGATTACACAATAGTTAACCCTGATTTAATTAAAAGCTCAACTAAACGCGCTTCAAGGCTTAAATTCCGAAATGGTCCAGAAACACTTATTTATCCACTCCCGTTTTATTTCCCTATGGATATTCACGACGCAGCAGCACTCTGTCAGCTTGCAAGAAAAATAAGGAAACATCCAGATTTTAGCTGGATCAGCAATGAAAGAAGGTTACTAGAATTGATATTTAATGGTACAGAAACGTTTGAGGAAGACTGTAGAACGCTAGTAAGTACCAGTATATCAGCAGATAATGTTGTTCCAGAAGAATTTTATACTGATCCTGAGCCTGAACCTGAGTATGAGGAAGAGGAAGAAGAGTTTGAGGAAGTAGAAGAGGAAGAAGAAGAAGAACTTGAAGAAGTAGAAGACGAAGAAAAGAGGCAGGGGTTCTAATGGTTAGACGAAATGCTAAACAGAATGTAAATATTGACAGGGTCGCAGCGAGACTTGCAGATAAAATTTTGGACTATAGAAAGGAAATAAAACTTACACCTATGCAATCTGAAGCACTGTGTCTCTCTGAAGCTGCAGATCTCTGCTCACCCGGACTTACGGGTGTTATGATGGCTAACCTTCTTACTCTTCAGGAGCAGGGGGATAAGAGGGACCTCGTGGACTTCCTTGATAAGCATATGAGCAAAATTATTGCTTTCTGTATGGTTGTCGGGGTTATTGTGTTGGGAATCTATATACTGAGCACTCAGACAGGAGCGGCTTAAATTATGGTTGATACGGTGATAGTAGGGAAAATAGACCAGGTCAATAGAGCTGCTGAGGTATATTTTTACCTCAACCAGTTTGCAACTGATATGCAAATTCAGATCTCCTATAATCACCGTTTTGAACTGCGGGACACACTGCAGAACTTCAAGCGGTGTATGATAGAACTGTATTACATTGTCAGGTATAATAAAACATTTAGTGCAAATGTTAAATTAAAACATGATTTAGAGGTATGGATTGCAGATGATTGTGCACGTCCTATCTCACTTAGTTATTGTAGGCAGTCACTTAAATTATTTGACAGATTCACGGAAAAGTTAGCTACGAGCGGTATGGTGGAAAGATGAGCGATAATGGAGCAGGATTACAGACACCGGCAGCGAAAGTGATGCCGAAAATTCAATATACTAACCTCCTCTTCAGCTCTTTTTTTAAGTTTGTGGATGTCTGTGGTGGTTTAGATCAGAATCCACAATCTATACAAAAAAGAATTGAAATATTAACAGTGGTACTTATCAACTTTATCCCTTCACCCGTGGAGCGCAAACGCCTTAAAGAAAGCAGGAAAGAGCGCATACATGCAATAAAAGCCAAAGGGCTTGACCTGGAAGATACTAACGATGAGATCTTAGAAATTAATACTGATATTGTCGGTGAAGTAATGGAGCTTTGTGATGATTTCCTTGCAATCATGGAAAGACAGAGCGTTATGGCAACTATTGACAGTGCAGAGCTTGATAAGTTGGAAAAGAAGTTCTACCCTAACGGGTTACCAGATCCTAGCAAAGCACATTTTGAGGAGACAGATGATGAAGTCGCTTAAAAAGTTTAAACCAGAAGAGACTATTACACTTGCTGAGATTGTTGCAGATAAAATTTGCAGTGGTCATAATCAACATATGATAATTTTCCTAGAGGGAAAAACAGGCGCGGGAAAGTCTAACGCAGCAAACAGGCTGTGTTATGACACTTCTCTTCTTTTTGCAGAGCGTATGGGTGGAAGACCTGAAGACTACTATAACGTGGACCATATTGCAGTAATGACCATGGAGGAAGTGTTCAGGGTAGCTAAGAACATGAAGAAGTTTGGAATCTATAACCTAGACGATATTGGCGCAGAGGGTATGACGGCTAGAAACTGGCAGAGTGACGTTAACGAAGTTATGACTAAGCTCTTACAGACCTTCAGGACAAAGAATAATCTGCTTGTTATGTCATCACCTTCAAGAGATTTTGTGGATAAGATTGCAAGGACTTTACTTCACTACAAAATTACTATGGTTAAGGCATGGTATGATAGAGGTATATCATTAGGCAAACTCTCAACTGTACAGAAGATGTACCACAAAGACGGCTCAAACAATATTTACCCGTTTGTCCGGCATAAGGGTGTAGTTTACAACTATACAGCGTTTAAGCTTGCACCTGACCATATACGCAAGCCTTATGAGGCTAAGAGAGACAGGCTAGAGGAGGAAATGAACTCAAGGTCTATGCAGGAAGCACAAGATAAAATGAACGGAACTAAAGACGAAATGCTTCAGCTTCAGAAAGATATTAACAGTAGTAAGAAATTTATGCACGCTCAGATGTATGTGGACTATTTAGCCAATGGTAACTCATCAAGAGAGGCAAATCAGTTAGCATCAGACAAGTCTGGTATAAAACAATCTGTAAGAACAACTCAAAGAGATATAGAAAAATTTGGAATAAATGCATGTGTTGTGTAGCGTCATAAAATATTGTCGTTACGACATCACTTTTTTTATTTTAAACCATTACTGTCCGGCACTAATTATTTTTCATGTCTTTTGAAACGTCGCCGTCAACAAGTTGCTCGTCCCTTCATAGATAACTTATTGGGGACTAGGAATTTTTGACTGTTAACAGTGTGAAGTGTCGTTTTGATGAATCTGAGGTATATTATACCTTCTTTTTTGTTAAAGCTATGCACTGGCTTCTGTATGGTGTAGTTTCTCCGCATAGGTCACAGATTCTATCGTTCTTAAACTCGCCTAGGCATCTCATGATTATACGCACCTCAGATATACATTATATTTTCTACACTCCCTATTATGTATAATTAGTGCACGCCCCCCAGCGTTCCTTATATTGTTTTTTCTGCCCCATGCTTCAGTTGCTAGGTCATATTCCCCATCTAATATGTACTCAACACCGCAGAGTTGTATTTTAGTTTCTGAGATTCTTTTAGTTTCATTTTCCACTTAAACCACCTTCACTAAATACATCTCACGTATTTTTCTACCTGTTTCAAGCACAACAACACTAATATGGTCATATTCACCTGTAAATAAATAGTAATCTCCCAATAGTTTTGTTTTTGGAGAGTAAAACATCAAATCCAACTATTACGCTTGAAATCTGGTCATTGTGCTTATTCCAAAGTTCATTAGTCCTTACTTTGTCACCAATTTCCATTTAAACCACCTAAACTTATTCTTTAATCTGTTACTGTAACTTCCTACATTGAGCTTTTATTTCTGAGGGATCTACACCTTTTAAGTCAACCCAGTCTTGTAACAAACTACAATAATGACCATCACAATCTTTTCCTTCTCCTTCAGAATCCCCACCTACCATATAAGGGTGTAGGTTTTTACAATTTAAACATGTTTCCATTTAAACCACCTCAATTAATTTTCTATACAAGTTCTACGCAGTAAAAGTATATAAAATAATAGGAAACAATGATAGGTTTAAGTACCTATCACTGACTAGCTCTACTCCACAGCATACCACTTATAAACCCTATACAAAGAGTTTTTATGAACACTATAGGTAGTAAATGTGCAGGAAGCAGAGAAGTATACTCTGTGCCTTGTATGGATGTTACGTTAAGCTCGCACATAGCTGTGATTGGCGCGCCTGTCGCCTGCATACCTAAATCAAGCGCGTGTTGTATCAAGTAAGATCCTGTGAGTAATGCAGTTAAATACACAAAAAATATTGTAGGACCCCAATATTTCCAATCGAAAAAATTTTTTATTATCCCCATATTACCCTCGTTAAATCCAACTACTCAACCCTTGCTTAAACTTCTGTGCTACAGGCTTAACCTCTTCTGGCTGTCTAAGCTCTCTGGTACACTGCACAGAACTCTTGTCGAATCTCCACCTGATAAAGTTAGGATACCTCATTTTTCCTGATGGCAGGAGCTCATGCGTCTGGACCTCAAGCGTCCTGGGGTTCTCTGCTGACACATCACCATTTTCTATCATCTGCATAAGTTCATTTCTAAGGCTGTCAGTAAGTCCTCCACCTACCTGTGCAACCTCTGTCTTCTTCCCGTTAATGTACTGGTAACACACAAGGCTTCCAACTCTCCCTTCGTGCTTGCCTTTTCCTTCCTTATACGCGCCTTCCCAAAACACGTCTTCTGTGCATTTGTATTTATATTTCATTGCAGGTTCAAAGTAGCTGTTTCTCAGGTCCTTAACAACTATACCTTCAAGCTCATACTTGCCTGAATTGACTTTATCAAGAAGATCCTGCTTGCCTATTGGATATAGTCTTTGTTCAATTAGTCTAAGTCTGTCAGATCCTTTTATAGCTTCTTTGTGCCATTCAAGTTCTTGCCTGCGTGCCAGGAAGGATAGTTGCCTGAAATCACCGTTTAAGCTTAAGACATCAAACACCATAAACTGAGCTGGAAACTTTTTAGCGTACATGTCAATATCTTTCTTTCTGTTGCACCTTGATTCTATACCTTTGAAAGATTCATTACCTTCAGGGTCCAATACTACAATTTCTCCCAAGAGCGTAACATTCTTCACGTCTGCAAGGAAATCTAGTTTATCACAGAAAGTTTTAACGCTTGGCAGTAGGTCAGGGAATGTATCAGTATATTCCTGCTGTGACCCGTCCTTAAGAATACCTCTGCCGAAAATTTTAAACTCTTCTGTGTCAAGGTCTGCAGTTACTATGCCTGCAGTTCCATCATATTTCCGTTCAAATACCTTGTTATCATCATTTACAAGTTCCTGAGCTTTTGCATTATCTATAGGTTTAAGGTCCACAAATGATTCTCTTGTTATTTGCATACTATTTACCTCCTATCTTTTAAACTCCGTTTTATAACTGTGTGTTTATCTCTTATCTCCTTAACTGGGCACTCTGACAGAATACAACCTCGTGAAACTGTGTCTGGATGATTACAATAATTAACAGCATAAAACCCTTTGTTTTTATACTCTACTAAGTATTTACACTTTGTCATTATACCACCTATTTAGTTTTGCATATATCTATAAGAAGTTTCATAGCCCTTATAGTAGCCTCAGCAATTCTTGTGCCTATGATCCACTTAACTATATTACCATAAATATAGATATAGATATACCCCAATGTATGAACTGTTTCTCTTTCAACATCAATTACAGAGCCACCACACTCATATATAATTACTAGAACTGCTTGGAGATAGTAAAATGTAAGCGCAAAAAATACTGCAAGCATCACAGCATCAATTATCTTGTAAATACTGTATAATACTGTTAATAATTTATCCTTGTTCATTACACCACCTTAGACAGGTCAAGAATATACTTAGAGAGTAGTGAGCCAAATAACACATGGTCACGCTGTACCATACTGTAGGCTAAATTAATATTTTTCTCTTCGAAAAACCCTAACGTTCTGAGCATTACTACTGAAAACAGTAGTTCTTCTTCCATTTTCTGCTTTTCTGCTTTGTGTATTGTTTCAATATCCATTATACCTCCAACAAGGTTACGTCTAACATTCCAAACTTTAACATAAGGTCTCTAAACTCTTCAGCCATGCTCTGTGTACCACAATAATTAATACAGTTTTCCTCTTCTGACGGATCAAAATATTTTACAACATACATTTCTTCATCTCCTTACTATTTTCGTGTACAGTCTGCTACGAGCCACTGAGAGGCTCTAGGTTCAATTTGTTTTACAGTCTGGAGTGTTTATACCTCTGAATTTGCTGTAATTAGCAAAAATTCACATCAATAAAGTCATAACCATCAATTGTAATACATTTTGTGTGTTTTTTACCTGATTGTTTAGATTCTATTTTGCACCACAGTGCAAAGAAGGAGATTTCTTCTCCATACTCATCTATAATTTTACCTGACCGAAATTTTTTCTTTACATCTTCAATTGATTTATACTGTTTGTAATATCTGAAGGTAAACTTCCAGCCGAATGAAGATTTGCCCAGGTGCTCATCGCCAATGTAATAGTTTGTTCCCATGTTATCAATCATCCAAATACTCTACATACTCCATAGAGTCCATTAGTCCAAAACATAGTTTACATCCAGGTATACCCTTTACCTTTCTTTTTATGTGCTTGTCTACATTCATCATTAATTCTATAACTTCCAACTCATAAGCTCTATTACAGGTGATTGAAAAGCCGTGGGTACCTTTAACATAACACATATCTTCAAACTGTTTTTCTTTACACTCTTCTTTTATTGTACACTTTCGGCATGGAAATACTTTACTACAGGCATATTCTTCACGGCACCTAGGCATATCTCCAAAATACTCACAATCTTCTTCAGACTTGACTTCCTTTACATTTACTAGCTTTGTTCTAGATCCCCTTTTGTATATAGCCATGTTGTTATCACTCCGTTAGTTTAGACGCTTGAATCATAGTAAGTGTAGGGTCTTCCAGTAAAAAGTTCATGAACTGTTTGAGTATTTCTATATCCTCGAACGTGCCTTCACAGAACTTATTTCCTATATTCCATCTAAGTAAAAATGTCATGTTATCACCTATAATACACTGTGTTTAACCCCGTGTGCCCCTTTTGAACTATTATAACCTTATACCCTGCGCCTCTAAGCTCTTCTCTACGATCTTTTGCAGTGTGTTCATCTACGTGCTCTATATCAACTGTATAATTCATTCCAAATATATCTCTAGTTGTCATGTTATCACCTATGTTTATTTTCGTTCTTTACCCATTTCAACCAGGCACATTGCAAGGTGCTGCTGGTACTCTTCCGAAGAAAACAATAACCCACAGAGTATTACATATGCAATAAAGCATATTCCCATTAAAGCTAGTGAGAAAATTGTAAATGTGCCCATGTTAATCACTCCGGTTTCATATCGTCTACAGATCTCACTTTATACCCTTTACAGTACCCTAAATTATATCTGTAATCTTTAGCAGGAGGACTGTACACTTCTATGTACTGTGATGTGTAATTAAACATTGTCTCGTTATGCTCATTATACCCTTCAGTGTAACCCTCGTTATATGCTACGTTCTGAGAGTGAAATTCAAAAAGTATTCCCACACAGCAGCAGGCAATAATAGCTACTAAGACACACGTTACTTTCTCAGAGTTGTTCATTTAAACCACCTAACCTTTCTTTATGTGTTCTACGCTTTAATGGTTTATAAAGTTATCCCTTGCACTTTCCAAGATTATACTTTTAAGCCTGCTATTCTCTTTAATCAATTCAAAAACTCTGCTTTCCTGTATTGCGTACCTGGTAGATAGCTTACGATTACGTTTATAACACTCTGCGTCTATGGCTCTCCTTGTGGTTATGACAATTCCAAAGATTTTCACGGTTAAAGCCTCTCAAATACCCAAATAGCAGGAAGGAAGGCAACTTTCCACACAGTTGAAAGAGCTTTTCCTGCAAATGCAAAGATCCTATCTTTTGTGGAACTATACATAAAATCAACACTCTTGCAGACGATATAAAATGCAATGGCTAATGTGTTTATAACTATTGCAACCATTATGAAAGCTGCAAGGACTGCTGTAATTATTTCTGTTAGCATGTTACCTCCTCAAATATATTATAATTGCTGCAAACAAGCAGCACACACTGGTAATGCTGTTTTTATAATAAATATTGACCATTGAACCTACAATAGCTAATAAACACAGAATATCAAACATGAACAATGATTCTTTTCTACACTTAACTACTATTTGCTTATTAGCGTTCTCTTGCGTCCATGCAACACCACTATTCATGTTTATCAATCTCTGCTTTGTTTCTGGATTTCCACCATTAGCAGGATTTTCAGTGCACATCAAGCAGTTTGATACACCAAGGTAATCCTGCATAAAACACGGGTTTTCCTTATTATACTTACATCTCATACTATCACCAATGAGTAAATTGTAATTGTCATAAACGATACACAAGCAAAGAATGAAGTTGTTAATAGCTCAATATCACACCCTTTCATATTATCACCTATTTCTTATCTTTCCAATCATTTGACTAAACCCCATACAGTAAGTTGCCTTATTATGTCCTGTGTTTCAATATCATTGAACGCTAATCCTTGGTAATGCTTCATACTTGTTACACTGTCATGCCCTGCGCGGAGGCAAACAGCCGATTCATTAACCTCTGCTTTAATAAGCCAACTCTCTATAGTCTTCCTTGTTGTCTTTGCAGATAAGCCATAAGGTGCAATTCCTGCAAGCTTTGCCCATGCCCTTAGATCTGTATTCCAATTACTTTCAGCAGGAGGCTTTCTGTCCCCATAGAAATTATCCATAAGTAATTCAAACATACCCGGTAAAGGGTGAACAGTCCTTTCTTGTTGGCTTCTCCTGTGTTTCTGTTGAGCTTCACCGTCCAAATGAATCATATTTTCGTTTCTCATGTACCATTCCTTATGCTCCCAAAGCCTTTGAACCTCAATATATCGCATACCTGTGATTAAAAGAATATCTAAAAGTGTTTTATGTCTTTTCTGTGGAATTACTGCTCTTAACTTCTGATACTCTGCAGGTGTTAAG
>Ga0172381_10003709_pt1 | contig 16042 bp, 11 predicted proteins | sample Leawel6488metaG_FD_119754 | JGI IMG/M metagenome (GOLD analysis project Ga0172381, IMG submission 119754) | Leachate microbial communities from a municipal landfill in Southern Ontario, Canada - Leachate well 64-88 metaG | ecosystem: Engineered > Solid waste > Landfill > Unclassified | place...
CGTTTGCTGTTTGCGCTTGTGTAAAACTTGCTCCTTTTGAAGGACTTATGAGCATGACCGTAGGAGGATTATTAGTTGCTACAGGAGAGGTAATCGTGAAATAACCCTGAGCCCAGCCACTATAAAGAGAACCATTATATCTATCAAGCTTATCACGCGTCTGTGCTCGCCAAGTATAATTCCCCGGAGTTAATGCCGCAGTTCTTAGACTTACCGCAGTATTGTCACTAATAGGATTTAATTCGATTAAACTAGCAGCTAAAGACCCTGCTGAATTGTAAAACTGAATATCCATATAAACTTGGTGAGAATCGGGATCAGCACCGGAAGCAATTAAATCGATACCGCTTGCTACTTGTGCTTGCGTATAGCTTGCTCCTTTTGAAGGGCTTATGAGCTTGACTGTAGGAGGGTTATTGGTTACAGGAGGAGTAGTCGTCGTAGTAGTCGGACACGGATATTTAATGGAAGCTGTACACCATGTGGATACGGTCGAAGGTTGCCCAGCCTTTCTAAATCTAATATCAACAGTTGTATCGGTGTTCCATATTGTCCAGTTTTTTGTTCCATTTGACAAAACCAATGAGAAAACCGGACCCCAAATTCCCTCAGAGCCCCCAGCATTCCATATTTGCATTTCTAATGTTGGGTCTGTGTAAAGTCCAGACAGAGTTACGTTTACACTATTTGTACAAGTTGCACCATTATTTATTTTTATATTATTAGGACAAGAAACTGGCCCAGGAGAAGTAACCGTGAAATAGCCCTGGGCCCAGCCACTATAAAGAGTAGCGCTACTATTTCTATCAGGTTTATCACGTGTCTGTGCTTGCCAAGTATAATTCCCCGGAGTTAATGCCGCAGTTCTTAGACTTACCGCAGTATTGTCACTAACGGGATTAGATTTGTATAAACTAGCAGCTAAAGACCCTGCTGAATTGTAAAACTGAATGTCCATATAAACTTGGTGGGTATCGGGATCGGTACCGGAAGCAATTAGATCGATACCGCTTGATGCTTGTGCTTGTGTATAACTTGTTCCGTTTACAGGACTTATGAGCTTAACCGTAGGAGGGTTTTTAGTTCCTACGTTAATGTCAATACTACAAGGGGCCCCAAAGAGATGAAGCCATGCATTGTTTGGGTAAAAAACAACACGTACGTTCCTTTTAGTGCTAGGCGCGACAATATAATAATTACCACTAGCAAGTTTGTCTGCCAGCCAGTTATTAGTATCATATATAGTGTCTCTGAACTCTTCGCCAGTATCTATATAATAAGTCCTAAGCTCGCTTCCGCCTATATTTTGACCGATAAAATTTTTGCTTGCAACATTTGCGCTATCAATATGCACATATACACGATGTCCAGGATCAACAGGATTTGGATCCACTCCTACTACGCTACAAGTAGGCATAACGCACTTGCCATAACAATCAGCCCTGTCAAAACATTCATGACGCAATGCATATGAACATTCACCTGAATTAAGGTATTTATTATTAGTAAGAGTACAGGAAGAATTGCAATGATACTGCTTGGTACCTTCATGAACAACCGTACAACTATTATTACAATTACTATTTTTAGAACATGTACCTGTACCCCCGTTTTGCGTTTCACACTGTCTCAGGCTATCAAAAATCCCAGAATTGCATTTCGTTCCTAAGCAATAATAGTACGTTCCATAGCCACCAGTTGGAGGAGTAGTTGCAGGCGTAGTGGCAGGCGTAGTGGCAGTAGTTCCAGTAGGAATAACTATAGTGTGGTAGGTAGTATATTGAAAATTACAATTATTATAGCAGCCTGAATCAGTCAAATACCCCATCTGCCATGCCTTTAAGGTATAGGTTCCGGCAGAAGCAATCTTTCCGTATTGAAACCAGTTGTTGACTCCCGCAACTGGTAATACGGTAGTCCAGTCAATATTAGCATTGCCACTATACTTAGACGTACTCGCGGTGTAGTTCCTTATTGAATTAGTACAAGCATTTATAACAGGCCATGAGGCTCTTATAGACACAAATCCACCAATACTTAGGTCGGCATCAAAAACGGGATCCGAAAATGTCACAGTTGGTTTAGGCACATTAGCACAATATGGTAAATTCGCTTTTGTACAATAAACCTCTACTGCAAGAGCTGTACCGCTCCTTAATAAAAGAAAAATTGCCATTCCAACAAGAGCAGCTAGCACTACAAAGATAAAACTGAAGGTAATAATGGTTGATTTTTTTTCTGCTTTTCCTGTTTTATAAAATTTTAGGTAAAAAACTATAAAAAACAAAATTATTAAGACGATAAATATGGAAATAATAACTATGTATAATTGCAAAGACGCCAAAGACGATAAAGACATATTCCCGGTCTTATCTAGCAAGTTATCACTCGACGAAGTAAGCTCTGCAGTATAAATATAATCTTCTTTAATAAAAGGAGAGGAATTAATTTGTATTTTAGAATTAATAATCTCCTCAGTAGAAGTAAGATTAACCAGAGAACTGATTTCTTTTATTGGAACATTTAAGTTGTTTGCTTTGTATAATTTAATAACTAATTTTGCCCCATCCAGATTTTTTCCATCCGCAGGTCCGATTACTGTAGTATTGATATCAAACGTACTTTGAGTAAACGTGCGTTCCGCTGTCGCAGCAGAGGAAAGAATCTTTCCACCTTCTCCTCCGACAACCCATCTAAACCCTTGATACCCAGACACTGCCAAGTCTGAACTATCAATAAGGTTTACTTGTGCCAGATATGACTCTGGGCTTGTTTGCGCAGCAAGAAATAATTCTATTTGTCTTTCGGAGTTTGCAGGAACAGTCAACTCTGTTTCTTTATAGTTTGTGATTAATGGAAAAGAGTTTGTCTGTGCCCTCTGATATATAGAAATATTCGGTGTAGCTACAATATCAAAGCTATTAGAATTTTTAACCGTCATTTTGACTTTAGGACTTTCACCTGCATTTAAGGCTGGTCCCTCGAGCGCAGAATATTCTTTATCAGCATAAACAAGTTTTGAATTTTTCCAATTAATTTCTAAAAATTTATTGTTACCTGTTATTTCTTCTGTGACTTGGCTTCCTATTGCTAAGGGCAAGCCAGTTCTATTGTAGCAATTAATCATCAAGCTATAATTATTGCCGGTCTTTACGTTTGCAGGGATCGGGTGAGTAAACTTGATCGTCTTCTTGCTATTGGGATCTATACTGATAGTTTCCTGAATTATCTGTTGATTTATGTCTTCAAATATCGAGAGTTCAGGGTATGTTAATTCAAGTGTAGTTGAACAAGAAATATCATACACATTTGTCGCCTCTAGATTTTCAAGCTCAAAACTGCCTATAATTTCGGAGGTTATCCCATTGGCAGTTGTTTTGTTAGAATTAACTATATTGTTTATCTGAAGTTTTGGGATACTGCTATTTTTACCCGAGCTAGATTCGTCTGCTGCAAATACCGCAAATGAAGCCAAAGAAAAACTAATAACGAATGTAATAAAAACCAAACCAAAGTTAAACAGTTTAGAGGTTTTCTTCCCAAAAATCTCAATTACTTGAATCTTGTTTATATTAAACACAAGCACCCCCCTATTTATTTAAGACACATTCTTCACTATAAAAAGAATACAATTATTTTTTTTAATATACAATATTTTTTGAGTCAAGAACAACAAGGACAAGGTGACAGAGAGGATAAAAAGTGCTAAAATCTTGTAGCTAATTAATACGTAACAGGAGATTTATGGGCTTATCTATCGGAATCGTTGGACTGCCAAATGTAGGAAAATCTACACTTTTTAATGCACTGACAAAAAATCAAGTTGAGGCACAAAATTACCCTTTTTGCACAATAGATCCGAATGTTGGCATCGTACCTGTACCAGATGATCGACTGGATGAACTCGCCAAAGTGATACCAACAAACAAAATTGTTCCCGCAGTCGTCGAATTTGTCGATATTGCAGGTATCGTAAAAGGCGCATCGGAAGGAGAAGGACTGGGTAATAAATTTCTTTCTCATATACGTTCATGCGATGTCATCGCCGAAGTTGTTCGTATCTTTGACGATACAAATGTTCTGCATGTTTGCGGTGAGATCAATCCGCTTAGCGATATCGAAACAATCAAAACTGAGCTTATTCTTGCAGATTTAGAAACTGTAAGCAAGAAAATTCAGAGGCTCGAGAAAGAACTAAAAACAAATAATAAAGCAAAAGATGCATTAAATGCAGTCAAAAAACTTAAGAAATCTTTGAACGATGGCGTACCGGCCCGAGATTTAGAACTAAACGAGAAGGAAGTCGATCTTTCCTCAGACATGAATTTGCTTACCGCAAAACCACATATTTATGTCCTAAATGGCGACGAAAAACATATTAACGAACTAAACCTAGACAGTTACGGCCTTAAAAAAGACGACGCAGTGATAATTTCGGCGAAAATTGAAACAGAACTAAACCAACTTACTGAAGAGGAAAAACTCGAATATTTACGTGAAATAGGGCAAACCGAGACCGGTCTAAACATATTGGTCGAAAAATGTTTTAATCTACTCAGCCTACAGACATATTTTACGGCTGGGGAAAAAGAAATAAAGGCATGGACAATCAAAAAAGGATGGACTGCACCGCAAGCTGCTGGTGTGATACATGGTGATTTTGAACGCGGATTTATAAAAGCTGAAACCGTAAACTACAAGGATTTAATCGAATATAAGGGTTGGCTAGGCGCCAAAACAAACGGAAAAGTACGACTGGAAGGAAAAGATTATATTGTTCAAAATGGCGATGTAATGATTTTCAAATTTAACGTATAAAACAAAACGCAAAAATAACGCTTTTTTTATCTTTTTTATTTACAACAATCTTATTTTTGCCTTATACTCTTACAAATAAGGTGGGCTAGTGAAAAAAGTTTCTATTGTAATTCCTGCATATAACGAAGAAAAAAACCTAAGTAAAAACTTGAAGGTAATTTTTAATACATTTCCAACGGCAGAAATAATTTTAGTTAATGACGGCAGTAATGACAAAACCGACAATATGGCAAGAAAGTATACAAACAAACTTAAATACTTTCTGAATGAAAAGAATAAGGGCAAAAGCTATTCAGTAAGACGCGGAGTAAGAGAAGCGGCAGGAGATATAATCATATTCACAGACGCTGACCTTCCATTTGGGGTTGAGGGCATAAAAAAAGTAATTATCGAAATCAAAAATGGAGCAAAAATTGTAATTGCTGAAAAAATGAAAACAAGAAGAAACATTTTTTATATAACCGCACGTTTCCTTATGCGAAGAATAATAGGAGTTTTATTTGGATTCAAATATAAAGACACGCAAGCAGGACTAAAAGGATTTGACGGCAAAACCGCAAAAGATATTTATGAAAAAACGTTTACGAATAAATTTGCAGGCGACATAGAAGTACTTTATCTTGCAAGGAAAAAAAACCTAAAAGTTAAAACAATTCCTTTAAATCTAAGAGACAAGAAGTTACGCTTAAGCCACTTCAATATAAAGCAAGAAATTATTTTTTTATTTGATCTGATAAAAATTAGGATGCATAAATATGAATAAAGAAACTACGGAAAAAAATGAGGAAATTGGTACTCTAGACATTCTTAAATATATCGCACAATTTGACAAGTATATTTTTACTTTGATTGTTTTTGCTGTCACCTATGCATTTATTTTCCAATGTTTGGATGTGAGTTTAGTCTTTAAAAATACAACCGTGGCTGGAGGTGACACTGGCTCACATGTCTATATCCCATATTATTTACAGGAAATTTTCCCAAAGATAAAATGGTGGTCTCCGGATTGGTATAGCGGATTCCCGTTTTTATATTTTTATCCGCCACTAATGTACGTTCTCTCGGTCATCTTGGGCTTTGTAATACCTCTAAATATCGCTTTTAAGGCGATTATATTCGCTATAATATTGCTTTTTCCGGTAGCTTTTTTTCTCACCATGAAATGGCTCGGACTCAAATATCCTATTCCCCAGCTGGCAATGCTTTTTTCGCTTTTTCTTATCTTTTTGGAAAGTTATACAATTTACGGCGGTAATCTTGCAAGTTTGCTCGCCGGACAATTCTCGCACACCGTCAGTATAGCGTTACTATTTATGTTTGTAGGCCTAATGTACAAAGGGATAAACGAAAAAAAATACTTAGTTTTAAATATCCTACTTGGAGCATCAGTAATATTGACTCATCCAGTCTCCGGTATCTTGTTGATTTTGATATCACCATTCTTCTTATTGCAAGGTAAGAATCTTCTAAAAAACCTGATTTATGTTGCCGAAGCTTATCTTGGAATATTTTTGCTTTCCGCTTTTTGGACGCTCGGATTAGTTTACTACAACGGTTACACCGGCACCATGAAATGGACCAGCGAAATAAAAATGGAGTATGTCTTTCCATCACATTGGATAATACTAAATATCTCTGCCTGTCTTGGCCTTCTTGTAGCGGTTTTAAAAAAAGAAAAGAAGCTTATTGTCCTTATAATGCTTACTGTTATTAGCCTTCTGGCATATTTTGGACTTAATAATACAAATGTTTGGAATACTAGATTCTTACCGTATATTTCTTTTTCTATCTTGCTTTTTGCCGCTTACTTTATTGGATCAATTGTCAGTTTCGTCAGAAAAAAAAGTAAGATAATCGCCTATATCTTGTTATTTGTAATGGTGTTCTTTTCTCTTAACGTTGTAAAAGAATATACAACATTTACGCCAAGCTGGTTTAAATGGAATTTCGAAGGATATCAGGCAAAACCATTTTGGTCTGAGCTAGAGAAACTTTTTGCAGATATTAAAGAACTGCCTCAAGGAAGAGTAATGTGGGAATATCACCCCGATTATGACAAATATGGAACACCACGAGTCCTAGAAACTCTGACAAATTATACAGGTCATCCAACTTACGAAGGGTTGCTTATCGAATCAGGACTTACCGGGCCTTTTCACTTTATAAACCAGACCGAAACTTCTGAACATCCAACAGCCGCAATCGCTGGATTTACATACCCGCCCTATAATTTTGATAAAGGCATAAAACACTTACAAATGTCCGGAGCAAAATACTTTATAGCCCACAGCGACAAAATCAAGACTGCTGCTAATAATAATTCCGACCTAGTTAAAATTGCCGAGGATGAACCTTTTTTTCTTTATGAAATAAAAAACTCAAATTTAGTAGACCCAATTAGTTCATTTTCAATTGAGAAAAAAGATAAGGATTGGCAAAAAAGAGCCATTAGTTGGTACAAAAGCACAAGTATAGACACTCCCATAGTCTATGTAAGAAACGATAAAGAGCTAGAAGAACTCGAGGACTTTGTTGGAAGGACAAATAGCACTAATACTATTTCGAATATTAGTTATGGCAGTGATTACGTCGAATTTGATACCAAAGAAATAAACGTCCCTGTTATTGTCAAAATCTCTTACTTTCCTACATGGAAAGCTGTAGGAGCAAAAGGTCCTTACTTAGTCTCACCATCTTATATGATGGTTACCCCAACCGACAATCATGTAAGGCTTTATTTTTCTTATGGCTGGGTTGACTGGATTGGATTTGCCCTTACCTTTACAGGAATTATTTATCTTTTTAATCTTAAAAAAATTAATCTCGTCATTGAAAAAAGATTTTTGCTAAAACTAACAGAATCTAAATAATTATTTAGCACCGAACCACAAAAGGTATTCGACATTTCCTTTGGCGCCAGTTATTGGAGATTCTACTAACCCTAATACTTTAAAGCCTTCTTCTAAGACAAAATTAGTAATGTCGTCAATTGCTTCTTGACGAATATTTTCGTCTCTTATTACACCCTTGCCTCGATCAACCTCTTTCTTCCCAACCTCAAATTGAGGCTTTATTAGAACTATGGCTTGAGACTTTTTGCTGAATAATTGCTTTATACAAGGAATAATCTTCTTAAGAGAAATAAAGGACACATCACAAACAAAATATTCGATTTCGTCCGGTAGCTCTTTAACGTCCCTAAAGTCCGTTTTCTCCATTACCACAACCTTTGGATTCTCCCTTATTTTTAGATCCAATTGGCCTCTTCCGACATCTATTGCAAAAACTTTCTTTGCCCCTTTTTGCAACATAAAATCACTGAATCCGCCTGTAGAGGAACCGATATCACAAACCGTTTTATCTTGAAAATCGAGATCAAATTCCTTAAAAGCTTCTTCAAGTTTTAAGGCTCCGCGCGATACATAAGGAAAACTTTTTTTTATAGTGACCGTAATATCATCTCCTACTAGAAACCCTGCCTTGTCTCTAATCTTTCCGTTTACAAAAACTAAACCAGCCATAATCAATGCTTGAGCTTTTGTGCGACTATCAGTTATCCCTTTTTCAAAAATAAATTGGTCTAAGCGTTTTTTCATTTAATATATTGTATCCTAAAATATGATTTACTAAAAATTTTGTTTTATATAGTGCAAAGAAACATTTAATCCTCACAGTTAAAAAATAAACTGGTTATGGAAAAAGAATCTGGTATTTGTTTTTATAAAGAGACTATGAAATTAATATCTCTGAGTATGTATTAATAATGTTTTACGCAGAGATAGTATTCTAAAAAACTAACTAAACGTAGGGAACGAGCAAGAAAGCTCGCTGATTATGTCTATTGTTTAAGAGAGGGACTTCAATTAGACATAAAGTATTGGAGAAGAGTTGCATATCAATACAACGTCACTTACTGTGCTAAATATAATATATACAGACCGCGTCAATCACTAGATATGAAAACGCCATTAGAATGCTTAGACAGTTTACCTGGTTTTGAACATGCTAAAATAGATTTAACAATATTAAGTGTCTAAGATGCTCGGGTCCTGGACCGTTACCATTACGAAAGTATTGACAAAATAGAAATATAGTTGTAGAATGTCATTCAAGACAATCAAAAAAGTAAGATTTTGTGAAGTTTTGTAATTTGAAAAACGAAAGGAGGAAGACTAAGTTATTAGTTATTCAGTATCTCAAAAAAAAGGAGAGATAAAAAAATGAAAAAATTATTTTTACTTCTAGTAACAATTGTTTTAATGGCTTTCTTTGTAACAACCGCAGTGGCGGCCGAACCCGTGGCTCCTCCAACAGTTTCAGAAGCGACATTAATAATACAGAGATACGACGACATGGATACTAATGGAGTTCGAGATACCTCAGAAGCTTTACTCTTCGAAATGACGACTGTTCTAAACGACTTCCCCACGGGAAATTGGGCACTAAAAGTTTTGCCGGGTGAGGCAAGCCAGTTCGCTACTGGATGTACGGTAGACGGGATTAAACAAGATTCTCGGAACACCGCAGAAATACTCTTAAACGGAACAACGGGCGAAAAATACACAATTTCCTTCGGAAATGCCTGGAAATACAGCATATTTAGCGGAGCATTTAGTGACACAAATAAAGACGGGCAGTGGGATGCTGACGAACCTGGGATTGCCGATGTCAGTATATCACTAAAGGGAAAAAATTTGTTTGGGGAAAATGTAAAAATAGAGATGCTAACAGACTTGACGGGAAACATTACTATGAAAGATCTATTACCAGGCAAATACAACCTAGCAATAGAGGATCCAAACAATATGACAATCTTTAATAGCCTCGAAATCGAGCCCAAATCCGGCGAAAATACCGGTATCTTTTTCGGGTTCGGTCCTTACACTTACTAATCTCAAAACCCCTGTTAAAAGCAGGGGTTTTTATTTTTTAGGAAATTATGATTGGTATTAATAGCCATTAGGAGCCATTAGGGGACGGTTCTTAAGTAAGCCCAGGTTTACACTATTTTAATATTTTATATTTTTTTATTTGTGAAAATATTAATTTATGCCAAGACAACAAAGATTGTTGCTTAATCGAAACTATTATCACACAATGACAAGAGGTAATAAAACGAGAGGAGGAAGGCTTAAGTAATTGTTTCTCAGTATCTCAAAAAAAGAAAGGAAGAGAGAAAAAATGAAAAAAATTTTTGTTCTTCTAGTAACTATTTGCTTAATGTTTTCTCTTATAGCAACCGCAGTGGCGGCCGAACCAGAGGTATTTCCAACCACAATTTATATACAACAGTATAATGATGCCGATGCTGATGGTTTCAGGGACTCGGAGGAGAGCCTAGTCGCGGAGATGTACTCAGAAAATAATTATATGCCAAAGGGTACATGGACGTTTAAGACGTTCCTAGAAAAGTATCGCTACGCAACCAGTAGTATTGTTGATGGGATTAAGCAGGAGTCTCGAGACACTGCATCAGTAGAAGTCGTTGGGACTTCTAGTGAAAAACATGTAGTAGTGTTCGGCATTGGCAACACATGCGACATAGCCGCATTTACGTTTAATGACGCAGACGGAAACGGATTAATCGAAGCCGAAAATATTCCAATTTCGGGAGTACCAATAACGTTATTTGGAACCGATATCTTTGGAAATGAAGTGAAATCAAGTACGAAGAGTACCGACAACTCTGGATTTGCTTCCTGGAATTACCTAATTCCAGGTAATTACAGCCTAACAATGGCTGTTCCCGAGGAATCGATTGCGACCACCCTAAAAGAGTGTACGCTAAATCCTAAACCAAGCGAAGTTGTTTTTGGTAACTTCGGACTCAAATAACCTCAAAACCCCTGTTAAAAGCAGGGGTTTTTTATTTATAAGAAATACTGATTGGTACTAATTACAAGTTACAAATAATTCAATGCAAGCTTGTATAATATCTTTACTACAAAGTTCCTAATCCTGACAAATAACCCTTACCCTATACAAACAAGCCTAAAAATGTTAAAGTCTTCGCAGCATAAAAGCACTAATCACATAAAACTGAATTTTTAGTCAACTATGAAAATAACAAGAAACGAAATTAAAAGATACGAGAACGAAGCCCGCAGATATCTTAAAATGTATAATATCGACGAGGAGCTTGTTTTTGACCATTTCGGCCTACAAACACTGAATGCGGATGAATATAACGGTCTTAAAAATTATTTTATTGAAATCGGAATGTTTGACGGCGAAATAGTATATCACAACAGACGCCTGGGTAAATTTATCTTGGGAAAGGAACAAAGAAACAAATTAGAGCTTATTGAACCCCATCCCGGCGAGGTTTTTTTACAAATTGACTGTTATGTAGAACATGTTGCCTTTATTGTTCCCGATCTTTCTAAATATTTTGACATGTTCCAAGATAGAATTTTATCGACTTTTTCCATCGGTGAATCTAGAGGATTTAAGATTCAAGGATCCAGTATTCTGCAAATTGAACTCCGTTCAAACGAGTTTTAGTTTTTTCACTAAAAACTATTTATAAAATCAACATTCCATCACCATATGAATAAAATCGATAACCGTTTTCTACGGCATAATTATATGAATTTAAAATATATTCTTTTCCTGCAAGCGCACTGACTAAGAGCAAAAGTGAAGATTTCGGCAAATGGAAATTTGTAATCATTCCGTCCACATATCTGAAACGATATCCCGGATAGATATATATCTGGGTTTCTCCTGAAAAGCTTTTCAGCTTACCATCCGTAGCCGCACTTTCCAAAACTCTTAGACTAGTAGTACCTACCGCAATTATTCTCTTTCCTTCATTCTTTGCTTTATTCAACCTTTTTGCCGTAATATCCGAGAGCTCACAATACTCGCTATGAATTTTAAAATCCCCTATTTTTTCTGTATTAACAGGCTGAAATGTTCCTAGCCCGACATGGAGCGTCACCTTTTCGACACCCACGCCACTTTTTTTTAGCTTTTCGATCAACTCTTTCGTAAAATGCAAGCCTGCAGTTGGTGCGGCTACCGAGCCTTCATTTTTTGCATATATCGTCTGATAGTCAGCTTTATCGACTAAAGAACTTTCTCCCTTTCGTTCTTTTTTAATATATGGCGGTATCGGTATTTCGCCTATCTTATAGATTTCTTTATAAAACTCTTTTCCAACAAGATTAAACTCGAAAGTGAAAATCTCATCGTTTCTTTTAACCAAATTTGCTTTTAAGTTATTACTAAAAATAAACTCCGTTCCTATTTGGGCTTTTCTGCCTGGTTTTACCCAGCATTTCCACAATGAATCTTTTATGTTTGTTGCTAATAAGACCTCAAATCTTCTTCCTCCCGATAAACCATACAACCTTGCAGGTATGACTTTTGAGTCATTTAAGACAAGAATGTCTCCCGGCTTCAAAAACTTCGGCAAATCAAAAAAATAACTATCACAAAAAGTCTTATTGTCTTTGTCTAGTACAAGCATTTTTGCGCTATCTCGAGGGTAGACAGGCTTAGTCGCTATATATCCATCTGGCAAATAAAAATCAAATTCACTTATATTCATTTCTTTGATAATATTTAATAATATAAAACAAGCGTATTATAACAGCTTCATGGAGGGAAATGAAACTCAAAAACGAAGAATTAGTAGAACTTTTAGTTAAAAATAATATTGCAGATAAGAATATCCTTGTAGCGCTTCAAAGTATTGCGGAGGAAAAAGACACCTCTCTTTTAAACATACTTTATGACAAAAAGATTATAACTAAAACTGATTTTACAAAACTTTATGCGAAGCAGATTGGTTTTGAGTATGTTTCTCTTTCTGAGTTAGAGATACCAAAGGAAACTTTAGAGATACTTCCTGAACGCGTAGCAAGAAGATACCAGGCAATAGTCTTTGGAGAGAAGGACGACAAAATTCAAGTCGCAATGGTTGACCCCGAAAATATTGAAGACGTGCAGTTTATTCAAAAAAAATGCAGTTTTGGCCTTGAGATATTTATGACCTCAGAAAATGACATAGATGGTGCCCTAGAACTATACAAAGAGGGATTATCAACCGAAATTGATAAAGCAATTAAGGAAAACCCCGAAGAAGCAATTCTAGAGCAACAGGATAACATCGATGACAACACTTCTGCAGACAGTGTCCAGGCGATTATCTCAGAAGCTCCTATCACTAAGGCGGTAAATATTTTAATTGAATATGCCATCAAATCTAGAGCTTCAGATATTCATATCGAACCTCGAGACAATTTGGTTCAAATAAGGTACAGGATTGACGGCATCCTAAGAGACACTATGTCACTTCCAAAACCCTTACTTTCTTCTATTATTTCAAAAATTAAGATTCTTGCTAATTTGAGAATTGACGAACATCGTATACCACAAGACGGACGTATAAAATTTAAATATTCGAACCTACCTATATCAATCCGCGTTTCAACAATCCCGGTTATTGATGGAGAGAAAGTTGTTATGCGTCTTCTCGATGAGTCTGCAAAAGTTTCTACATTACCTGAACTTGGATATAAAGGACAATCGCTGGAAACTATCAGTCAATCTCTAAAGAAACCGCATGGAATGTTGCTTGTTACAGGGCCTACGGGCTCAGGAAAGTCAACGACTCTCTACAGCGTAATTTCTGATTTGAATGATGTGGGAATAAACATTTCTACCGTGGAAGACCCTGTAGAATACCGCATAAAGGGAGTAAATCAAATCCAAGTAAATGCAAAAGTAGGAATGACCTTTGCGTCGGGACTAAGAGCGCTCTTACGTCAAGACCCTGATATTATAATGGTCGGGGAGATAAGAGATACAGAGACTGCAGAGATAGCTGTTAACTCAGCTCTTACTGGGCATGTAGTGCTTTCGACACTTCATACCAACGACGCTGCGGGTTGTCTCCCTCGTCTTTTAGACATGGAGGTTGAGCCCTTCCTTATTTCCTCAACAGTAAATGCCGTCATTGGCCAACGTTTAGTTAGAAAACTTTGTCCCTTTTGCCAAGAAACGTTTGTTCCGGATGAAAAATTCACCGAAGAAATGATTAATAATTTTTGCCTAAAGAGAGAATATCTTATAAAAAACATAAATACCTTTAACAAGGATTTTATTTCAGAGAAAAGAGGCGGAAGTGCTTTTGACGAAATTGAACTAAGGAATGCACTATTTATATCAAACGAGGAAAGAGACAAGAATGTTATTGAACAACGCAAAACAAAGGTAGGAATGCCCAAAATAACGCTTTTTAGAAGTAAGGGTTGTGACAAATGTAACAAAAGCGGTTTTTCCGGACGAATTGGAATTTATGAAGTTTTGGAAGTCACGGAAAATATCGGCAAATTAATTATTGCGCACGCTTCATCATCCGAAATAAAAAATGAGGCAGTGAAAAATGGAATGGTAACTATGCAACAAGACGGTCTATTGAAAGCTTTTGAAGGAATTACTACCGTAGAAGAAGTCTTGAGAGTAACTAAGGAGTAAAATGGAACGTTTCGAATACTCGATTGTAGACAAAGAAGGGAAAGTTGTAACCGGTCTCGTGGAAGCAAAAACCAGAGACGGAGCGGCAAAATCCCTTTTGGATCAAAACTTGACTCCTGTAAAAATTTCCCAAAAAAAAGAACAAGGTATATTTTCGAAATTAAATTCGGTAGGAAAAATCCCTTTAACAGAAATGGTTCTTTTTACTGAAGAACTAGCTACATTAGTCAATGCTGGTATACCTTTGACTCAATCCCTCAACATACTGGAAAAACAAGCCTCCAATACAAAACTAAAAAAAACTATCGAAAATCTTTCTAAGGAAATAAACGAGGGTATATCTCTTTCTTCCGCAATGGAAAAAAATCCTCAAGCTTTTGATAAACTCTACGTAAACATGGTACGCTCTGGTGAAATCGGCGGTACTCTAGACAAAGAACTTTTAACGCTTGCCGAACAACTAAACAAGGATCATGAGCTCAGAGCAAAGGTCAAGGGAGCCATGGTATACCCTGCCGTTATCATGGTAGGAATGACCGCCGCAATGATATACATGATATTGACGATAATCCCTCAGCTCCAAGATATGTTTAATGACTTAGGGGGAGAACTTCCTGTAACAACAAAGTCATTAATCTTTATATCAGATATGCTTACAAAGTATGGCCTCATAACACTTGTAGTTGTGCTTGCTATTGCTTATTGTTTTAAATATGCAACTAATAATATTATCGGGTTTAAAAAGTTTTTACATAAAATATTATTAAAACTGCCAGTTGTCGGAAAGCTTACTGAGAAAGTGAATATCACCCAATTTTCTCGCACTTTAGGATCGTTGCTTTCAAGCGGAGTGAATATTACTGAGGCCTTAGAAATTGTAGCGGATTCTACTGGTAATATGCTTTTCAAAGAAGCAATAGAAGATGTAGCCAAAAAAGTAAAAAACGGTATTAATGTTGGAGACGCTCTTAAACAACATGCGATTTTTCCTATTCTGGTTACCCAAATGATCTCCGTTGGTGAGGAAACAGGACAATTGGATGTCATACTAACCAAGGTCTCAGGCTTTTACGAAAGAGAAGTTGATAACACGACAAAAAACCTTTCAGTACTTCTTGAGCCTATGATAATGATGCTTATTGGCGCCATGGTAGGTTACTTGATTATTGCTATCATTACCCCTATCTATTCAATGACAAATATGTTTTAATTTTAAAAAGTAAAATAAAACAATATTTTACGTAATTACATTTGACATGTGCACAAGGTGATATATAATCAAATAAGAACTTATAAAAAGAAGGGGGGTGAAAAAATGTTAAAAGACAAAAAAGGCTTTACTTTAATAGAGCTTTTGATCGTTATTGTTATTATTGGTATCCTTGCTGGTATCGTTGTAGGTATCGTTGGAACCAGTGCTAGGAAGAAAGCAAACGACGCAAAAAGCAAGTCTTATGTTCATGAAGTTCAAAACGCTCTTGAACAATATTACGTTGATAACGAGGAATACCCGGAAGCTCTCACTACAATGATTCCTGATTTGTTAACACAAACTACGTATGATGCAGCAGTTACTAATGCTGACAAGCCATTAACCTATACTCCTGCAGCCGATGCCGATGTATTAACTTATACCTTATCTTTTGAGCTAAGAAATCAAAATGATTCTGGTGAAAATATCGAAGGTACTTCCCCAACAAAGGTATACATCGTAAGAAACAAACAATAGTCCAACTTA
>Ga0172381_10003710_pt1 | contig 16040 bp, 18 predicted proteins | sample Leawel6488metaG_FD_119754 | JGI IMG/M metagenome (GOLD analysis project Ga0172381, IMG submission 119754) | Leachate microbial communities from a municipal landfill in Southern Ontario, Canada - Leachate well 64-88 metaG | ecosystem: Engineered > Solid waste > Landfill > Unclassified | place...
AAAACCAGTTTCAGTATTATATCTATTAAATATCTCGCTAAAACAGATTGTAGAAAGTGAACCTGTCTGATCCCATAAAGCTCCAAGTTTAGTTGCAGTATTAACTTTCATAATTGTTTGATTCTCAAAACAAGCAGTATTAGTTGTACATTGGTTCACAATACATTTTTTTTCAACTAAACATGAAGAGCATGTTCCTCCGCACCCATCTGAATCTGTTGGTCTTTTTCCAATGCATTGCGGATAACAAAAAGTAGATTTTTTGCAAGTGATTGGCGGGATATCCCAATTTGCCTGATTTACTATAAATCCCCAATACCTGCCAGAACAACTGCATCCTCTATTCCAAGCCCCATTATAGTCCCAACAACAATCATCACCCTGACAATTACCCCAGTCATTTGTAATATAACTAACTAAACTATCATAACCCTTTATCTTACAAAATTGATTAGCAGTTTCATCATTTGCACACCATGCATCATATCCATTAGAAGGAGTAGCTGGAGGAGTTCTTTGCATTTCTGCAAATGAAAAAGATTTAGTTGTATCTCCTGACTTTATAGGTTCAGGATTAGTTGTACAATAATTACAATCCCCGCAATTTATTTGAGTCCCGCATCCATTATCAATATTTCCACATTGAGCTCCAAGTTCAGAACAATTTTTTGTAGGTACACAGGAGTCATAAACTTTCATTGAAACACTTACACGAACATCTCCTCTGCCTGCACTGCTGCATTGACTACAATACTTATCTTCAATTCCCCAGACATATACCTTATTTTTGTTTATTGTAAATGAATTGTCTGTTCTTGGTCCAGATGATCCTGCGACACAACCGCCATCGCAGGTTAAAGAGTCACTTACTGCCCTGTAACAACCAGGGCCTATTCCATCTCCGCATCCAGAACTATCCATTTTTAATACAGCTCCGGTAAGGTCAACATTTTTAAATTCAGTTATTCCTCTTTCATTTATTATGTCTCCGCTTTTCCAGGAGATTAAATTATAACTAACTCCTGATTTTTCAAGATAAACTCTTCTTAGTTGACAACTCCCTGTATTACATCTTCCAACTGACCATTCTACTTGAGTATTCTTAGCCAGAACAATACTGGTAAAATCATTTAGAATAAGTATTAATATAACTGCTATAAAAAATATTCTCCCCTTTTTCATGTTATTCTTAATAATCTCCAGTATATAAATATTATTTTTATGTAACTCTTAGTTTTCCTTATTTATCCTTTCATAACTGCAATTGGTCTTAACTTTGCAATAAGTTTTCCAATTCCAGTTTTATTGCTGACTCTTACGACTTCATCAATATCTTTGTAAGCTTCAGGAGCCTCTTCAACAATTCCTTTAAAACTTCCTGCTTCAAGTTCAATCCCTTTTTTTGCGAGTTGTTTTTTTACACTTTCTGCTGTAATTTCTTTTCTTGCCTTTGTTCTTGATTCAACTCTGCCTGCACCATGAGCAGTGCTTCCAAAACTTATTTCTTCTGCTTTTTTTGTTCCAACTAAAACATAACTTGCAGTTCCCATGCTTCCTGGAATTAAAACTGGTTGCCCATATTTTCTATAATCTTGTGGAACCTCTTTTCTATTAGGTCCAAAACTTCTTGTTGCACCTTTCCTCATAACAAGCACTTCTTTTTCTTTGCCATCTATTAAATGTTTTTCAAATTTAGCAATATTATGACAAATATCATAAACAACCTCTATTTTTATTTCTGGGAAATAATGTTTTAAATCCTCTCTTATCCAGTGGGTAATAAGCTGTTTGTTTGCAAATGCAAAATTAGCAGCACACGCCATTGCAGATAAATATTTTTTTCCAAGCTCGCTTTTTATTGGAGCATTAACAAGCTCCCGGTCATATTCTGGCCATCCATATTCTTTTTCCATAAGTTTAATATAATCACTTGCAACTTGATGTCCAAGTCCACGACTTCCACAATGAACCATAATGCATATTTGTCCAGACGAAAGTCCAAACACTTTTGCAATCTCTTTATCAAATATTTCATCAACTATCTGAATTTCTAAAAAATGATTTCCAGCGCCTAAACTTCCTAGTTGAGGCATTCCCCTTGCTTTTGCTCTTTCACTTACATCATTAGGGTTTGCGTTTGGAAGTTTTCCATTTTCTTCTGTATGAATATAATCTTCACTGTTGCCATATCCTTGTTTAACCGCCCATTGTGCACCATTAATTAAAACCTCATTTAAAACTTCCTTGCTTACTTTTAATTTATCTCCTCTTCCGACTCCCGAAGGAATACTTCTAAATAATGAATGTAGCACCTCCTTCTTGCCTGCTTTTTCAATATCTTTAAGTGTAAGATTTGTTTTAAGAAGTCTTACTGAGCAATTAATATCATAACCCACTCCTCCAGGAGAAATAACTCCTTTGTCTATATCAAACCCAGCAACACCTCCAATACTAAATCCATATCCCTGATGTGCATCTGGAAGAGCTATGCTTGCATTTATTATCCCCGGCAGACAAGCAACATTTTTAACCTGTTCAAGAGTTTTATCCTTTTCAATATCTTTGATAAGATTATCAGATGCAAATATCCTTCCAGGTACATTCATCTTTCCTTCACAAGGGATTTCCCAGATATTTTCGCTAATTTTTTTTATTTTCATATTCTTAAACATCAACTACTACCTGGCAGGTAAATTTCTTGCTTCTGTCTTCAGATGGGCTTGTTACCCACATTTCATTGTAGGTTATTGCCTTGATTCCTGTTTCTGTCTGGTAATTCTTTAAATTATCTCCGAGTACTTCTAAGTGAAGATGATATTTATCATTTTTTTTATAAATTTTAGTTTTTTTAAATTTACTTAAGATAAAATTTTTTGAATCAATTAAAAAAAGAAATTCTTCTAGAAAATTATACAATAATTCCTCTAAATCATTTCCTTCAACTTTGATATCTTTTTTTATAATTGTTTTTATCTTTTGCTTACAAACAATGTTTACAAGAGCAAATGCTGCATTTTCAAAGCATTCTTCAAGAGAATCTCCAAATGCCTGAAACTTGATATCTGCAGTATGATCTAAAAATTTGAATTTCATAATATAATTCTATACTTGTTTGGAATATTTAATTGTTTATCTACTATGAAATACTGATTTTTATTGAAAATTTGAATTTCATAATATAATTCTATAGTTAGTTTGAATTTCCTAGTAGAATATAGATTCAAACCTAACCTTTAAAGTTTTTGGTAAATAAATTATTTTCTCCAGGTAAAAAACTTTATCTTCTTTGGATCATATTTGTTTATGGAAGAAGTTATAATAATCTGAGAAACATAGACTTCTCTATCAAGGGGGATGTCTGTTGTACAAATCTCTTTTATACCGCATACTTTTGTAGTAAAATTCCAATTCCTAGGAACCATCAAAAGGATTTGATTATTTAAATCAGTAGTTTCATTTTGAAGTATGCTTTCTCTTAAACTGTCGTTTTTTGCAATAATGTCTAATATTTGTCTTTGTTTATAGTTCACATCTCCGCTTAAGTCCATTCTGGTTTGATTTTTTGACATGACAATTAAAACTGCTGAAACTACGATTAAAATTGCAAGAAATGCTTCAACAATCCTAAGCCAGGCTTTCTTGTTCATCCTTCTCATTCTGATATTTTTTTTATTCATATGTTTATTCCCAGGCATTTATTTTTATAATATAAGATTTTATCTCTGCATATTTGTTTATTACTCTTATTGGCAATTCATAAGATTCAATATTAATTCCTACAGGAAGACTTCTGTTGACACTTAATTCTTCTATTTTAATTCCTTCAAGAGTATAAACACTAAATGAAAAATCATTAGTTAGACCTAATTGAGTTTTTAAGTCTCCATAACGGTCATTGTAATTTGATTTTAAACTCTCAATATACTCATAAAAAACAACTCTTTCAGTTGAAAATGTTGTTAAATTATAGGATGTGCAATTATAATTATTGTGAGGTGAGTTTTTTTCAAAAATTGGAGAAAAATAAATTATATAGATACGCGGATTTTGAATATCCTGAGTTTCTCTAAAATTATCTCCATACGAAGAAACATAATCCCTGATAGAGTAACATCCATTAGGTTGATTTGAAATAGCATAAACCTTACCTATACTTGAACTTATGTTTTCAACTAATGCTTGCTGGACTTTATTACTTATTGAAAAGGACTCTTCATTTCTTGAAATAGGGTTAATAAACATAAAAATAAAAATAATTGCTCCAGCAAACATTGCAAATGAGATTATTACTTCAACATGACCTTGTGCATTTTTTTGTTTCATTTTTATCCTAGGATTAACTTTGCTCCTGTGCTTATTAATACTGCAAGTACTACGAGTATGAATGAATGTTTTAACCCATATTTAGCTTCGCCTTCAGATAATTTTCCAATTACAAGCCCAACAAAAAATCCTTGCGTTATTAAAAGCCAGAAAAAAGGCTTGGATAATTCATCTGCAGTTGCTGCTTTTCCCCCTGAAGCCATAGTCCCAAGTCCTGCTCCGCCCAAACTTCCACTATCTCCGCTTCCTATTCCAGTACTTGAACCCAGGCCAGAGGCAATTGGTAAAACTTGAAATTGCATAACTATCATTATTACAATAAATATCATAAAGATAATATAACCCTGAACAACAAGTGTATACATTGCAGCTCTTCTTTCTTTTCTTAGTTTTTCAATTTGGGAAACTGAAGTTGCAACTGCTTCCAGTATTTCCTCTATTTCTCCGCCTGCTTTTTCAGATTCGCTGATTATGGTTATGGCCTGATTTATTGTAGGACTATTAACATCTCTCGCAAATGTACTTAGAGCAGTTTGCAAAGGTATTCCTATTGAAATTTGATTTGCAAGTTTATTGATATGAGGGTTTAAGGCTCCATAATCTTTGGTTCTTATATTAAGAATACTTTTACTTATAGGAGTTCCTGCTTTTACGCTTTCAACAAGATTTCTTGCAAATTCAAGGAACATTTCATCTTTTTCTTTCTTTAGATTACCTTCAAATATTAATGAAATAAAAAAAGGAAAACCTCCAATCACAAATGCAATCCCTGTCAAAAAATAAAAAAGATTGGGTTGAGTCTTAAATATAAATATAAATGACAGAATTGTTAAAATCAAAGCTAAAACTATTCCTATAATTTGGTATTTATTTATTTTTAAATTTTTTGAGTTAAGCATTTTATATTGAAGGTTGTTTAATTCTTAAAAATACTAAGAAACCTATGTTTAGTAAAACTATTCCAAGTATCAAAAGTACACTTATTGCATTTACGCTTAGCCCTAAAAAACTGGTTAGATTTCCAGTACTTCCCATTATAACAAATAACATTAAAAGTATCATTGGAGCAGCAATGACAATACTTATATAAATATCCATGAATGTTTCAGAAGTCTTTGTGTATCTTTCTCTTTCAAGTTTATAATCAAATAAAAGAGTTTCTGAGTGTTTACCTAAAAATTGCCTTAAGCTTCCACCAGCAGTGATAGTAGTGGCAAATCCATCTAAAAGTTCTTTTAATTTAATTGAAGGTGAAGACCTGGATGTTTCTCTAAGTGCAGTAACAAGGTCTTTTCCATTAAAATTAATTAGATTCATTAATTTTGTGAGTTCCATAACAGTATAAGGGTATTCTTTGCTGTTTAAAAGAACTTGAAAAATACTCACAGGATCTACCCCTGATGAAGCTATTGCAGACATATGTACTGTAATAAAAGGCAATTCTTGGTCAATTTTTGAACTTAAACTTTTTGCCTCACTTTTAGGATAATAATACATAACTACAAAGCACAACACAGGAACAATAGGCACAAGCAAGATATAGGTCATAAATCGTGAAAGAATAGTTTCACCAGCAGGAATAGCTGTAAAAAAAGGAAATGTAAGTCCAATGTTTACAAATAAAAGTGTGATAAACAATAAAAGTCCGATAACAAAACTGATTAAAACTGTAAAAAATATCATTGATAAATAAGTTCCAAGAACAAACGGCGAATTCATTTTCCTAAGGTTTTTATTAAGGTCTGAAAAATAACCCTTGGCTACAAGGTTGCTTGAAGTATTTCTAAAAAGACTATTAGCCATTTTTGCATAAGAATTAGGTTTGCCAAATGTAGCTGCAATAGGTTTTTCAACAGAAAACTTAGCCTTAAGTTGATTTGTACTTAGATTGCTTTTGCTAAGATTTTCTAAAAATTCTCTTTTATCTTTATCATTTATTGTAAGGGAAATTTTATCTTTTGAGTCTAGAGGATTATATTTGACTTCAACCAATTTAACATCTTTAGTTGTAGTTTCAGCACCTTTATTGTCTTCAAGTTTTTTATAAAATCCAATGCCCTCAACTAATGGAGGTATAGAATTGTTTAAGATTAATATTTGATTATTAAGTGAAACAATAGCTTCATTAAGTAATGTTTTCTCTCGCGTGTTTATAACCACCTGACTGCTTGATTCAACCTGTTCTATCATTGATAACTGATTTGAAAAAATATAGAGTTCTCTCACCAGGCTCTTTATATGCTTTAAATTATTTTTTAGTGAATCAATGCCCATTTTTATGCTCTTGGTAGATTAGCTATTTTTTTTTGAACATCTAAAATTTCTTTTTTTGCTGCATTAAAATTCTCTGCATTATTCTTGTTATAAGCATCTTCAAGTTTATTACAGGCTATTTCCATATTATCAACTAGTTGTGCAAGAACTTGCAAGTGTCCCAAATTATTCATTTTGTAAATTTACCTCTTTTTTTATCTATAAGAATTATAACAAAATAAGTTTATTAAGGTTGTGATTAACCCTTATTTAATATCGAATAGGGCCAGAACTGCAGCAGGATTTTTATGATACTGGTTAATTACTTTTTGAACCTGGTTAAAATCAAAAATATTTCTTTTTTGCATTTCATATAAAAGTTTTGCCCTTAGTTGAATCTCTCGGTTTAGTTCTTCAACCCCCATTCCATACTTTCTTGATATTTTATCAAAAACATGACTGGCTTTTTTAAAATAAAATACATCGTCTTTAGGGTTCCATACAAAAGGAGTATTTGTTTCTTCATGATCAGCTTTAATATCAATTATTTCTACAATTTCTCTAAGTTTTCTTGTTTCTTGTTTTCCGATTACTGCATGGGTCATTATTGCAACACAATCAAGTGTATTAAGCAGGCTGGGGGATAGCTCTATTGGAGGAGTTTCAAGTCTTCGAGTAAGAGTTTCTACTGAATCTGCATGCATAGTTGAAATTGATGAGTGTCCAGAAGCCATTCCCTGAAATAATACAAATGCTTCCTTTCCTCTTACTTCTCCAACAATTACATAATCTGGATTTTGTCTAAATGAACTTTTAAGTAAGCTAAATAAATCAACTTCTCCCATTTTTCCTTCAAGTAGTGAAGACCTTGCAACGCTTGGAAGCCAGTTTTCTCTTGGAAGATTTAATTCCCTTGTATCTTCAATACTTACTACTCTTGCTTCAGGAGGTATAAAAAACGCAATTGCATTAAGCAGTGTTGTTTTTCCAGAACCAGTTCCTCCTGCAATTAGTATGTTAGACCTATACTCCAGTAATATCCAAAAATACGCAAGCATCTCAGGACAAACAGTTCCTTTGCTTAATAATTGTATAGGGTTCCAAGGTATTTTTGTGAATTTTCTTATTGTAAATGTAGGACCTCTACTGCTGACATCAAGGGTATATGTAGCATTGACTCTTGAACCATCAGGCAGGCTACCATCAAGTAAAGGACTTGCATAAGAGATATATTTCCCACACCTTTGTGCAATTTTTTCAACAAAACTAGAAAGCTGATCTATAGAGTTATACCTTATGTTTGATTTAATATTTCTATACATCCTATGAACAACATATACTGGAGTGTCTATTCCATTACACTCAATATCTTCAATAAAATAATCTTTCATTATAGGTTCCATTTGGTTTAGTCCAACAAAATCCCGGTACAAATAATAAAATATTTTTTTATAACTATCTGGATTAATTTTTAAACCCAGCTCATCAATTAAAAGTCTTGAAGTTTTATCAATATACTCTATCATAGATTCAGTTGTTTTTTGAATCAGTATATTGACATTTACCATTTCACCTAGACTTGTTTCAAGACTGACGAGTAATTCTTTTTCATTTTGATTTAGAATAGGTTCTTCAACCTCATAAATTAGTTCACCCTCTTCTTCATTCCAATAAATATGCACACTAACATAGGGCGGAATAAGTGCATATCTTACATTTACTTTTGTCCTGTCTTCAAACTTAGGAAGAGCAGGAATATTCGGATTTAAGTTAATTTCTATCTTGTCCATGTTTAACCTCTTTTTATGTTATATAAAATCTAAAAGACTATTTAAAACTTCACTCTAATTTCTTTAAGTTTATCCTAGGCTAATATCAATATTTACGTTTTCATCCCCTACATAACCTTTATTTGCAATGTTTAAGGTATAAGGAGTAGATCCTGGTTGTAATATCATATTTTTCTTATTTCCACTATTTGTAAGATTTATCTTATCATTATAGTTTATAGAAATAAGGACTTTGTATCGGTCTCCTGATTTTTGAGTTTCAAGAATTAAATCTCCTTCATTTATTTTTTCTCCAATCTCGCTTAGTTTTAGCCTTGTATTTTCTAGAACATAATCAATGCTGTTATTTTGAGAATTAATTTCCAGCCTTCCTTTTGCAAGTCTAAAATAAACTATTCTTACATTTCCAGGAGTTTCAGAAGCTTCTAAAATTTTAATATTAAGGTCATTTAATGCATTCTCAGTTTGAGATATAATCCCCTTGTCTTTGACCTTGTCTACCTGAGGTACTGCAATAGATAATAGAATTGCAATTATTGTAAGACCAATTAGTGTGTATATTGCAGTTTCAATCCAGATTTGCGAGTGCTTTGATTTTTGATTAAGAATTTTTTCAAACATATTATAATAATCTCTTTTTATTTAAACTAACTTCCACACATTGTAACTTCATTTATTGTTTCAACAGAGTCGCAAGATTTACCATCATTTAGGATAGGATAAACTCTGATGCTATCAGGTCTTGAAGGTACAGATCTAATAACATATGTCCTTTCCTCATTTTTGCCAGGCATTACAATTAAGTTTGAACCACCATACATAATTACATTGTTCACATTTGTACCATTTTTAACAGTATATATGCTAGAAGCAGCGCCCCCTAGTGAAATTGAAAATCCCTCTATTTTATCAACCACATCTCCAATATGAACCTGAACATTCAGTTCTTTGCTTGAAGAATTATAACAGGTATACATGTCATTATTTGTGATTTGTATTTTATCTGCAACATTAAAACAATCTGAACCTGAAAGTTGGTTTTTAACAAAGGGTACAACAAAATTCATAACAATAACAATTGAAGCAAGAACAAGCAATATTAGTAATACTGTTGTAATTACTTCTGACTGTGATTTTTTTGACAAAGGTAATAGTTTTCTATTTTGAAATGTTTCTATACTAGTGATTTTTAATTTTTCCATGATTTATTCTCTAGAATATATTTTAAACTCAGGAATTTCAGGACATTCATAAGGTTCTATTTCTCCATTAGCCTTTTTACCTAAAATTATTGGAATTATTACTATTTCATCATATGAATTATAGTCTTCTCCTTCAATCATAATACTAAATCCAGGGTTAACAGGAGTATCACTTTCATCTGTTCTTGAACTACCACTGGTGTCGCTAGTCTTAATTTTAAATTTAGAAATCGGAACATTTCCTTCATTTTGAAATCCAAAAGTTCCATCTTCATTAATAATTCCTTTAATACTTATTCCAGAAGTTCCAGAACAATACATCTCTACATTTTTTGATTGTCCATTAATCTCTTTAGTTATTGCTTCTTTTATAAAACCCCTTGTCCATAAAAGTATTATTATTGCAAGTATAATTACAATCATGACGAGTAATATCGTCGCAATTACTGGGCTCACTCCTTTTTTGTTTTCCATTTTCTAAAATTTTATCTCTTAAAACAGTTTTGTTTATATAAATACTTTACTGTCCCTTAATTTTTAATTAAAAGTGCAGTCTATTGGCTGTTTAATTATTGAATTTTGACAGACTACTCTGTTTTTATTTAATGTTATTATTGGCTGTATCTTTATTAATGGAATTGAACTAAGTTTTTCATCTTTTTGATTTACATTAAAAAATTCTACTGTTGATTTTGAACCTGGACTTAAAGGATTATCAAAATAAGTAATTCCGGGTTTAAGTCTACGTTCTGAATCTTTTCTTTGAATCAAATAATCAGTAGGTTCCTTTTTAGCATCAGTGCTGATTGTTAAAATAATTCCACTTACATTAAACCTGCCATTATTTTTTATGTCTAGACTTATCAAACACAATTCATATTCACATCCACAACTATAACTTTCCAGTAATACACTTGTTCCTTCTTCGCAATCTACAACAGGAGTTACATTAGTATATGATTTTAACCAGACAAAAACTCCTGTAGATATACCTATAGCTATAGCAATAAGTAAAACATAAGATATCATTTCACTAAGTCCCTTTTTGTCTTGATTTAGTTTTCTTATTTTAGTTTCTCTCAACATATTCTTCTCCACTTTTATTTTGCATAATAACAAAATAAAAATCTTGATCTGGATTAAGTTTAAACAAAAATGATTGGTTAAGTAGGCTTACATTTGTATAATCTTCATTATTAATTGTTACATTCTTAACATTTACTTTTTTAACATAATTCTCATAATTATGCAGGTTAAAATCCTGGACCACAATTGTTCCACTATCTTTCTTATTATAGTATATCACATTTAAATTACCTGAAGAATTTCGATAGACCATTGCCATAGATGACTCTTCAGTTTTTGAGAAAAAATATTCTGCAAGATCTCCTTGTGTGAAATTATAAATTAGCTTGTCAGTATCATTCTTATTATATATTGCAAATCTTTCAATTATAGGAATCTCCTGTTTTACTTCACTGCTGAGTTCTTTAATCCCTTTTGGAGCTGATTTAGTAATTGTATAAGTAACAGTAGTAGCTATGCTAGAAATTATAACCACGATAATAATCGCAGCTATTATATAAAATTGACCTCTTTTGCTCCTCATTTTCTTTTTCATTTTTCCCCGATTTTACTAAATGTATTAAACTAAATGCCTATATAAATATTAGGATTTAATTGCAGACCCGAGGGATTGCCTCACAGTTACTAAAAAGTTTCCTTAATACATTCTCAACTTTGCTACCCCCAAAAGCATCTTCACTCCTGTTTAGGGCTGCTTCGATCAAGATCTGACCCATTTCGCAAAAGCAAGATCAATGAGGACAAAATCTCAACGTTTGCATTAAGACTTTTTAACAATCATGTCACTCACCCTCTTGCAGTCTGCCTAAAGCTCGCTTGCAAATGGCGAAGAGCTAACTCGCCGACCTAGTCTGCATTTTAATTAGTGTTATGAGGTATTTAAAGGTTATTTTTTAGAACTATTCAATAGCCCTTTGAAACTTCAAAACTCTGTATAAAGTATTGCATCCATAACAGGTCCTATGGTCTTCAAAATCTAAAGTATCATTAGAACCACAATATGGGCACTTAGTTTCATCTTCATCTACTTCATCCAAAAATAATTCTCGAATTTCTTCTATTTCTTCTAATTGTTTATTCATTTTTTACCTCCAAAGAGTTCAATTCATTAAAATTGTATATTTAAAAACCTTATGATATTATTCTTTTCATGAATAAAATAGAACTTCTTTCTCCTGTAGGAAGCTTGGCAAATTTAAAAGCAGCAATAGCTTCAGGTGCAGATTCAGTATACCTTGGAATGAATAAGTTTAATGCAAGGGAATTTGCAACTAATTTTAATCCTGACTATTTTAAAGAAGCAGTTAATTTATGCAAAAGCAATAATGTAAAACTATTTCTAACAATGAATACTTTGATTAAGAACTCAGAAATAAATGAATTTTTTAAGGATTTGTCTTTTGCATATGAACAAGGCATTGATTCAGTAATTATTCAAGACCCCGGTTTTATTGAGATAATAAAAAAATCATTTCCTGAGCTCCATATTCATATGTCAACTCAGGCAGGAGTAATGAATTCAAGCCATGCAAACTTATTTTCAGAAGTCGATAGAATAGTTCTTGCAAGAGAACTCTCCAAAGAGAACTTAAAGTCTATAAGAAAAAACTATAAAAAAGAATTGGAAATATTTATTCACGGAGCTTTATGCGTTTGTGTTTCAGGTTCTTGCTTATTTTCGAGTTTTGTAGGTGGAAGGTCAGGAAACAGAGGAAAATGTGCACAGCCATGCAGAAAAAAATACAATAATTGCTACTATCTTTCAACAAAAGAACTTTGTCTAATTGAACAAATTCCAGAATTAATAAAACTCGGGATTAATTCTCTGAAAATAGAAGGAAGAATGAGAACTCCCTATTATGTTGCAACAACAACTGGAATTTATAGAAAAGCAATAGATGACTATTATAAAAATGATTTTAAAATAACAAAAGAAATAAAAGATAAACTTGCAACTGCTTTTTCAAGGGATTTTACAAAAGGATGTTATGGAAGTGAAAATATATTTAATCAAAAGCAAGCTCAGGGAAGTTCGGATGTAGTTAAACAAATTTATGAAGTAAAATCCAAAATCATTAGAATAGAAAAAAGAAGCTCTAGATTACAGTTGCCAGAAATAAAATGCAAAGCAAGCAAGCAAAAAAGACTTTTAGTAAGAGTTTATAATAAGAAAGATGCAATTTCAGCTTCAAATGCAGGAGCTGATATAATTTATTATGACCTTTTTAGACCTGACTTTTTAGAACTTAAAAAGTTACTTACTGTCCCATTATATGCAGTAACTCCAAGATTAATGTTTGATTCAGATGTGCAGATTATAGAAGAAACAATAAAACAAAAAAATCCTGAAGGTTTATTGGTAGGAAATATGGGTATTCTAAATTTAAAACTCAATAAAAAAATACAAATCCATTTAGATTATAACTGTAATTGTTTTAATGATTATAATCTTGCATACCTAGAGGACCTAGATACCTTCCCTTTAATTTCACCAGAACTTTCAATAAAAGAACAATGCGAGTTTAAAAATAAAAATTTTGCAGTACTTGTTCATGGAAAATTAAGACTAATGACTCTTGCTCATTTGCTTAAGGAAGGAATAATAACTGATGAAAAAGGATTTAATTTTAAAATATCTAAGATATATAATGGCTGTGAAATTTTAAATGAAAAAGAACTTGGCCTTTTTAACAAGTCCAAAAATCTTCTTTCTGGTGGAATTAATAATTTTTTTATTGATACTGATAAAAATGTTTCAGAAATAGTTAATATTTATAGACAAATACTAGATGGAAAAACAATTGATGTTTCTAAACTAAAACATGATTATGTTTTAGGTTGGTCAGAAAAAGGAGTTCTTTAATTTTTTTGATTTAATTTACTTTGGGAAAATTGCAATCTTTTCTCACGAAGCGATTTTTTATCCTATACCAAAAAAGCTCCATCCTTGAATTCCACCATAAGCAAGTAGTATATTAAATAAAATGTTTCCAAGTCCCAGAGGTATAATTAGTTTCCAGTAGTTGTATTTTGTAGCTCCAAGCGGAAGTATCAATACATCATTTGGAATAGGAATAAATACTCCATAGATAAATAAAAATAAAGACATTAAAATCGTATTTTTTAGTGTATTAAGATTTTTTGAAAAATTAATAAGCTTTTTTTGGAATTTATTTGAAAAAATAAATGTTCCATTATAACCTATCCAGTAAGAAGTGCTTTCTCCAATTATTACTCCAAGTCCAGTAAATATCCCAAGGAGTATAGGATTAGAGCCTCCTGCTGCAAATGTCAAAACAAATAAATAATATGGAAATGGAAAAAGTATTGAAATCCCTCCAAGAATTCCAAGTATGAATACTAAAGCATAAGAGTTCTCAATCCCAATAAAATTTACAATTTCTGAAGGGGAAATAAAATACAAAAGAATTGATAGTGATATTACAAAAAACAGTAATACTCCAAGCCAGATCCTCTTTTTTAAATTTTTCATCTTTTTCTAACTCACCAATTTTATTCTAAAATAATCTACTCTTTTTAGTATATAATTTTATGCAAAACCTGCTTAAATTTCATAATCCCCCCTAAATTATATATGTGTAAATCTAATCCTTCTTTTTGTTGTACTTTGGTCAGTTTTAACTTCTATTTCATAAGTTGGTTGTGCATGAGTTAATTCTTTTATTTCTTCTAACCCTTCTGTGCTTGCAACTCTTAAATGTTCAACATTAAAATCAAGTCCACCTTTACTTCTGTAAATAACAGACCTTTTATTGAGAGGTTCACATTGAAATAAATAAACATCTCTTGTACCTTCTTCTGGCCTATTGTCTGAAATAGAGCCAGGTCTGTCTCCCGGAAGTAATTCTCCAATTTTCTTCCAGTTCCTTCCTTCAACATATATTTCTAGTCTTAAACTCATTTTCTATTTGTTTTATTTTTTAATTGTATCACAAGAACTCTTCTTCCTAAATTATACATTGAAATTTTAATAATTTTGGGTTTAAAAAGAGTTCTATAATATGGGATAGAATAACATAAAAAGTTATTTTTTTGAAAAATACAATATTTAAAAACTATAAATCTGATAGACAATTTTCTTTTTCTTCTTTAATTTTTATCTTTCCACAATAAGAGGAATCATTAGTATAATGTGCTAACCCATTAAAACAACGATCTGAATATTCAGTAAATCCTCCATAAGTATTTAATAATAAATTACAGCCTTCTTCAGTAGGGTTATTATATAAGGATAGAACTACACAGTCGGTATAAGGTTTAGATGTTGAAGATCTTCCTGACTCTAATCTAAAATTGTCTTCTTCTGAATATAATTCCCTGCATGCAGTCAAATCTTTCCTTTCTTGAGAAAATTTTCTTATACAATCTGCTTTTGATTGAAAGTCATTATTTTCCGGAGTTTTTAAAGAATTAATTTTGTTACATAGATCTAAATTGCCTGTAAGATATGCTAATTTTTCATAACACATGGATTTTATATTCCAACCCGGATCTTCAACAGGATTGACTGGTAATTTTTCGCATTCTTGAGTATCAAAACTTTTTAAATTAATTTCAATGGGAACGTTAACAATGAGTTTATAGTTTGTTTCAGTTGAAAAATTATATGGTTTATTTCCTATAAATCCCTTATATCTCTCTGGAATAGACTCTACTTTTTTTAAAAAAATTGTTTGAATATAAGGAGGGGTTAATTTTAACTTTCTGTTATATTCCATATAATAAGTTTTTCCATTCAATTTGAATCTGACGTTGTAATATCCGATATTCCCTCCCAATGGTGAAGGATAATCTACTTTAGAACATTTTACTTTTTCTGAATATTTGTATAATTTTACATCTCCCAGTTGATTGTATTGTATTTGGCCTATATGGCAAGATATTATTTCTATATCTACTTGAGAATCTTCTTTTAAATTATATATTTCCTTCCAAAAATTTAGATGTGCCTCTATATTTTCCTTAGGCATATATTCATTGTTGACTAAACTATTTATTTCATTAATATTTTCATTTGAAACAGATTTAAAGAAATTTTCTAAATTTCTTTCAAGTTCAGGATTACTATTATCATGTTTAAAATATAAAAAATAAGCAGTTAAGGCTAATAATCCTAATATAATTATTATAGAAATTATCAACTCTTTTTTCATAAATCTCTATATAACCTTTACTTTAAAAACTTTTATCTAATTGAATGCCCTCTAAATTTTTTATTTCATCACAAACTTATCAAGAAGATATAATGCGGGAGGTAAGATTTGAACTTACGTAGGCACTAAGCACACAGGATCTTAAGTCCTGCCCCTTTGACCACTCGGGAACCCCCGCATATAAAAGACTAATAAAGTACATTTAAAAAAGC
>Ga0172381_10003711_pt1 | contig 16039 bp, 16 predicted proteins | sample Leawel6488metaG_FD_119754 | JGI IMG/M metagenome (GOLD analysis project Ga0172381, IMG submission 119754) | Leachate microbial communities from a municipal landfill in Southern Ontario, Canada - Leachate well 64-88 metaG | ecosystem: Engineered > Solid waste > Landfill > Unclassified | place...
AAGATTTAAAAGAAGTTGGTTAAAATACTCAGCTTCTTATTTTATTTAGATTAAAAGGAGTTGATAAATCAGATGCCTAAATTAACAAAAACCGTAAGACAACCTAAAGTGGTGTCTGGTGAAAATTATTGCCGAATGTGCCAAAAAACATTATCTGCTACGCATTTTTATGAAGCAACAAATCCAATGATTGATAAAAACGGATTACTCTCAGTATGTCGAGACTGTGCAAACTTTCTTTATGATTCATATTATTCAATACATAACAATGTCGATATTGCTTTAAAATTAACTTGTCGAGACTTAGATGTTAGATATAGTGCAGAAGCATTAAAACAAGCACAATCACATTTAGAAAGTTTATTTGCTAAAGGTAAGAAAGCTGATCGATTATTTGGGTATTATAAAAGCAAATTAGGTTCAACACAAAAATCTAGTGAAAAATTAGAATCATTTAGATTTAAAGATAGTGAATTTGAATCTATGGTTACTGAAGAAATAGTTGAAGATATAGATGATGATTTACTTTTGTTTTGGGGTAAAGGGTTTGAGAGTATTGATGATTATATATTTTTAGAAATGGAGTTATCTAATTGGAAACAAACTCATAAATGTGATAATCAAGCAGAAGTAACTTTATTAAAAGAAATATGTATAAAAATATTAAATATAAGAAATAAACGTGCTATTGGAGAAAATGTATCTCAAGATGTAAAGGAATTACAAGATTTATTTAAAACTGCTTCGGTTGATCCAGCTAAAGCTAATCAAGCAAGTGCAGGTAAATCACATGATTGTTATGGGTTATGGGTTAAAGATATAGAGCAATTTAGACCTGCTGAATGGTATGAACAACAAGAAAAATATAAAGATATAGATGGTTTTATTCCATATATAAAAAATTATATTGTTAGACCTATAGAAAATTTTATAACTGGAATTAGAAATTTTCTTGTTGATGATGATATTGATGCAGATTTAGATAATGCAGATATTGGTGCTGTTGATGGTGATCAAGATGGGTAGAAGTTATTCTAAGTTCCAAAATAATTTTTCTAAATATGCAGGGCATAGTAATCAATTTAAAGCACCAAAATCTATGATAAAAGAAAAAGACAGAACCGAACAATGGCAAGAGAATATAATTGATTGGACAACTTTTTATAGACGTAATATTCATCGGTTTATACAACATTACTATCAAGTTGAACTTTATTGGTATCAGGTTTTATGGATATACTTTATGAATATTTGTGAAACTTTTGTAACTATTGCATCAAGGGCGGCTGCAAAATCATGGTTGATTGCTTTATTAGCGTATGCCCGTGGAACCCTCTACCCGAATTCAGAAATCGTAATCGTAGCTACTACTTTAAAACAGGCTTCTATTATATTTGGTAAAATGGCGAGGTTAAAAGATGATTATCCTAATATAGCAAGAGAAGTTAGAGATTTTTCAGATGCTCAAAATAATTGCAGTTGTACTTTGCACAACGGCACAACAATTAAGATTGTGGCTTGCCAGGAATCAGGGAGAGGTGAAAGGAGCACTTTCACAATCGGAGAAGAATTTCGTATTATGGATAAAGCAAAGTTCGATTCAATTGTAAAACCATTTGCTTATGCTAGACAAACTCCTTATATGAAAAATCCTAAATATTCTAATATAAAAGTATTAATTGAAGAACCTCGTCAAGTACTTATATCTTCAGCATATCATAAAGGATTATGGTGGTATAAAGAAACTTTAGATACTATAAAAATGATGTTAAATGGTGAAGATGCTGGATTTATTGCATTTGATTATCTTATCGCTATAAAACATAATATAAAAACAGTTAAAGCAATAGCAAGAGATAGAGCGACTATGGATGAAATAACTTTTCTTGAAGAATATGAAAATATTCCTTGGGGCGAAAATAGTAATGCTTATTTTAAATTAGATATGTTTAAGAAAAATAGAAAATTAAAGAAAGCGTTCTATCCTTTTAGGAATGACAATTATGAAAAGAAAAAAAATCCAAATGAAATAAAAAAAGTAGATGGAGAAATCAGAATAGTATCTGTCGATATTGCAACTCGCAAGGGTAAAAAAAATGATAATACCATTATTACTTGTATAAGAGCGTTGCCAACTGCTAAAGGGTACGAAAGAGAATACGTATATATGGAGTCTCATAATGGCGAACACACTGAAAAACAGGCTTTAAGAATTAAACAAGTTTATTTTGATTTTGAAGCAGATTATATTGTACTTGATCTTCAGCAAGCAGGTATTACCGTCTTTGAAAGATTAGCAGTTGTAACAAAAGACGAAGAACGTGGTATTGAATATGAAGCATTTACTGTTTATGAACATAAATCTTTATCAAAAACTTTAATAGAGGAATTAAAAGAAAAAACATTAGCTATTAATGCTAAACCAATTATTTATCCTATTATGGCAGGAGCAAAAGATAATAATGATATTGCTGTTAATTTTAGAGATAAATTGCAAAGAGGTATGTGTAGTTTTCTTGTTGATGAAAATGATGGAGAAGATTATTTAAATAGGAAAAATAAAGATTTCTCACGTAATAATGATATCCATTTAAAAGTATGGTATTTACATCCTTTTAGACAGTTTGCAGAAATGATCAATGAAACAATTAATCTTGAATTTTCTATGGTTAGTGGAAATATAAAACTTGAAACAATTGGGGCTTCCAGAAAGGATAGATATACGAGTTGTAGTTATGGTGGATGGTTTATATCTTTATTAGAAGTTGAATTACTTAAAGAAACAAAACAACAAGACTTCTCCCAATATCTAATAATCCCCGAAGGTTTTTCATCATACCAAGAAGATACATACAGTTTTAATTAATTATATCAAAATAATAAAATAAATACAATTATATATTAAACAACAAGGAGGTGAAATTTCATTGCCAAAAAAAAAGAAAACTCCAGAAACAGATCCTACCCCCTCCCCTATTTTAAACATAAAAGATATTGATATAAATAATCCCCCTTCCCCTAATACTCCAGTTGAAATAGATGCACAATACATGGATAATTTTCAACAACAATATGCAATATCTTTGAGACAAACTATTAATCAACTTAATGCTTTAAATGATAGAGGGTTTTATAATCCCCAACAAGGACAAGATTATATTCAATCAGTAAATATTTCACCTCTAGTACCAACACAAACACAATTAACTGAATGGTTGAAAAATCCATCTAGGAATCAAAAGGCATTAAGAGATGTTTCGCAGTTTTTAGATGGTGCAATTATGCAATATAAGCGAAGTATTAAACATTTTGCATCAATTTTAACTTATAGATACGATTTAAGACCTCTTAGTAGATTACCGAAAGAAGCAGATGGTAAGAAGGAATATCTTAGTTCTATGGACACTTGCAATAATCTATTAAGAAAACTTAATATAAAATATCAAATGGAAAAGATGGTTTGGGATGTAATGCAAAGTGGTGTTGCTTATTATTACATCAAAGATACACCTAATTTTAGAACTTTATATCCTTTACCAAAAGACTATTGTTACATAACTGGATTTTGGGATTGTGGATATACGTTTGCTTTAGACCTCACCTTTTTTGACAAAGCAGTTGGATTGGGTGAAACTATACCTGAATTTTATGAAGCGTATAAATTTTTTATTCAGATGAGAGAATTGGGTATTGCGGGAGATAGGTTAAGAAGATTTCAGTATTATCCTGTGCCTATTGAAAATTCATATGTGTTTACATTTGATCCTTTACATGCAGATACATCTCCCCCACTTAAAGGTGTCTTTAAGGATGCATTTGAAATTTTATCATATAAAGATTTATTAAAACAAAAAACAATTTTAGATACAGTTACTTTATTGTTTCAACAAATACCATATGATCAAGATAGTAAAAAATTTATCATGGAATATAATGAAGCGGCTAAAATTGTAGCGGCTACTCAGGCACTTTTACCTAAAGGTGTAAGAACATTAGCATCTCCATTTAAAGGGGAACAGTTTAATTTTAATCAATCTCAAAGTATGAATAATATTTTAGGAATCGGGGACACCCTTTTTTGGGGTAGTGTAGGTATTAATGCTACTTTAATGGGTGGTGAAACTAAATCTGCCTTAGTTTTAAAATATTCTATAGAAGACGATATGAGTTTTGTAGATCATTTATATCGTCAAATAGAGAATTTTATTAATTGGCAATTAATGTTGGTTTCAAGAAAGTATAATTGGGCAGTAAAATTTTATGGTAGTCGTTTTACAGAAAGTGAAGATATTGATAAAGAATTAAAAATTGTAACTTCTTCAAATGCTGGTATTGAAAAATTATATGCACTTCGAGGGTATGAACCTTTTGAAATAGACCCTATGTTAGATTTAGAAAAAGAACTTGATAGGAAATCTAAACTTTTACCTATTATTAGTGGTAATCAAATGAGTGGTAAGAATAATATTGAGAATGGTAGACCTACTGCAAGTGATGATGATTTAAAAGATGCTGGAAGTATAACAAGGGATAACGATTCTAATGCTAACTCAATGAAATAAAATTTGATATTTAAAAAAGAAGGATAGATAGGAGTAATTAACCTATTAAAAGCATTCTCTACTGCTTCCTTCTTTTTTATTTTTATAAATAAGTAGAGAAGAAAGTAGAGATGGAATTGAGTAAAAAATTAACATTTGAATATATTAAAAAGTTTGTTGCTGAAAATTCTAATTGTGAATTAGAAAGTTTAGATTATAAAGGAGTTGATAGTCCTTTAAATTTTAAGTGTGGGTGTGGTAATCCATTTACAACAACATTTTATCAATTTGATAAAAAGAATAAAAGGCAATGTAATGATTGTGGTAATGTCAATAGAAAAGAAAAACATAAACATTCACATAATTATATAGAAGAATATGTTAAAGAGTTTAAATATAAACTTCTAACAGAAACATATGAAAATATGACATTTCAACAATTAGAATTAGAATGTGAAAATGGTCATATTAGACATACTACTTTTTGTAATTTTAAAATTTCAACGGGATGCCCTGAGTGTAATGGGACTGACAAATGGGATTATGAAAGTATGAAAGAATATATTGAAATTACTTCTAATTCTGGTTATAAATATCTTAGTAAAGAATATAACCCCAAAGAAAAACTTCATTTATTGTGTGATAAAGGACATGAGTGTTTTATAAAACTTGGTAATTTTATGCCGCCTCTTAGTAGAAGATGTCCTATATGTAATGGTGGTGTTAGGTTGTCTTATGAAAAAGTTAAGAATGATATAGAAGTTGAAAGTAATAGTGGATATAAATTATTATCATTGGAATATAAAAATAATGCTACAAAATTATTAATGCTATGTGATAAAGGTCATGAGTGTAATATATCTTATGGTAAATTTAAATCTGGCAGGAGATGCCCAATATGCAATGAATCAAAAGGTGAACAAAAAGTTAGAGAGGTTTTGACAAATCGTAAATTCATTTTTAATTATGATTTTCCTTTTAATGATTGTTTGTCAGATTTAGGCAATCCTCTAAGATTTGATTTTCCCGCTTATAAAGATATAAGTAAAAAAGAAGTAATTTTTATTATTGAATATGACGGAGAATTTCATTATTTGCCGATTATAAGTAAAAAGCGTTTAAAATATCAGCAAATACTTGACGGTAAGAAAAATAATTATTGTCTTATAAATAATATTCCCTTATTGCGTATCCCCTATTGGGATTTTGATAATATAGAAATTATTATTGACGATTTCATAAAAAACCTATCAAATAATAAAAATAATTATACTAGTATAAAGAAGGTGGGCAATGCTTGAAATAGAAAAAAGATATAAATTAAATGGTGATATTCCAAAAGATAAAATAAAATCTCAATACCGTATTGAACAGGTATATTCTAATATATCACCTGATGTTCGCATAAGAAAAATTACCGATACTGATGGTAAGGAAAATTATTTTCATACAGTAAAATATATACTTAAAAATGGTATTAGAGAAGAAATTGAACAACCAATTACCGAAGTACAATATGATCGTATTTTTGAAACTATTAATAAAATACCAGTAATAAAAGATAGATATTTAATTAATTTAGATGATTCATTGGTTGCAGAAATTGATCATTTTATTGACACAGATAAAATAATTGTAGAGGTTGAATTTCCTGATGAAATTACAATGAATAATTTTATTAAACCAGATTGGATAGGAAATGAAATTAATAATAAACAATCTTATAGTGTGTTTGTTTTTAGCAAAATTAATAATGAATTAAGTAGTATTCAAAAATTACAATATTATATTGATATGAATTAAGTGATAGTTAGGAATGATGACATGAAAATAATAAATTCACAAGATATGGATAAAGATAATATTTTTTCATGTTTCTCCCCTCCCCTTGCTAAATTTTTAGTAGAAATAAAAGGAATTCATTTTATTGATATTCAATTTAATGAAGTTACTCATAAAAAGTCATGGGTGTTTATCATGAGTGATTATTTAAAAGAGTCATTAAAAGAATGGAAAATAAGGGGTGAAACTGGCAATAAAATATATTAATTGAAAAACTATGAAAGGTGGTGGTGTGAGTGATATGAGTGAAATATTAAGTTTTTCAATTGATCATTATAAAATTTTAGAAGAAGATAATTTAATTACATTAATACAATTAAAGCCTGTAATAACAGGTAGTAATAGGCATAAAACATATTTTTCATTGGAAGCAATTAAAAATGCAGAACCAACTTTATATAACAAACCTGTAATTTGTGTATGGAATAAAAATACTGCTAATTTTACAGATCATGCTAGAACTACAAAACAAAAAGAAATGTTAGATTGCGTTGGTTGCGTTCCTGAGACTAATAATTCTCAATTAATAGAAGAAGATGGTAAAACAGCACAATATATTAATGCAGCAATTTGGAAACATTATTTTCCTAGTGTGGCTTTAAGATTACATAGTAATGAAACTACGAAATTAAGTATGGAAATAAGTGTTGAAAAATCACATAAAAGAGATGATGGATTTCTTGAAATTGATGAATATAAATATGTTGGATTTACATTACTTGGAGAATATATATTAGAAGCTATTCCAAATGCTAACGCAAAAATAATTAAATATTCAACTTCTGATTATTCTGAGATGCTTGATATTACAAATAAACAATTGTCTCAGTTAAATATAAAACAAGAAAAGGAGGAAGAAAATATAGTGATAAAAGAAGCTGTTGAAAAATTTAGTCTAAATTCTAATCAAATTAGAGAAATCTTAGATAACGCTTTATCTGGATGCAAATATTTAAGCGGTATTTGTGAGTATCATAAATATTGGGTTAATTGTTTTGATGAAACTTATGTTTATATTGAAGACAATGAAAGTTATAAAACCTATAGAGCTACTTATAATATTGTAGATAATATTGGTACTGTAGATTTAGATTCGTTAGAAGAAGTTATTAGAGGTAATTTTATTCCAGTTGGTAGTGAACCTACTGATTACAAAGCACAGTTTGAAGAAATGTCTGTTAAATATGATGAATTATTTAGTAAGTGTGCTGATGTAGAAACCAAGTATTCTACTTTAGAAACTCAGAATAATAAATTAGTAACCAAGTACTCTGATATGGAAACAAAATATTCGGTTATTGAGACTGAGAAAAATGAACTAATTGCTAATTATTCTGTACTTGAAACTGATTTGGAATCTTTAAAACAATTTAAGGTAGATACAGAAAAAATAAATCTCGAAACAAAGGCAAATGAATTATATTCAAAATATGAAAGTTATATAACAGAAGAAGAAAAAACGGATTTAAACGTCAAACTTTTTAGTGTTGATAATTTTGATATATTTAAAGAAAAATTATTTGCTATTGTAACTCCTAAAATTGAAGCTGAAAATATTGCTTTGAAACAAAATGTAACTAATGATCCTGATAAGATTCAATTTTCTACAATGCCTTTATTGGATGGAATCAATAAAGATGAAAATAAATCTTCGTTTGAAAAACTTAAAGAATATGCTAATTCTTAATTTAAATTATAAAAATAAAAAGGAGAGTGTTTATTAATATGAGTACTAAAATTTGTGTTCCTGTGTTACTTCCTTCGGATAAAGATGTTGTTAAAGTAATAGTTCCTACTTCTACAACTTTATATCAAGGAGAAGTTGTTGTTGCTGAATCTCTAAGCGGTACATATGAGTCTATTTATACTGGTGCTATTGTTACTGAGCCTACCACTGATATACCTGCAATTATTATTAATCAAGGTGTATATGAAGATGCTAATGGTGCTAGAGTAAATGGTTATGTAAATCCTGGTGATTTTTCATATTTGGCTGCTGATGTAATTACTGCTGTTAGACCTGCAAAAGATTTGCTTTTTAAAATGACTGATGATTGTTTTAGTGGTACTGCTATAAAAGATCAGTTTTTGATTTTGCAAGATAATTCTCACGAATTAGTTGTATCTTCTACTGTAACTAGCAATGCTTTTTCATTAAAAATTGAGCAGTTAATTACTATCCCTGTAGGTAATACTTTTGTTTCTGGTGTTTTAGTTAGAGTAATTAACGGAAGATAATATAAATAAGAAAGGATTTGGTGATTTTATAATGAGTGAAATATTAAGTTTTTCTAGGGATATGTATACTGCTCAGGAAGAGAGTAAAAATATTTTAGAAAATGCCGTAAAACTTACAAAAATGGCTATTCAAAAATACCATAATAAAGATGCTGTTAGTAATATTGGACTTTATTCTAGTCCTGTGAACAATGTAGAATATGATGAATTAAATGAGACTGTAAAAAAGGCTATGATTAAATATGCTTCCAATGTTGCGAATATTGGAGATTTATTTGATGTTGGAACTCCTGCTGGTTTTAAATCGGCTATAGGTCAATTTTCCAATTTTAGAGAGGCATTGTTTGCTATTGAGACTAAAATAATTGATACTGTAAACTCTAAATCAGAAGTTGAACAATCTTTGCTTATGTGCGAGTTGAGAAATCTGGCAGATGGGGATTCTGAAACGTTTGATATTGACAGCAAAAGTTTATACAATGTAGAAGACACTGGATATAGTAATAATTCTACTAGATTACAGTTCCAGTTTATGAAACCTGAATTTCTTACTCCTCGTCCGAAAGATGCCGCTATTGCCGTTGATCTTTACCAGTTTAATACTATTGGATTTGATTTTGGCAAACAAATGGCTAAATTGGCTATTTCTTTTAGAGTTGCTATGTATGATAGTATTATTGCTGCAATTTTTGATACTACCCCTTTACTTAACACTCCGTTTTATAAAGCACTTTTTGCTAAGACTACTTGGCAGGAATTGGCTAATAGAATTGCTGGTGCAAATGGTTCTGCGGTAATGGCGTATGGTACTAATATTGCTCTTGGCAAGGCTTCTGATACTGTTGGAGATAAATGGGCATATGGTGTTAGTGAAGAGTTTGTTAAGAATGGTTATATTAGAGACCTTTATGGTGTTAATGCTATGGAATTGCGTCAGGCCGTAAGTTCTAATGATGCTAACTATACATTTAAAGTACCTGATACTAAGATTTTGTTACTTACTCCTGCAACAGATAAACCTGTAAAAGCGGTAATGGAAGGTCAAACTTTTGTAATTGCTGATGATGGTAGAACAAATGCTATTAATTTAAAGACTTATAAGTATCGTCAATCATGGGCAGTTAAAATTGCAACTCAGTCTGCTTATGGAATTCAAATGGTATAAAGTATTAATATAATTATTTAAGGAGTAATTCTGTTGGATTACTCCTTTTTAATTAATACGATTATTAATTGTGACTTAGTAATGGATAATATAATAGAAATGGAGGTGAATAACGCGGAAAAATCTTATAAGTTTAGATTATATCCCAATGAAGGGCAACAAATATTAATTCAAAAGACATTCGGATGTTGTAGGTTTATATATAATTATTATCTTGCTAAAAGAATTAAGTTATATAAAACAGAGGCAAAATCAATAAATTATTATGATTGTGCTAATGATTTAAAAAATCTTAAAAAAGAGTTTGATTGGTTAAAAGAAATTGATAGTATTTCAATTCAATCTTCTTTAAGGGATTTGGATTTTGCTTATCAAAACTTCTTTAGAAGAGTAAAACAAGGTGATTCTAAGGTTGGATTTCCTAAATTTAAATCTAAAAAAAATAACAAAAAATCTTATAAAACTAAATACACTAATGGGAATATTCAAGTTTTAGAAAATAAAATTAAACTACCAAAGATAGGGTTAGTTAAATGTAAAATATCAAAACAAATCCAAGGTAGAATTATAAGTGCTACAATATCTCAAAATCCAAGTGGCAAATATTTTGTAAGTGTATGTTGTACTGATGTAATTATTCCGTATTATTCATCTACTGGTTCTATAGTTGGTATTGATTTAGGGATTAAAAAATTTGCTATAACTTCAGATAATCAACATATTGAAAATCCTAAATTTTTAAGAAAATCGGAAAAGAAACTTGCTAAACTTCAAAAACAACTATCAAGAAAAACAATTGGTAGTAACAATAGAAATAAAGCAAGGATTAAAGTAGTAAAACAACATGAAAAAATTGTTAATCAAAGAAAAGATTTTCTACATAAAACATCAACTCAATTAGTTAAAGATTATGATATTATTTGTTTAGAAACTTTAAATATTAAAAATATGGTTAAAAATCATAAACTTGCTAAAAGTATATCTGATGTGTCATGGGGTGAATTTGTTAGACAATTACAATATAAATCTTATTGGTATGGTAAAATAATAAAACAAATTGATACTTATTATGCTAGTAGTCAAATTTGTTCAGAATGTAAATATAAAAACATTGATGTTAAAGATTTAAGTGTTAGAGAATGGGAATGTCCAGAATGTCATACTGTACATGATAGAGATGTAAATGCTAGCAAAAATATATTAAATGAAGGATTAAGGTTACTAAGTGCTTAAATAAAAATAGGGCAGGAATTGTCCGAATTTACGCCTATAGAGATTATGTGAGACTTAATATTAAGCAATAATCGTAGAAATAGGAATTTCATTACTAAAGTAATGAAAAGTTCAATTTAGAAAGGAAATATTTTTAGAAAGTAGTATTTTAGAAAGGAAATTTTAGATGAGTGAAAATTTAAGTTTATTGAAAAAAGATGATCTAATAAAAATTATTGAAAATAGTGATTCTGAAAAACTTCTTAAAACAATTGAAGAAAAAGATAACCAATTAAATGAATTAAATAATAAATTTAGTTCATTAGAAAAAATGGTTTTAGAGATGCAAACACAGAATCAAAATAATTCTAATACTCAATTAACTGAAAAAGTATCTATAAAAAATAGTGAAGATGATATAGTTAAAATTGGTTCTTGTCTTATGGGAAGACATTTTTTATGTGATAATACTGGTGCAGAAATAATTGAATTAGAAGATGTTGGAGATGTTGCTTCTGTAAGTAGAAGAATTTTGGATAGTTTAATGACTTCAAGAAATAAATCTTTGTTTAAAGATGGTTTGATATATTTTTTGAATGATGATTCTTTATATGAAAGATATTCAATTAAAAAGAATATTGTACTTGATGAATCTACTATAGATAGTATTTATGCAATGCCAATTAATGATATGGTAAAAGAGTTAAATAAATTAACTGGTGAAGGTAGAAATGAAAAAATTAAATATTCATTATATTGGGCTTTTGTAAAAAATATTGCTAGTGGTAAAGATGGTTATAATGACAAGGGTAAAGAAATGATGCTTGCGAATTATTTTAAGGCCGATATAAATAATTCAATAGGACAGCTTTCGTATTGCCGAGAAATTGGGTATTTTTAATGATTTCTAGTAAAGGAGGAAATGATATTGGGCAACTATGATAATAGTTTTAAATTTAATAAAATTTCTGATTCTGGGCAAACAGTTTTAGATGGAGTTGCGGCTGGTACAGTCACAGCCTCTAAAGCAGTTATCGTTGGAGCAAATAAAAATGTTGATGTTTTAGCAATTGCAGATTTAAAATTAGGGTCTGGTGCTGGAACTTCTGTGACATCTAGTGCAGCAGAACTTAATGCCGTTGATGGTATTGGAACTACTGCAATAAAAGTATTGTCACATACTGTAACTAATGCTGAAGCTACTGCTGGAACTGTTAGTATTGCGGCTGGTTTAACTGTTGCTGGTTTTGTTTGTACAATTCTTAGAGCAGGAAAGGATGTTACTAATAAAGCGGCTATAGCAGGTTCTACTACTAATCTTGTTGTAGCCACAAATAGTACAGATTATGTTTTGACTGAAAATGATGTAATTCAAGCTATTGTTTGGGCTTAATATATTATTAATATAAATTTTAAGGAGGAATATATAAAATGGCAACTAATTTTATAGGGAAACAGCTTACGGCGAACATAGTCGAACAACATGAACATATAAATATGGGTTTTATTTATTTGATAGTTAATGATAGTGTAAATACAGTAACTTTGTCCTTTGATGTTGCGTCTGCAACCGCAACTGAACTTATGGTTTTAAAAGCTGGTGAATCAAGAACTAATTTAGATTTAGCGGTAGAAACTTTGTATTACAAAGCAGATGTTGATACTTCTGCTATTAGGATTGAAGGTTTAACTAAAAAGAATGTAAATTATTAAAATAAATAAGTTAAATATGGTTCTTTAATAAGGTAGCTAACTTATTAAAGGTAATAGTAAGACCTGTGCCACTACACAGGTCTTTTCCCATTATATCTCTAATAGTGGAAAGGAGAATGATAATTAATGGGGTTAATTAGTAAAGAAGTAGAAGTTGTTTTACATCCTAATACAATTAAATATTATGAAAATTTAGGATACGAAATACCTAGAAGAAAAGATGATAGAAATAAAATGCGTGTTCCTATGGGTACTAAAATAATAGTTAGTGTGGATCATTTGTCAAATAAAAGTGGCGCAAGAGTTAATATTCAATGTGATAACTGTGGAAAAGAATTAAAAAATATAAGATGGGTTGATTATTTATTCTGTGTTAAAGAAGATAATAAATATTATTGTAATAATTGTTCAATTCAAATATTTAATGGCAACAATATTAAAAAAACTAGACTTAAAAATGGAAAATCTTTTGAACAATGGTGTATCGATAATAATCATCAAGATGTGTTAGACAGATGGGATTATAAATTAAATAATAAAAATCCATGTGAAATTAATTATGGAACAAATGATAGGTATTATTTCAAATGTCCAAGAGGATTGCATAAAAGCGAATTAAAAAATATTAATTTATTTACAAGTCGCGAAGGAAGTATTAAATGTAAAGCATGTAATTCTTTTGCCCAGTGGGGCATTGATAATATTTGTGATGATTTCTTAGAAAAGTATTGGGATTATGAGAAAAATATTGTTAATCCTTGGATAATTGCTTCACAATATAATAAGAATGTTTGGATTAAATGCCAAGAGACAGATTGTCATGGAAGTTATGATATTAGACCAAATAGTTTTGTAAATAATCATAGATGTCCTGAATGTAACAGTTCAAAAGGTGAAAAGAAAATTAGTGACTTGCTAAATATTAATAAATTTCAAAAATTAGAACAAGAAGAATATGATTTATTAATTAATGATGATAAGAAATATTACATTCCACAAAAGAAATTTGATGATCTTATTGGATTAGGTGGTGGTTTACTTTCCTATGATTTTTACTTACCTAACCAACAATATAATTTTTTAATTGAATATGATGGAGAATTTCATTATAAACCGATTAGAAATTATAAAAATGAACCAATAAAATATGCAGAGGAAAGATTAAGAAAACAACAAATTCATGATGAAATGAAAAATGAATATTGTAAAAAACGTAATATAAAATTATTACGTATTCCTTATTGGGAATTTAACAACATTGAAACAATATTATTTTCTTTTATAAAAAAGGAGGGAGGTTAAAATAGGTACTCAATTTGAAGAAATATATACCTTAAATAATATTATACATACAGATAGTAGATTAACAAGTAAACCTACTAACCTTGTTTATCAATTATTTTATCAATATCTTTGTTTTGCTATTAGTATGTTTGAAAGTGATTGCTATCATGATTTAAGTGCTTTAACTCCCTTTTCTCAATCCGAAAATATTTATACAGGAAGTGGAACTAGTGGAGATTTTATTTTAACTGATGCTATACCAACTGATGCAAATGTTTATATATCCGTAGATGATATTAGTGATGGTTATTCTTATACTTATGCTTCAAGTACGAAAACAGTAACTATTACACCTACTCCTATTTTGGGAAGTGAAGTTTATATTGCAATTTATATTATTGGTTCATTTACTGATACATTAACTTTTCAAGAAATTGATATTTTAGCTTCTGGTATGTTGATCCCTTATCAACAAGAACATGTAAATACACATAGTTTATTGCAACAATCAATATCTACTGGTGATTATAAAAAAACTTCACAAGCAGAACATATAAAACAATTAAGAGATTTACTTGATGATCAATTAGCAATTACTGAATCGAAAATAAATAAATATTCTTTTAAGAAAAATCCAGATAGTATGCTTGGTCTTGGTGGTGGATTGACTTGATAAAAACAACAAATTTTATTACTGCGAAAAATATTTTGTTTGGTGATAGTTTAGGTAGAACTGGTACTCTAACCCAAATCCAAAATGACATATTAACTGATTTTGAAGACTCCCCTTCTTACGAATTAGTTACAATAAACAATCCCCTCACTCCACAAAAAGTTCAAATTGTAACAATAACTAATTCATCAAAAGAAAATTATAAAAAAATATTATCAAAACCTTTAGAAACTTTTGCAGTTGGAGACATAGTAGTTTGGGGAAGTTTAACATTTTTAATAACTGATATTGATGAAGATACACAGGTTCAAACCAAAGGGAGTATCCAACTCTGCAACAACACCCTCTCCTTCTACTCAACTATAGATTCAATATTATATTCAATACCGTGTATTATAACGGATAAAACAAATATAAATTTGAAAGATAATAAATATATTTCTACAATTGATTGTGATATTATTGCTATTGTTTCTTACAATATGATAAATAATTTAATATCTCCTAATGATATTTTTAAGATAGGTAGATGGAATTATACAGTTTTAAAACCTGATGATATATCAAAACCAGGTTTGATAATTATTCCTATGAAATTTGTTGAGGAAGAAGCGACAACACATGTATTTGCAGTTAATATTTTGAATCCTACATATTATACTTATGCCTATTTAAATAGAGGTATGATGATGGATTTGAATGATGGATTAGCGATTAACGTTAAATCAGGTGAGGAATTGCAACTTAATGTTAAGGTGCTGGATAATAATGTTGTTATATCGCCAACACCTGTGATTTCTTATATTTCAAGTGATACTGATATTGCAACCGTAGATAATGATGGGTTGGTTACTATGATAAGTGTGGGGAGTTGTGTTGTTACGGCTAGTGCGAATGGCGTTAGCGATACTATTAAAATTTGTGTGAGTGAGAGTGAACAACATAATTATAGTTATTCTTTAGTGTCTACAAGTGTACCAGATATTGATGAGATTAAATTAAATCAGACAAAGAGTTATGTGGCAACTAAATATGAGAACGGGATTGCTATTACACAGGGATTTACAATGAGTGTTAGCGGGGATTCGAGTGCTTATACATTGACGGTATTGGATGATAATAACTGTACAATTAAGTGTTTGAAAAGCGGATATACTGTGGTTTTAAGTGCGACTGATGTTTCAGATGTTACTAAAGTTACTACTAAAAGTATTATATTAAAATCATTATTTTAAGGAGGTGATAGAGCCATGTCAGAATCAATTCAACTAGATAATTTAGATAATATCTTAACCAATATAGCTATAAAAATTGTTGACAATCTTGATTTAATGAGATGTCTTAAATTTAACACTACAGACGCTCTATTAC